>Ga0256839_1000135_pt1 | contig 97131 bp, 89 predicted proteins | sample 354166metaG_FD_185968 | JGI IMG/M metagenome (GOLD analysis project Ga0256839, IMG submission 185968) | Hydrothermal vent microbial communities from Mid Atlantic Ridge, Atlantic Ocean - 354-166 | ecosystem: Environmental > Aquatic > Marine > Hydrothermal vents | place: Atlantic Ocean: Mid... | reverse complement strand
ACGCGGGACCCGTCCCGCGGGGGGGGGGGGCGACGGCGGCCGCGGACGCGAGGGCCGCGGGATCCGGATGCCGCCTGCGGGGCCGTGCGGGCGCGCAGCCCGACGGTGACGCCGGGACCGCGGACGACCACCGCGACCCCGGAGAGGGCGTGTGCCGACGCGGCCCGCGCCCCGGGGCGTCCGTGCGCCACGACGGAGGATCGGGGTCCGACGGCCCCCCCGGGATGCATGGCCCCATCGCCGGGCCGCAAGGCCGCGCCCGTGGTGGCGGACGGGGCCGGGGAGGGAGGGCCACGACGCTCGGTGCGGTCCGGAGCCTCGCCCCTCAGACCGGCTCGAGGCGGTAGAGGCCGCCATCACGATGGTCCGTGAGCAGGTACACCGCTCCGTCCAGCCCCACCCGCACGTCGCGGATGCGACCGATGGTGCCCGTGAGCATGCGCTCCTCGCCGACGAGGGTCCGGCCCCGTCGCGGAAGGCGCACCAGGGTGCGAGCGCGCAGCGCGCCCACCAGCAGATCGCCGCGCCAGGCCGGGAAGAGGGGGCCGTCGTAGAAGGCCATGCCCGAGGGGGCGATGGAGGGGATCCACACCCGGAGCGGATCCACCACGTCCGGTCGCCGCGTGCCCTCGCCGATGGGCGCCCCGGTGCCGTACTCGCGCCCGTGGGTGATCACCGGCCAGCCGTAGTTGGCGCCGGGCAGGAGCACGTTGACCTCGTCGCCGCCCTGGGGGCCGTGCTCGTGGATCCACACCTCCCCCGTCCCCGGCTCCAGGGCCATCCCCTGGGGATTGCGGTGGCCGTAGGTGTAGATCTCGGGGGCGGCATCGCGCCGGTCCACGAAGGGATTGTCCGCCGGCACCGATCCGTCCGGCCACAGCCGCACCACCTTGCCGGCGTGACTCGCGAGATCCTGGGCGAGGGCACGGTGGCCACGATCGCCCAGGGTCGCGAACAGACGACCGGCCCGGTCGAACAGCAGCCGGCAGCCGAAGTGACGCGCGGTGGTGGTGCGGGCGTTGGCGACGAAGACGGGCGCGAAGTCGCGCAGCCGGCCCCCGTCCAGCACGCCCCGTCCCACCCGGGTGCCGGCCCGGCCGTCCGCACCGGCCGCCGCATAGCTCAGATAGACGAGGCGGTTCCGGGCGAAGTCGGGATCGAGGGCCACGTCCAGCAGTCCGCCCTGACCCCGCGCCCACACCTCCGGCACGCCCGGGAGGGGCGGCGAGGGGCGAAGATCCGGCGGCTCCAGCAGCCGCAGCCGGCCGGGACGCTCCGTCACCAATAGGCGGCCGTCCGGCAGGAAGGCGAGGGCCCAGGGATGTTCGAGCCCGCGCGCCAGTTCCACGAGTCGCAGGCGATGGCGTTCGGTCGCCACCACCGACACGGTCCGGGCACCGACGGCGGCGCCGCTCCGGACGAGGGCTACCCCGGCGGCGAGCCCGGCGAGGAATCCGCGACGGTCCATGCGCGCCCTCCCGCGATCCGTCGTGCCAGCTAGGGCGGCGGCCGGCCGTGGACGAGGGGTGCGCTTGCCGGAGGCCGGTCCCGCCGCTATGGCACGCGGGGTCCTCCGGGGAGGCGTGGAGGTGCAGGATCCGCGGCCCGCCACCATGACCGTCGTCGCCATCCGCGAGCCCGGCGGCCCCGAGGTGCTGGTGCCCGAGCGGCGGCCGGTACCGGAGCCCGGCCCGGGCGAGGTGCGCATCCGGGTGGCCGCCTGCGGCGTCAACCGGCCCGACGTGCTCCAGCGGCTCGGCCGCTACCCGCCGCCGCCCGGCGCCAGCGACCTGCCGGGTCTCGAGGTGGCGGGAGTGGTGGATGCGGTGGGGGAGGGGGTGCGCCGCTTCCGGCCCGGCGATTCCGTGTGCGCCCTTCTGGCCGGCGGCGGCTACGCCGAATGGGCGGTGGCGCCGGAACCCCAGGTACTGCCCGTCCCGGCGGCCCTCTCGCCGGTGGAGGCGGCGGCCGTGCCCGAGACCTTCTTCACCGTCTGGCACAATGTCTTCGAGCGGGGGCGCCTCGCCATGGGCGAGAGCCTGCTGGTCCACGGCGGCGCCAGCGGCATCGGCACCACCGCCATCCAGCTCGCCCGCGCCTTCGGTGCCCGCGTCTTCGCCACCGTCGGCACCCGCGAGAAGAAGGCGGCCTGCGAACGGCTCGGGGCCGAGCGGGCCATCCTCTATCGCGAGGAGGACTTCGTGCGGGTGGTGAAGGAGCTCACCGACGGCCGCGGCGTGGACGTGATCCTCGACATGGTGGGCGGCGACTACGTGCCCCGCAATCTGGAGGCGCTGGCGGTGGAGGGGCGGCTGGTGCAGATCGCCTGGCTGCGGGGCGCCCGGGTGACGGCCGACTTCGCCCGCCTCATGTTCCGGCGTCTGTGGTGGACCGGCAGCACCCTCAGGCCGCGCACGCCCGAGGAGAAGGGGGCCATCGCCCGGGCCCTGGAGGAGAGGGTATGGCCCCTGCTCGCGCGGGGCGAGGTGCGGCCGGTGATCTTCCGCACCTTTCCGCTGGAGGCGGCCGCCGAGGCCCACCGGATGATGGAGGCGGACGTCCACATCGGCAAGCTGGTGCTGGTGACGGCCTTCGGCCGCGAAGGCGGAGGCGGGGAGGACCGCGGCGGCGACGCGTGATCGGGCGCCGATCCGCGGGGCCCACGGCGACGGGGTCGCGCCGATGCGTGGGCACGCCCGTGGGGCCGGGCCGCCGTGCCACCGCCCCGGCGCCCGCGGGAGCGCACCCTCCTACCCGCGATCGTGTGGACCGCGGCACTCCGGCGTACTTTTCGGCGTGCTGTCGGGCTCGTACCCGCGAGCGCGTGGACCGCGGGCCGCCACCGCCGCCCTCCCGGTCCTTGCCCGGCGGGACGGGGCGGGGCTATATCGAGGGCGACGGGCCCCATCGGCCCGCTTCCGTGCGCCCTTAGCTCAGTCGGATAGAGCAGCTGCCTTCTAAGCAGCGGGTCGGAGGTTCGAGTCCTCCAGGGCGCGCCAGGGTTCTCGAGGACCTGGCCGTTTGGTTCGGATCGGGATGCGGCCACCGGGCGTTGCCGTCCGGCGGATCCGAAAAGGTCCGGCCGACGTCTCGGAACGCGGTCGGAGATCGCTCACATGCCATCGCCACGGCGAAGGCGCCCGGGGACGGCGGCATTCCCGGATACGCATCGGGGTGGTGGCAGGCCTGCGCGGTCCCCACGTGGACTGTTCTCCCCCACCGGCTTCCGTAAACTGCCGGTGAGGAGTCCCTGCCATGGACCAGCGGATCGCCCAGCCGACCCTGCCGCTGCCGGCCCCACCATTGCCCGACGACCTGCCGCCGCTGCCGGCGCGCATGGTCGGCGAATACGTCTACTGTCCGCGCCTCGCCTATCTCATGTGGGTCCAGCGGGAATGGGAGGACACGGCCGACACCGTCGACGGCCGACGTGTCCATCGCCGGGTGGACAGACCCACCGGCCGTCTCCCGCCTTCGGAAGAGGCGCAGGACTCGCCGCCCTTCACCGTCCGGGCCCTCACCCTCGGATCCGACAGGCTCGGACTGATCGCCCGCATGGACGTGGTGGAGGGCGAGGACGGCGCCACGAGTCCGGTGGAGATCAAACGCGGCCGGCGTCCCCATGTGGCGCAGGGGGCCTGGTTGCCCGAGCGCGTCCAGCTTTGCGTCCACGCGCTCATCCTCGAGGATCACGGCTATCGGGTCCCGGAGGGGTTCCTGTGGTTCGCCGGGAGCCGCGAGCGTGTCCGCGTGGTGTTCGACGAGGAGCTGCGGCGGCAGACCCGCGAGGCCATCGCCGGTCTCCGCCTCACCGTCCTCTCCGGGCGCGTGCCACCGCCCCTGGAGGACAGCCCCAAATGTCCGCGCTGTGCCCTGGTGGGGATCTGTCTGCCGGACGAAGTGGCGTTCCTGCGTCGCGGTGAAGGCGCACCCCGCCCGCTGGCGGTCCGCCGCGAGGAGACCCTGCCGCTCTACGTCCAGGATCCCCGTGCCCGCATTCGCAAGGAGGGCATGGAACTGGTGGTGGAGCGGGAGAAGGGCGAGCCGGTCCGCGCTCGCCTCGCCGATCTCTCGTCGGTGGTCCTGTTCGGTACCGCGAGCATCACCACCCCCGCGCTCCACGAGCTCATGCGCCGGGAAATCCCGGTCGCCTGGCACAGCTACGGGGGATGGTTCCTCGGCCTCACCGTCGGACTGGGACACCGCAACGTCGAACTGCGCAGCGCCCAATACGCCGCGAGCTTCGACCGGACCCGCTGCCTCGCCCTCGCCCGTCGTTTCGTCGAGGCGAAGATCCGCAATCAGCGCACCCTGCTGCGTCGCAATGCACGCGACCGTGCCGCCGTGGAAGGGGCGCTGCGGGAGTTGCGGCGTCTGGCCGCCGCCGGTGCACGGGCGCCCGACATGGAAAGGCTGCTGGGCATCGAGGGACGCGCCGGGCGGATCTACTTCGAACATTTCCCGGACATGCTTTCCGACCGTGCCCTCGCCGAGGGCTACACCTTCGAGGGACGCAAGCGTCGGCCGCCCTCCGATCCCCTCAACGCGCTCCTGTCCTTCACCTATGCCCTCCTCGCGCGCACGCTGACGGTGACGCTGGTGCGGGTCGGCTTCGATCCCTGGCGGGGGTTCTTCCATCGTCCCCGCTACGGACGGCCGGCGCTGGCCCTCGACCTCATGGAAGCGCTGCGGCCGGTGCTGGCCGACTCGACGGTGCTGGGTGCCGTCAACAACGGTGAGATCGGTCGCGACGACTTCCTTCGGGCCGGCGGTGCCGTGGCGCTCACCCCGCGTGGTCGCCGTCGGCTCATCGCCGCCTTCGAGCGCCGTCTCTCCGTGGAGGCCACCCATCCGGTTTTCGGTTACCGTCTCGAATATCGACGACTGCTGGAGCTGCAGGCGAGACTTCTGGCACGTCATCTTCTGGGCGACATTGCCGACTATCCCGAATATCTGGTTCGTTGACATGAGTGTCCGCGAGGATGCCCACCTCTACATCGTGGCCTACGATATTTCCGATCCCCGACGCTGGCGGCGGGTCTACCGGCTGATGCAGGGCTATGGCGCTTGGCTGCAGCTCTCGGTCTTCCAGTGTCGGCTCTCGCGGCGGCGGATGGTGGAACTTCGGGCGGAGCTGGAGAGGCTCGTGAAACGTGAAGAGGATCATGTCCTCGTGCTGGACCTGGGGCCGGCCGAGGGTGTAGAGGTGCGGGTGTGGAGCCTCGGCCGCCGGTTCGAGCCGGTGCGACGGGAGCCGGTGATCGTCTGAAACGTTCGCCGGCTCGCCGCGAGCGGTCCGGTCCGACCGCAGGGGCGGGGACCGCTCGCATCGGGCCCGGGGCCTTGCGCCCCAAGCGATCCGTGATATCGTGAGGATGCGATGGGCGATGTGGGGGAACCGGACAGGCTCCTTCGAACGGGGGTGCTCGCAGGGTCGGGAATTCCGACAGCGACGCCAGCGGGTTGTCGTGGAGCCATCTTCCCCGGCAATACTGCCGGGGCCTCATTGAAGCGCGGTAGCGGCGCCCCCGCCCCCCCCCTTTCTCCGGGGATCTTCCCCGGCAATACTGCCGGGGCCTCATTGAAGCTCCGGGATCAAGCGTGACGGTTCGTGTCGGCGACGAAATCTTCCCCGGCAATACTGCCGGGGCCTCATTGAAGCATGGGCATCGGCCGCCACGCCGCCGAGTGGCGGCGGCGGATCTTCCCCGGCAATACTGCCGGGGCCTCATTGAAGCTTCCGGTGCGACCGGCAGGCTCCGCGTCAGCTCCTCGGATCTTCCCCGGCAATACTGCCGGGGCCTCATTGAAGCCAGTCGAGGGAGCGGAGATATGCGCCCCACTCCCTCCATCTTCCCCGGCAATACTGCCGGGGCCTCATTGAAGCTGTTGAAAGCAGCGGAAGATGAGATTGCCGACGCAGAGCATCTTCCCCGGCAATACTGCCGGGGCCTCATTGAAGCACGTTCGTCCCGTCCCCGCGGGCGCGGGCGGGGGCCCTCATCTTCCCCGGCAATACTGCCGGGGCCTCATTGAAGCTCCGGCATCGACCAGGGCGCGAACCGCTGGTGGCGGCATCTTCCCCGGCAATACTGCCGGGGCCTCATTGAAGCGGGCGCGAGCCGCGCGATCACCAGCCGCGCGGCCCCCTATCTTCCCCGGCAATACTGCCGGGGCCTCATTGAAGCGCGATAGCTTTTATTCGCTTTTGAGACAGCTCGAGGAATCTTCCCCGGCAATACTGCCGGGGCCTCATTGAAGCACCATCGCATCCGGCGGAATGCGGTCCCACACCACATTATCTTCCCCGGCAATACTGCCGGGGCCTCATTGAAGCGTATGGGCCCCCGTCCCACGCACCATCGGGGAGCTCAATCTTCCCCGGCAATACTGCCGGGGCCTCATTGAAGCCGCCAATGGTCCGTCCCGTAATAGTTCGCCGGCGCGATCTTCCCCGGCAATACTGCCGGGGCCTCATTGAAGCCTCTGCTCCGGAGCGGGCCCATCCCGCCCCTCGCCCAATCTTCCCCGGCAATACTGCCGGGGCCTCATTGAAGCTGTAAACCGCGCCCCTAAGCGAGCGAGCGACGCGGAGATCTTCCCCGGCAATACTGCCGGGGCCTCATTGAAGCGTCGGTGGCCTCGACGGGCATAGCTGACCAGCGTGCCCATCTTCCCCGGCAATACTGCCGGGGCCTCATTGAAGCCTGGAGTGGCTCGGCTGGGGTCCAGGGCCCAGCCCAATCTTCCCCGGCAATACTGCCGGGGCCTCATTGAAGCCGCAGCGCGCTCTGCGTCGGAAATCTCATCTTCCGCGGCATCTTCCCCGGCAATACTGCCGGGGCCTCATTGAAGCCTCGCCCCCCGCCGCGTCGGCCAGCGCCACGCCGAGGAAATCTTCCCCGGCAATACTGCCGGGGCCTCATTGAAGCGGCGATGCGGTATGACCCACTTTACGGTGAGCGCCCCATCTTCCCCGGCAATACTGCCGGGGCCTCATTGAAGCATGCCGGCCGCACCTCCAGTTGCCACTCGCCCACCGTATCTTCCCCGGCAATACTGCCGGGGCCTCATTGAAGCAGTGGCGGCGGAGGATGACAGCGATTGCTGTTTCCGCCGATCTTCCCCGGCAATACTGCCGGGGCCTCATTGAAGCCGGGCGCGGATCACCACGGGACGCTCAGGCTCTCCACCGATCTTCCCCGGCAATACTGCCGGGGCCTCATTGAAGCCTGTGATCGAACGCGTCGAGCCCGCCCCGTTGGTGCATCTTCCCCGGCAATACTGCCGGGGCCTCATTGAAGCGGCGTCACCACTATCACTGACGCCGTAAACCGAATCGACATCTTCCCCGGCAATACTGCCGGGGCCTCATTGAAGCATATGATGACCGGTCGCGACTTCCGCCGCCGCATCAAGATCTTCCCCAGCAATACTGCCGGGGCCTCATTGAAGCCATTAATCCGACGAGCGGCGGCAATCCTTTCTGCTGCAATCTTCCCCGGCAATACTGCCGGGGCCTCATTGAAGCGAGGGAAGCGAGGAGAGGGGCGATCTCAGGCTCAGTGATCTTCCCCGGCAATACTGCCGGGGCCTCATTGAAGCGGTGATGGTCCCGCTCAGCACGTCTCCCTGCTGGAGGGGATCTTCCCCGGCAATACTGCCGGGCCTCATTGAAGCCTGGTCAACTGGGCCGACCCGGCGCAGGGGGCGCTGAAGATCTTCCCCGGCAATACTGCCGGGGCCTCATTGAAGCTCGAAGCCGAGCGTGTCGTCCGTCGTGCCCGTCGACAGATCTTCCCCGGCAATACTGCCGGGGCCTCATTGAAGCGACCAGATGCGCCCGAAGGTACGTGCCGAACCCCGGCCGATCTTCCCCGGCAATACTGCCGGGGCCTCATTGAAGCCTCTCTCCCGGCTACCCCTACACGGGGGTGGCCGTTATCTTCCCCGGCAATACTGCCGGGGCCTCATTGAAGCTCCGTGGGCCGTCGCAGCCCACGGGGGATACGGATGCATCTTCCCCGGCAATACTGCCGGGGCCTCATTGAAGCGGGGCCTTGCCATAGACAACAACCTCATGCAGCGCGCATCTTCCCCGGCAATACTGCCGGGGCCTCATTGAAGCGCCGCCATACGGCTGCGGGCCCCGTTCTCGCGTCCGTCATCTTCCCCGGCAATACTGCCGGGGCCTCATTGAAGCGACCGGGGTCCACGTCCAGACCCGATCGCCCCGCTCGACATCTTCCCCGGCAATACTGCCGGGGCCTCATTGAAGCGTCGAGGAGGCCGTTTTCGACCTTCTCCTTCAGGTCATCTTCCCCGGCAATACTGCCGGGGCCTCATTGAAGCCACGCGGATACTCGCTTGCGCTTGCGAGGGCGCGCGCGGATCTTCCCCGGCAATACTGCCGGGGCCTCATTGAAGCCCGAACTTCTCCGCGTTCTGGGCAATCAGCTCGCGCCATCTTCCCCGGCAATACTGCCGGGGCCTCATTGAAGCCGGTATGCGGCGCGGGGATTTTTTTTGGCCGGCCGCCCATCTTCCCCGGCAATACTGCCGGGGCCTCATTGAAGCCACTCTCTATGCCGAGGACGTGGACGTTCAGGACGTATCTTCCCCGGCAATACTGCCGGGGCCTCATTGAAGCTGGGCGTGAAGGGGCCAAGAGGCTCGTGGAGCTCCTCAAATCTTCCCCGGCAATACTGCCGGGGCCTCATTGAAGCTCTGTAGAAGTGGGGGAGCGTTCACCCCGGACGGATGCATCTTCCCCGGCAATACTGCCGGGGCCTCATTGAAGCGAGGTGCCATCGGTGCCGCTGAAACCGCTCCGATCCATCTTCCCCGGCAATACTGCCGGGGCCTCATGGAAGCCCTCGCCCCTCCATCCCATCGGGAGCGTCGTGGTCGGCCATGTCGGCGTTTCCCTTCCGTGGGCGGGCGGGTTCGGTGTCTGCCGGGCCGTCCCTCGCGGGGAGGAAGAGCTCGGCGACCCCATCGCCGTCGTCCGCGAGCTGGACCGGACGCAGGCCCTTCACCGCCGGCGGCTGCGCGCCCAGGAAGCCGACGTGGCGCAGGTACATGCCCTTGCCGCCACGGGGATGATTGGGGTGGCCGGGGAGGTAGAGCGAGGCGCTACGGTGCTTGTACCGGCCAGCCTTGACGAGCTCGACAAAGGCCGGGTCGAGCTGGTCGAGCTCGGCCAGCAGCCGGTCACCCTCGACAACGAGCCGCCGCACCCACCCGTAGGACGGGGCGTCGTCCTTCGGATGCCCGATGACGACGGGCGCCTCGTGGAGCGCCGGATCGTAGGACTCGGCGATGCGGTGCAGGTCGTCCGGCCGGATTTCGACGGGCCGGCCGTGGCTGTCCAGGAAACGCCCCGTGCGAAGGATCTCGATCATCATCGCCGTGCGAGTATGAGGGGCGATGCGGCGCTGTCATGGCGAACGCTGTCGGGCGTCTTGCACTCGAGCCGGCACGCACCCATGTTCATGACAGCTGGCCCCGCGATGGTCCCGGTTGCCGCTCGAGCGGGGCGAGCCAGCCTGGTCGCGCCGGGGCGGCAAGTGGCGCACGCTTTGTTCAGGCGGGGGCGCGAAAACGCTCCCGCCGATCTATTGTGCCGACTCAGACCGTGCGGACCATCAGGGGACGGCCGACGCGGATATTCTCGAGCTCGCGCATTCGCGAAACTGGGAAGGTGGTGATCGCTGCCAGAAAGCCCTTGTCTCCATCGATTACGATGACGAGCGCACGCCCATCCTTGATCCGATAAGCCTTCAGCACGCGGATGCGCAGCCGGACCCGACCCGTGCGCTGGTGGCGCTCGAAGCCAAGCCATACCTCTCGCGGGCGTGTAAGGACATCCGGCACCAGCGGCAGCCAGATCGACCGCTCCAGGCCGATGTGCGCCGCGAGCGCCGGGACGTCGATCCACACCGGCAGCCCGGCCACGTCGAACCGTGCCCGATCTCCGCCGAACACCTCACGGGCGAGCTGCAGCAGCTCCTCGCGCGTCGCCACACGCCGCGCCCGTTCCACCGGCGGCTCGTCGAGCGGCAGTTCGGCGCGAGGACGTGCCCGGAGATCCTCCGAGAGGACCACAGGTCCGAAAAGAAGAAAAGGGACGGAGAACGTCCGAGAAGGGGTCCGGCGGAGGTGCCCTCGTCCCGACGCCATCGGGCCCGACCAGCCCGGGTCGGTCCCGGGCCGCCGTCGGACCTTCGACGGATCTCTCGCGGCGTGCCGATGATCCGTAGCCGCCCCCGTGCGGCCGTCTTCGGGTCGATCGGGCAGGCCTGCCGCGCTCGCCTCGAGCTCGACTCGGGGGTACCGCCGGGTTCATACTGACGGTGCGTTCGACGGAAGGTGTGGCATGGATCTCGGACAGCTCCGAATGATCGTCAACGAGGCGGCCGCCATTCGGCGGGTGCGGCGTCTCGTGCCCGCGGGAGGGGCGGGCGACAAGGTGTTCCCGCCCACCTATCCGGGGCCGGACAACGCGCCGACGCACGTCTTCGAACGACGGCGCATCGGGGAGGACACGAAGACCTGCGTGCTCCTCGATTCGGTCCAGAGCCAGGCGAACCGCATGGAGCTCGCGCTGCGCGATCTCCTGCGACGAGGCGGGGTGTGGATCCCGCACATCCTGGTCGACTTCGAGGGAGTGAAGGACGGTGACGACGATCTCTCCGATCTCGGGCAGATCACCTCCCTCGAGGCCCCGCATCGGGTGTTCGATGCGATCTTCCGCGACAGCGAGCTCGACGGCACGTCGTTCTGGCACTCTCCGCCCGGCCTCGAGCTGATCCGGGCGAAGCCGGACCAGGCCACGGCCGTCTTCGCGCTCTCGCCCACCGCGCTGGTCTTCGGCTGCTGGCACTCGACCGGTCAGGGCGGAGGTCTCGGGGCGAAATTCCCGCGGGCCATCGTCTCGGAGATCGTCGGTGTGGATGCCGTCCCGGGAAAACGTACGGGAAGCCGCATCGATCCGCTCCAGGTCCGGCGCGAAGTGGAGATCTACAAGGGCTCTGCCGGCTGGGGCCTCAGCAGGGAGGAGGCCGGCGAGAAAGCGAAGCGCGTTCGCCCCTCTGAGGTCAATCACGGCAACATCGCCCCGACGGTCCAGGAGCTGGGTGTGACCATCGACCACGCCCTGCAGACCGTCGTCGTCAGCCTGCCGACGCTCCGGCGCCTGCGGTTTCCGGTGAACGGTGAAGCGGACGAAGGGCGCGACGAGGCCGCGCGCACGGTGCTCGCGGCCCTGGCCCTGCTCGCGGTCGTCGCCCAGGATCGTGCCGGCTACAATCTCCGCTCGCGCTGCGATCTGGTCCCGGACGGCGCAGCATCGTTCGAGATCCTCGATGCCGACGGCAGCGTGCGCGAATTCCCGCTCGATCTCGAAGCCGCCCGTGCGCTCTGTGCGGACGCGGTGAAAGCGGCGAAGGAGGCCGGCCTCCCCTGGCGCGAGGAGCCGCTTCGGCTCCGGCCGCAGAAAAAACTCGTGGCAATCGTCGCCGAAAGCCGCAGGCTGGCACTCTCGGGCGGGGCCGAGGAGGCGGAGGGATGAGGCCGTGCTCCGCCTCGATGTTCATTTCCTGACGGGGGTCTTTCGCGCCGCGACCGTCGCCGCCAAGGAGCGTGCCGAATGGCCGCCCCATCCCGATCGCATCTTCTCGGCGCTCGTGTGCGCCTGGGCGGAAAACGGGGCGGACGAGCCCGGCCGGGCGGCGCTCTCGTGGCTCGAATCCCTGGACCCGCCCGCACTCGAAGCACCGAGCGCGGGCTCGCGGGACGTGTGCACGGTCTACGTGCCCCCGAACGATCGCAGCGACGGGCGGCGCGAGCTCGGCCTTCCCGCCAAGCTGCAGCCGCGGGTCTTCCCCGCCGTCGTGCCCGACGCGCCGCGGGTACGGCTCTGGTGGAGGGCCTCGGCGGAGGATGTCGCCCATCATCTCCCCGCCCTCGACCGCATCGCGCGGCAGGTGGGCTATCTCGGCCATTCCGCCTCGCTCGTCTCCATGCGCTTTCTGCGCGAGACGCGCGATCCCGTGCCGCGCTTCGTGCCGGCAGCGGATGGCGTCGTGCGGCTTCGCGTTCCCTATCCTGGACGGCTCGGAGAGCTCGTCGTCGGCTTCGAAGCCGCGAAGGACCGCAAAGCCGCGAAGGACCGCAAAGCCGGGAAGGGCCGCAAAGCCGGGAAGGGCCGCGGCTTCCGGCCGGAGCCCGCGCCCGTCGTGAGCTATCGGGACCTGTGGCGGGAACGGGAGCCGGATGCGTTCGCCGGCACGGCCTACGGTCGCAACTGGATCGTGCTCGAAGGCACGGGCCGCCGCGCCCCCGCCCTCGAGGCCTTCGTCCGGGTGGCCGAGGCCATGCGGGGAGCCCTCCTGGCGCACGCGGAGGGGCCCGTCCTGCCCGTGCTCGGCGGCCACGAGGGAAGCGGCCCGGCGGCGGCACCGCATCTCGCCATCCTGCCTCTCGCGAACGTCGGTTTCGACTGGTCGGACGGAAGGCTCTTCGGTCTCGCCCTCGTCCTCCCCCGCGAACACGACGGGCTCGCCGATCCGATCCGGATCGAACTGGAGAATGCGGTGGCGCGGTTTCTCGAGGCCGGCGGTACCCTCACCCTCGGCCGCTTCGGCACCTGGCGTCTCGAACACGATCCGTCGCCGGAACGGGCCTCGCTGCGCCCCGCCCGCTATCTGCGGTCGTCGCGGCGCTTCGCGAGCGTGACCCCGATCGTGCTCCCGCGCCACATGAAGGCCAGGCGCGGCGACAGCGCGGAGGCGCAGATCGCACTGGCCTGCCGGCAGCAGGGGCTTCCGGTGCCGGAAGCCATCGAGGTGGGGGCACATCCGTATCTCACGGGCACGAGCCTCGCACGCCGGCGCTCCGGCCGGGATCCACGGGGTCGGGGCTGGATCGTGCGCGCGGCGTTCGGGCATCGCTCCCTGGTCCACGCCCGGATCCGCTTTCCCACTCCGGTGGCCGGACCCGTGATGCTGGGGGCGGGACGCCATTTCGGGCTCGGGCTGATGCTGCCGGTGTCGGAAGAGGTGGGCCCGTGAGCGCTTTTCCCTCCTTCGCCGAATTCTTCGCGGCACTCTGGGGACACGAGCCTTTCCCCTGGCAGCGCCGGCTCGCGGCCCGGGTGGTGGAGCGCGGCTGGCCGGAACTCCTCGACATTCCGACCGGCTGCGGCAAGACGGCGGCGCTGGACGTGGCCGTGTGGCATCTGGCCCGCGAAGCCGCGAGTTGCCCCCGGCGGGCCGCGGTGCGCGTGGTCTATGTGGTCGACCGTCGGCTCGTGGTGGACCAGGCCTTCACCCGGGCCAGGACGATCTCCCGCAGGCTCCGCGAGGCCGGAGAAGGGCCCCTTGCGGCCGTGGCGGCGGCGCTGCGGGGCCTCGCCGACGGCGGACCACCCCTCGCGGTCGTGCGCCTTCGCGGCGGCATGCCGTTGGATCCCGACTGGGTCCGGACTCCGCACCAGCCCACGGTGGTCCTCGCCACCGTCGACCAGGTGGGCTCCCGGCTGCTGTTCCGGGGCTACGGCCTCTCCCCCTCCATGTGGCCGGTCCACGCCGGTCTTTTCGCGAACGACGTGCTCCATCTCGTCGACGAGGCCCACCTTTCCGCGGCCTTTCTCGACACGCTCGAAGCCGTCGCACGGCTCCGGCGCGCATCCGAGGTCGGGTTCGACCCGCCCTTCGTCGTCTGCCGTCTCACCGCCACACCGGGCACGAAGACGGACGGCGCCCTCGCGCTCGACGCGGAGGACCGCGCGCACGAGGCGCTGAAGCGGCGTCTTTCGGCGCGGAAGCCCGCGCGGCTCGAGCGAATCGACTCGGAGGACGAAGCGGCCGCGGCCCGCGCCTTCGTCGAGCGCGCGCTCTCCTTCCTCGAGGACGGCCGCAGGCGCATCGGCGTCGTCGTCAACCGCGTCTCCCGGGCGCGCGCGATCTTCGAGCGCCTTTCGAATGCGGCCCGTGAGATCGCGGACGTCCGTCTCGCCATCGGGCGGTCGCGTCCGCTCGAGCGCGACGAGCTCGGCCGCGAACTCGAGGCGCGACTCGGGCCGGCGCGCGGGGATGGCGGTCGTGCCGTGATCCTGGTCGCGACGCAGACGGTGGAGGTGGGCGCGGATTTCGACTTCGACGCGCTGGTCACCGAAGCCGCGCCCATCGACGCCCTCTGTCAGCGCTTCGGGCGGTTGAACCGCCGGGGCGAGTCCCTCGAGGCGCCGGCCGTGATCCTCGCCCGCAAGGCGGACGTCACGGGGAAGCGGCTCGATCCCGTCTACGGCGGGGCGTTGCGCGCGAGCTGGACGTGGCTCTGGGCGCGCGCCCGACGGGACGGACGGGCACGGGTGATGGACTTCGGCATCGAAGCCTTCCGGACGCAGGAGGGCGCCTTCACCGCGGAACGGCTCACACCGCGCGCCCGCGCGCCCGTCTTCCTTCCGGTCTACGCCGAAGTCCTCGCCCGCACCTCGCCACCACCCGCGGCCGAACCCGACATCGGCTTGTTCCTGCACGGGCTCGAGGCCGGTCCTCCGGATGTCCGGATCGTCTGGCGTGCGGATCTCGGCGAATGGGACCTCGACCACCCGGAGCGCGTACGGGAGCTCCTTTCCGTCGCACCGCCCTCGTCCCTGGAAGCGCTCGAGCTTCCCCTTCACGTCGCCCGCGCCTGGCTCGAAGGACACCTCCGGGACATGGCCGACGTGGAAGGCGCCGCACAGGAAGGCGAAGACGACGGGCGGCGCGAGGGGCGCCGCGTGCTCCGCTGGCGGGGACCCGAGGACGAGGCCACGACCGTGGTGGGCCCCGAGGCGATCCGGCCCGGCGACGTGCTCGTCGTGCCGGCGTCCTACGGCGGTTGCGACCGCTATGGCTGGAACCCGAAAGCGCGCGAGCCTGTCGTGGATCTCGCCGAAGCGGCGATCGAGCGTCAGCGAAGGCGCCTCCTTCTCCGCCTGCATCCGGCCCTCGCCCCGAGCTGGATCGGCGAGGACGACGATCTCGACGGCGCCGGCGCCTGGCGGATCGTGCGGGACGAGCTCGAACGGCTCGGGGACGCGGAGGCGCCGGAGCTCGTCGACGCCCTTCTCGCCCGCGAGGCGCTGCCCACACGCCTTCGCGAACGTCTCGAACGCCTCGCCGGGCTGGATCCGCGGATCCTCCATCGTTACGGGCCGGAGTTCCCGGCCGGCTGCGTGCTCGGTGGCTTCCGACGGCTCCCTTCGCCCGAGGACGACGAGGACGCGCTTTCGGGCGAGGCCGTGGGCGAAAGCGACCGCAGTTCGCTCCTCGCACCGAAGCCCGTGAACTTGAGCGATCACCTCCTTCGCGTCGCCCGCAAGGCCGAGCGTTTCGCCCGGACTCTCGGACTCGCCCCCGAACTCGCGAAGGCCGTCGTCACGGCCGCGCGCCTGCACGATCTCGGCAAGGCGGAGCCGCGCTTCCAGGCCTACTTGCGCGGCGGTGACCGTCTCGCGGCCCGGCTCCAGGCTCCGCTCGCCAAATCGGACCGGTTCTCGAACCCGAGGCGGGCGCGAGAGCTTGCGGGTCTTCCCGCGGGCATCCGTCACGAAGCATGGTCGGTGGCGGCAGCCGCGACATTGCTCGAGGGGGAGGACGAGCCCGTTCGCGATCTCGTCCTCTGGCTCGTCGGCACCCATCACGGTCGCGGGAGGCCGTTCTTCCCGCCGGTCGAGGATCCCGAGGCGCGGGACTTCACCGTCGAGGCCTGCGGGCGCGAGGTCGAGGTCCCGGGCGACCCGGGCCTCGCCCGCCTCGATTCCTTCTGGTTCGATCTCCACGCGCGGCTGCATCGCCGTTTCGGCCCCTGGATGCTCGCGTATCTCGAAGCGATCCTCAGACTCGCCGATCACCGAACGTCCGAAGAGGAAGCGGGGTGATGGCGCGGGAATTCGAACTCAAGCCCTTCCGCCACGACAATCTGCTCGCCTTCCTCGCACTCCTGGGCCTCGTGCGCGCCCTGGACCATGCCCGCCCGGACTGGCGGGTGCGGACCTGGTGGCGGCGGCGCGGGGGCCGTGGCCCCTGGATCCCGGTGGTGGCGGTCGTGGACGGGGCGGGGGTCGTGTTGGAGGACCTCGCAGCCGAAGCCGAACGCGGGGTGCTGGAGCTCGCGGAATTCCAATCCTTCTGCGGGCGCAAGGATCCCGATTTCACGGACGAGGAATTCCGCAGACTCGCTCGTGACGCCGAGGGCGTGCGGGCGGAGGTGCTCGCTTCGCTCGCGAGCGACGGTGTGGTGCGCGACGAGAAGAAGCGGGTCGTCGTACCGACTCCGCTTTGCACGATGTTCGGTCAGGGGAATCAGCATTTTCTCGAACGGATGAGCCCGCGCGAGAAAACCGGAAGAGGCGTCGCCTTTCCTCTCGAGGATTGTCAGGACGGTGCCGACCTCGTGCGACGGACGCTGTCCGAAGACTGGGAGCGCCAGCGCGATCCGAACTTCGGCGGCTTCCGGTTCGATCCCCGGGAGGACCGGCGCTACGCCTACCAGTTCGCGGATCCGACGAGCAAAGACGGCAAGATCGGAACCGTTCCCGGTGCCAACCGCCTCGCGGCCGTCGGTATCCCGCTCTTCCCGGTGTTCCCGAGCCGAAACGGCCTGGCCACCACCGGCTTCGCGCGGCACGAGAGCGGCCGCACCATCACCTGGCCGATCTGGACGGTCCCCTCGCGTCTTTCGGCCATCCGCCATCTCCTGGCCCATCCCGAACTCGTGGCACCGATGCCGCGGGCCGAGCGGCTCCGTCCCCACGGGGTCGCCGAGCTCGTGCGCGCGCGCCGCATCTCCGTCGGCAGGTTCGTGAATTTCACCCGCGGCGAGCCGCTCTGGGGGACGGTCTGATCGTTGTCTTCCTCTTGGCCGAACGACGGGCATTTCCGCGTCCGGCCTTCACCTCTTCGGGTCCACGGACCGTCGCGGATCGTATCGGTGCGGATTCCGCGAGTCCGGGGCCGGGATGCCCCTTGGCGATCGACTCCGATCCGGCGAGACGCGGCGGTGAGGGCCGTCATGGGCCCTGACGGAGGTGACGAAGGAAGACTAGGAAGTCCGATCGGGATCTCGTGGAGTATCGTTGTCATGGATTGGTGGAATAGCTTTTCGGACTTCACGGTATACTGGATCGACCCGATCGGGATATGGCTGGGCGTCGTGGCGACGGTTCCGATCGTCTGGTCCTGGGTCCTGCTCCTTCGGGCCTGGCGGCAGCGGAAGGCGGTCTTCGCCCAGATCCGCCGTGAACCGGGCGAACGCCCGGGGGTGCTGATCGTCGATCTGCTGCCGCAACAGGACATCCGGGCCAATGTGGAGAAGTTCCGCAGGCAGCAGGCCCATCTCGCGGCGATTCCACCGGAGCGGATCGTGACCCTCCGACGCGACCGACCGATCACCGCCGACGAGATGGTCGATTTCCACCGCGAGCTGAGAAAGGCCATCGGCCGGTTGAGCGGGCTCGGCGTGGACCGGGTTCATCTCTTCCTGGGTGTCCCCGTGCCCGTGGCGGCCGTGGTGGGAGCCCATCTGGCCAATACCTTCCAAGTGGTCCTCTATCACTGGCAAGGAGGAATCTACGAGAACTGGGGTCCGCTCAAGGATTTCCGCGTCGTCTGAGGGAAGGGCGGGGATTGCCACGAGGTGCACGTGACACCTTCGCCTGTTCCGTGGTCGCGCCGCTGTTTTGGGGAGGACGCACGCAGGACGGCCACGCGGCTCTCGACGGCGCGTGTCGAGGGGCTGGTGCGGAGCTGGACGGAGATCTGAGAGGAGAAGGACGTCGGTGACGCGGATGTCCACCGCATCGTCGGACCACCGGTCGGGACCCGGCTCCCGCACGCGGGAGAGGAAGGTACGGTCGTCGGCGATGTCCCGGACGGCCGGCTCGTGGTGGCGTTCGCGGGCGGCAAAGGGGGAGGTCTCGCCCGGGGACATGGAGAGGATCGGGGATGGGGCCCCGGAGCGCCGGTCGTGGCGGTGACGGGGCCGGGCCGACGGGCGTCCTCTACCGATACCCCGGCCAGGAGACGGCGAGGCGGCAGGCGGTGCGGGTCTCGAGGGCGGCGCGGAGGGCGCGGGCGGCCGCGGGATCGTCGAAGCGGCCGGCGCGGATGTCGCGGGCGAGCCGCCGCCGCAGGGCGGCGAGGTCGAGCGCCGCCGCCTCCGCCCCATAGAGGGCGGCCAGCGCCCGCCGCTCGTGTTCGGCGAGCGCCTCCCCCTCCCGCAGGAGGCGCACCGCGATCTCCATGGCCCGCACCGCCATGGCGGCGTGGTAGCGGGCCTCGCCGGCGAGCTCTGGCAGCAGCTCCCGCCGGCACGTCTCGGCGGCGAGGAGGAGCAGGGCGGTGGGATCGCTCACCTCAGCGCCTCCAGTTCGGCGAGACCGTCCAGGATGTCCCGCTCCAGCCGCGGCACCACGTGGCCCGTGAGTGCCAGCTCCAGCGACGACTCGCCCGCCGCCACCCGCGCCTCCTGCTGGAGCGCGATCACCGCCCAGCGCACGTCGGCGAGGGTCCGCCACCAGAGGAAGGCGAAGGGATCCACCCGCCGTCCCGAGGCCGCCTCGTAGGCCCCGAGGAAGGCCTCGCGGGGACCGAGCCCGCCCGCCTCCATGGCGTCGCGGCCGAAACGCCAGTAGCGGGCGCAGAACCAGGCCACGTCCTCCAGGGGATCCGACCAGGCGGCGAACTCCCAGTCCAGCACCGCCACCAGCCGTCCGTCGCGGATCACCAGATTGCCGGTGCGGAAGTCGGCGTGGACCAGCACCACCTCCTCCGTCCCGAGATGTGGCGCCAACCGCTCCAGCGTCCGCAGCGCCCACTCCAGCACCGGCTCCGCCGCGTCCAGTTCGTCGAGCCAGCGGCGGTAGAGGGCGATGCGGGCGAGGGCCGGCCGTGGCCCCGGATCCGGCAGGAAGGCGAGCTCGGCATCGGGCGGGCGGACGGTGTGGATCCGGGCGAGCTCGCGGGCGAGTTCGGCGACGAGCTCCGCCCCCCGCGCCGCCACCGCCGGATCGCGGACCAGCCGCGGCCCCCGCGTCTCGCCGAAGACCCGCGCCATCACCGCGAAGGGACGGCCCAGCACCGTGCCCGTGGGCTCCACCGCCACCGGCTCCGGCACCCGCACGCCGGCCCGGTGGACCCGCCGCAGCACCGCGAACTCGCGCACCCGATCCCAGCTCGCCGCCACCCGGGTGGGCGCGTCGGTGCGCAGCACCAGCGCCCGGCGACCGGCGAGACGTCCGCCCTCGAACCGCACGTCCAGTCCCAGATTCTCCTGGATGGCGCCGCCGGTGAGCCGGCTCCAGCCGAGGAGCTCGGCCCGCGCGGCACCGCAGGCCTCGGCGAGGAAGGCCTCGAGGGCGGATCTGCGGGCGTCGAGGTCGATCACGCGGGCCATGTGAAGAAGTCGCGCCCCTGCCGGAGCAGCTCGCGGGCCACCACCATGCGGTGCACTTCGGAGGCGCCGTCCACCAGCCGCGCCTGACGGGCGTAGCGGTACATCCACTCGAGCGGGGTGTCCTTCGAATAACCCAGGGCGCCCATGAGCTGGATGGCGGTGTCCACGGCATGGTGGAGGGTGTCGGCCACCTGGATCTTGGCCATGGACACCTCGCGATTGGCGCGCTCGCCGCGGTCGAGGGCGAAGGCCGCCCGCATCACCAGGAGGCGCCCCACCTCGATGCGCATGGCCGCCTCGCCCAGCATCTGCTGGACGCTCTCCAGCTCCAGCAGCCGGCGGCCGAAGGCCTCCCGCTCGCGGATGTAGGGTTCGCAGATCTCGAGGGCGCGGCGGGCCATGCCCAGCCACCGCATGCAGTGGGTGAGGCGGGCCCGGGCGAGACGGGTGAGCACCACCCGCATCCCCAGCCCCTCGCCCAGGAGCACGTTCTCCACCGGGACCTCGAGCCCGTCGAACTCCAGCTCGCAGTGGCCGCCGTGCTCCTCGGGGCCCATGATGGGGATGCGGCGGACGATCCGCCAGCCGGGCTGGTCGGCATGGAACATCATGGCGGTGAGACCGCGGCGGCGGTCGTCGCCGGTGCGCGCCAGCAGGATGAAGTGCTTCGCCCCCTCGGCGCCGGTGATGAACCATTTGCGGCCGTGGACCCGGTAGCGGTCGCCGCGCCGCTCGGCGCGGGTGCGGGTCATGCCGGCGGGATCGGAGCCGGCACCCGGATGGGGTTCGGTCATGACGATGGCCGAGCGCACCTCGCCGCGGACCACGGGATCGAGCCACACGTCCTTCTGCCGTTCGTCGGCGCAGCGCTCGAGGCACATCATGTTGCCGTCGTCGGGGGCGGCACAGTTGAAGCACACCGGCCCGAAGCGGGAACGCCCCATCTCCTCGTAGAGGACGGCGATCTCGGTCATGGAACAGCCGAGGCCGCCGCGCTCGCGGGAGACCTGCGGCGCCCACAGGCCGAGATCCTGCACCTCGCGTCGCAGCGTCTCCACCAGCTCCCAGCGGATGTGCTCGCCCTCGCCGAAGCTCGCCGGATCGCGCTCCAGCGGCAGCAGCCGGTCCTCGACGAATTCCACCACCTTGGCGCGCAGCTCGCGCAGGCGCAGGGACAGGGTGAAGTCCACGGGATCGCCTCCCCCTCGTCGATCCTCAGGGCATGGACGCCACCTGCCCGCCGTCCACCACGAGAACGGTGCCGGTCATCCAGCGGCCGGCCTCGGAGACCAGCAGCAGCAGCGGTCCCTCCAGGTCCTCGGGGGTGCCGAAGCGGCCGAGCGGGATGTGGCGCAGGAGCTTCTGGCCGGCCGGACTCAGCAGATAGTCGCGGTTGAGCTCGGTGGGGATGTAGCCGGGGGCGAGGGCGTTGACGCGGATGCCGTGCCGCGCCCACTCCACCGCCATGGACTTGGTGAGATGGGCCACCGCCGCCTTGGAGGCGCCGTAGGCGGCGATGCCGGCGCGGGCACCGAAGGCGACGATGGAGGCGATGTTGACGATGGCCCCGCCGCGACCCGCCGCCACCAGCCGTCGCGCCGCCTCGCGGCCCACCCGGAAGACACCGTCGAGGTTGACCTCCACCACCCGCTCGAAGTCGCCGTCCTCCAGCTCCAGCATCCAGCCGGTGCGGCCGGCGATGCCGGAATTGTTGATCAGGATGTCCACGGGTCCGAGGGCGCGTTCGGCGGCATCGAAGGCCGCCCGCACGCTCACGGGGTCGGTGACGTCCAGCGGCACCGCCACCGCCCGGCCGCCGGCCCCCTCGATCTCGCGGGCGAGGGCGTCGAGACGGTCCATTCTGCGGGCGGCGAGGACCACCGCCGCCCCGTGGCGGGCGAGGGTGCGGGCGAAGTGGGAACCCAGGCCGCCCGAGGCGCCCGTCACCATCGCCACCCGCCCCGACAGATCCACCTGCACCGTCTCTCCCTCCGTGACCGCGCGGGGATCAGCGCGTGGGCACCGGCTTCTCGCCGCGGTAGTCGTAGAAGCCGCGCTTGGTCTTGCGGCCCAGCCAGCCGGCCTCGACGTACTTCACCAGCAGCGGGCAGGGCCGGTACTTGCTGTCGGAGAGGCCCTCGTAGAGCACCTGCATGATGGCGAGGCAGGTGTCGAGGCCGATGAAGTCGGCCAGTTCCAGCGGGCCCATGGGATGGTTGGCGCCGAGCCGCATGGCCCGGTCGATGCTCTCCACGTTCCCCACCCCCTCGTAGAGGGTGTAGATGGCCTCGTTGATCATGGGGATGAGGATGCGGTTGACGATGAAGGCCGGGAAGTCCTCGGCCGTCACCGTCTCCTTGCCGAGCCGGTGGGCGAGGTCGACGGTGGCGCGGTAGGTCTCCTCGCTGGTGGCGATGCCGCGGATGATCTCCACCAGCTTCATGGCCGGCACCGGATTCATGAAGTGCATGCCGATGAACCGTTCCGGCCGGTCGGTGCGGGCAGCGAGGCGGGTGACGGAGATGGAGGAGGTGTTGGTGGCGATCACCGCATCCGGCCGCAGCAGGGGGCACAGCTCGCGGAAGATGCCGGTCTTGACCTCCTCGTTCTCCGTCGCCGCCTCGACCACGAACTCGCAGTCCCGGACGTGGGCGAGGTCGGTGTCGGTGCGGATGCGCGCCAGCGCCGCCTTCTTCTCCTCCTCCGGAAGACGGCCCCGGGCGACGCTGCGGCCGAGGAAATAGTCGATCTTGGCCAGTGCCGCCTCCAGCTGCTCGGGCGCCACGTCCACGAGGCGCACCTCGAAGCCCCGCACGGCCGCCACCTGGGCGATGCCCGAGCCCATCTGGCCGGCGCCGATCACCCCGATGGTGCGGATCTCGGGAATCGGCGGATAGTCGCGCTCCACGTATTCCTGCGCCATCGCGGCCTCTCCTTCAGGCGGCGCCTTCGCGCTTGATCTTCTCGATGCGCTCGACGAGCTCCGGCACGGCCCGGAACAGGTCGTCCACGAGGCCGAAGTCCGCCACCTCGAAGATGGGGGCTTCCGGATCCTTGTTGATGGCGACGATGATCTTGCTGTCCTTCATGCCGGCCAGGTGCTGGATGGCGCCGGAGATGCCCACCGCCACGTAGAGTTCCGGCGCCACGATCTTGCCGGTCTGGCCCACCTGCCAGTCGTTGGGGGCGAAGCCGGCGTCCACCGCCGCCCGCGAGGCACCGATGGCGGCGCCCAGCGCATCGGCCAGCTTCTCGATGAGGGCGAAGTTCTCCCGGGAGCCGACGCCGCGGCCGCCCGAAACCACCACCCGGGCGCTGGTGAGCTCGGGGCGCTCGCTGGCATGCACCTCGCGCCGCACGAAGCGGGCGAGACCGGTGGCGGGCGGCGCCTCCACCGGCACGATCTCGGCCGCGCCCCCCTCCGCGGCCGCCCTGTCGAAGGCGGTGGTGCGCACCGTCAGCACCCGTCGGCCGTCGCGGGTGCGCACGGTGGTGAGGACGTTGCCCGCGTAGATGTACCGGCGGAAGGTGTCGGGTGCCAGCACTTCGACGATGTCGCTGATCTGGGCCACGTCGAGGCGGGCGGCCACCCGCGGCATCAGATTCTTGCCGAAGGTGGTGGCGGGGGCCAGCAGCGCCTCGTGGTCGCCGGCCACGGTCAGCACCGTCTCCGTCAGGTCCTCCGCCACCGGGTTCTCGAGATGGGGAGCCTCGGCCAGCAGCACCCGGCGCACGCCCTCGATCCGCGCCGCCTCCTCGGCGACGGCGCGCGCCCCGGATCCCGCCACCAGCACGTCCACCTCCTCCGCGAGACGGCGGGCGGCGGTGACGGTGGCGAGGGTGACGGGATCGAGCCTGCGGTTGTCGTGCTGGGCGACGACGAGGGCGCTCATCCGATCACTCCCTTCTCCACGAGCTTCGCCACCAGTTCCTCCACGGACTCCACGCGGATCCCCGCCTGCCGTTTCGGCGGTTCGGCGAATTCGACATATTCGAGACGCGGGGTGGGATCGACGCCGAGGTCGGCCGGGGTCGTCCTCTCCACCGGCTTGCGCTTGGCCTTCATGATGTTGGGCAGGGAGGCGTAGCGCGGCTCGTTGAGGCGCAGGTCGGTGGTGATCACCGCCGGCAGCCGCACCCGGATCACCTCGATGCCCTCGTCCACCTCCCGTGCCACCTCGGCCTCGCCGTCGACGATCTCGATGCGGGAGGCGAAGGTGGCCTGGGGCCAACCCAGGAGCGCCGCCAGCATCTGGCCGGTCTGGTTGGAGTCGTCGTCCACCGCCTGCTTGCCCATGATCACCAGATCCGGCTCCTCCCGCGCGACGACGGCCCTCAGGATCCGGGCCGCTTCCAGCGGCTGCACCGCCACCTCCGTCTCGACGGCGATGGCGCGGTCCGCCCCCATGGCCAGCACGGTGCGCAGGGTCTCCTGGATCCGCGGCTCGCCGATGGAGACGGCCACCACCTCCCGGGCGAGTCCGCGCTCCTTCATGCGGATCGCCTCCTCCACGGCGATCTCGTCGAAGGGGTTCATGGCCATCTTGAGGTTGGTGGTGTCCACGCCGCGGCCGTCGGCACGGATGCGGACCTTGACGTTGGGATCGACCACCCGCTTGACCGGCACCAGGATCTTCATGCGCTCCTCACCCCGACGGCTGCGCCCTTCGATGGCTCGTGTTGCACCGCACAGGCGGTAGGTCCGCCGATCGCGCTTGTCAACGCCCGGCCGTCGACGGTCCACCCCCGCCCTTGACCGGGGGGATCGGCCGGGGCCATCTCACGGCCGGGATCGGGGAGCGGGAGGAGCGGGTTTGCGCGAGGGCGAGCGGGGACGGCCCGGACGGGCCGAGGCGGAGGCGGCCGTGCGGCTGCTGCTCCGCTATCTGGGCGAGGATCCCGACCGGCCGGAGCTGGTGGCGACACCGCGGCGGGTGGTGGCGGCGCTGGACGAGTATTTCGCCGGCTACGGCCGCGATCCGGCGGCGGCGCTGGGCACACCCATGGCGGCGGGAGAGATGCGGGGGCAGCTCGTGGAGATCCGCGACATCGCCTTCGCCTCCCACTGCGAGCACCATCTGGCCCCCTTCTTCGGCACCGTGGACGTGGTGCTGCGGGTGGGCGCGCACCTGCCGGGCATCGGCCACGTGGCCGCCCTGGTGGAGGCGCTGGCGCGGCGGCTGCAGATCCAGGAGCGCCTCACCCGCCAGATCGCGGATCATCTGGAGCGGGCGCTGGCGCCGGAGGGGCTGGTGGTGGCGGTGCGCGCCTTTCACACCTGCATGGCCCTGCGGGGGCCGTGCCGGCGACGGGCCTGGCTGCGCACGGTGGAGGGGCGGGGCCGTTTCGCCGCCGCCCCGGAGGCGCTGGTGGCCCGGCTCGGCCTCGGTGGCGGGGCACCGGAAGACCGCGACCGCGCGGGCTAGAGCATGCTCGGCAGCACCCGGTCGGGCGGACGGTGACCGTCGACGAAGGTCTTGATGTTGATGATCACCTTCTCGCCCATCTCGATGCGCCCCTCGAGGGTGGCCGAGCCCATGTGCGGCAGCAGCACCACGTTGGGCAGTTCGCGCAGGCGCGGATTGACCGCCGGCTCGTGTTCGAAGACGTCGAGGCCGGCGCCCGCGATCTCGCGGTTGCGCAGCATGCGCACCAGCGCCGCCTCGTCGATGACCTCCCCCCGCGAGGTGTTGACGACGATGGCGTGAGGCCGCAGCAGTTTGAGGCGGCGGGCCGACAGCAGGTGATAGGTGGCCGGCGTGTGGGGGCAGTTGACGGAGAGGATGTCGATGCGGGCGAGCATCTGGTCGAGGCTGGACCAGTAGGTGGCCTCCAGCTCCTCCTCGATGCTCTCGTGGACGCGGCGGCGGTTGTGGTAGTGGATGGACATGCCGAAGGCCCGCGCCCGCCGCGCCACCGCCGTGCCGATGCGGCCCATGCCGAGGATGCCGAGGCGCTTGCCCCAGATGCGATGGCCCAGCATGGAGGTGGGGCTCCAGCCGGTCCACGCGCCGGAGCGCACCAGCCGGTCGCCCTCCACCAGCCGCCGCATGACGGCGAGGATGAGGGCGATGGTCATGTCGGCGGTGTCCTCGGTCAGCACCCCGGGGGTGTTGGTGACGGTGATGCCGCGCCGGTAGGCCGCCTCCACGTCGATGTTGTCGACGCCGGCGCCGTAGTTGGCGATGAGGCGCAGGCGCGGGCCGGCGTGGGCGAGGAGGGCGGCATCGATGCGATCGGTCACCGTCGGCACCAGCACGTCCGCCTCCTGCAGCGCCTCGCGCAGCTGTTCGCGACTCAGGGGCGCGTCGGTCTCGTTGAGACGCACGTCGAACAGCTCGGCCATGCGGGCCTCCACCACCTCGGGCAGGCGGCGGGTGACGATCACGAGCGGCCGGTTGCGCGGCATCGGGCTCCTCTCCTCCGGACTGCGCCGACGGCGCATCCCGCCTAGCAGAGGCGGGCGCCGGGCTCAAACTGCGTAGGTCGGCGGGAGGGATCAATCCCCGCGCGCGGATCCTCCGAGTTGATCGAAGTCGTTGGATCGCGTAGGGTTTGTGGGGATCGCACGGGCGGAGAGGCGATCGTGGGCGGCAAGTCCGGCACCGTCACCCGCGCCACCCTGGCCGATGCCGTCTACCGCGAGCTCGGCCTGTCGCGGACGGAATCGGCGGCGCTGGTGGACGCGCTCATCGACGAGATCCGCGACTCGCTGGTGCGCGAGGGGTCGGTGAAGATCGCCGCCTTCGGCAGCTTCGTGGTGCGCACCAGCGGCCCGCGGGTGGGGCGCAACCCGCGCACCGGCGAAGTGGTGCCCATCGCGCCGCGCCGCACGCTGGTCTTCCGCCCCTCGCGTCTGCTGCGCGAGCGTCTCAACCGCGCCACGGCCGGCGCGCCGCGGGACGACGGAGGCTGATGGCGACGGCCGGGACGAAATCGGAGAACGCCTACCGCACCATCAGCGAGGTGGCCGAGGAACTCGGCGTCGCCCCCCACGTGCTGCGCTTCTGGGAGACCAAGTTCCCCCAGCTCCGCCCCCTCAAGCGCAGCGGCGGCCGCCGCTACTACCGACCCGAGGACGTGGCGCTGCTGCGCGAGATCAAGACGCTGCTCCACGAGGAGGGCTACACCATCCGCGGCGCCCGCCGGTGTCTGCGCGAGCGGCGCGCCCGCGCCGCCGGGGCCGGACCTCCCCGCGAGGGGCGGGAGGCGGCGGAGATGCGGGCGCTGGCGGCACGGCTGCGCCGGGTCGCCGCCGAGCTGCGCACCCTCCTCGACTCCTCGCGCAGCTGAGACGGCGCCGCCGGCCGCACCCCCGTCGCCTCCAGCCAGCGGACGAGGGTGGGCAGGAGACGTGCCACGATGGCCCGCACACCCTCGGCCGTGGGATGGATGCCGTCGGCCTGCATGCGGCCCGGCACGCCCCAGGCACCGGCGAGGAAGAAGGGATCGAGGGGGACGCCGTGGCGACGGGCCACCGCGCGCCACGCCCGCCGGAAGGCCCGCACATAGTCATCCCCCCAGTTGCGCGGCGCCTCCATGCCGAGGAGGAAGACGGCCACACCGCGCGCCCGGGCCCGGGCCACGATGGCGTCGAGATTGCGGGCGAAGGCCTCCACCGGCAGCCCCCTGAGGGCGTCGTTGCCGCCGATCTCCACCAGCAGATGGGTGGGGCGCGCGGCCAGCACCCAGTCGAGGCGGGCGCGCGCGCCGGCGGAGGTGTCGCCGGAGACGCCGGCGTCGATCACGGTGCAGGCGAAGCCGCGCTCCGCGAGGGCGCGTTCCAGCACCGCCGGGAAGGCGAGGTCGGGATCGGCGAGCCCCCAGCCGGCGGTGAGGGAATCGCCCAGCACGGCGATCCGGCAGGAGGCGGCATCGGCGACCGCCCGCAGCGGCGCCGGCGGGAGGAGGAGGGCGGCCAGCGCGAGCAGGAGGCCGGCCAGGCCGCGCCGCCGGCCGCGCGCTTGGCGCCCGGCCCCGGCTCGCCTACAACCGGCGGGCGCGGGGCGCGTGGGAGGAGGAGCATGAGCGACGCCCGGGAGATCCTCGAGCGGATCGAGCGCGAGGGCATCCGCATCGTCGACTTCCGCTTCACCGATCTCGGCGGCCGCTTCCGCCACACCGCCATCGATGCCGCCAGCGTGGATGCCACCGTGCTGGAACACGGACTCTTCATCGACGGCTCGGCGGTCCCGGGCTGGCGCGAGGTGACGGAGGCGGATCTGCTGGTGCGGCCGGATCCCGCCACCGCCTTCGTCGATCCCTTCACCGCCCAGCCCACGCTGGTGCTGCTGTGCAGCGCCTCCGATCCCAGCACCGGCCTCGGCTACGAGCGCGATCCCCGGGCCATCGCCGGGCGGGCGCTGGAGCATCTGCGCCGCTCGGGCATCGCCGACGAGGCGCTGTTCGCGCCGGAGATCGCCTTCTTCGTCTTCGACGAGGTGATCGTGGAGGGCGAGCCCACCCGCCTCGGCTTCCGCCTCGAGGCCACCGAGAACCGGGCGGCGGCGGCGCGCAGCTACGCCACCGGCAACACCGGCCACCGGCCGGCGCCGGGGGCGGCCTATCTGGCGATGCCGCCGGCGGACCATCTGCTGGACCTGCGGGCGGAGATCGCCACCATCCTGGAGCGGCTCGACTTCGGCCGCATCCAGCACCGCCACGGTCGCGCCACCTCCCAGTGCGAACTCAGCGTGCGGCCCGAGTCGCTGGTGCGCGCCGCCGACCGGCTGCAGATCCTCAAATACGTGGTCCATCAGGTCACCGCCTCCTACGGCAAGACCGCCACCTTCCTGCCCAAGCCGCTGCTCGACGAGCCGGGCTCGCACCTCGCCGTCAACGTCTCGCTGCACCGGGGCGGTCGTCCTCTCTTCGCCGGTCGCGAATATGCCGATCTCGGCCCCGACTGTCTGCGCTTCATCGCCGGCGTCCTCACCCACGCCCGGGCGCTGGCCGCCTTCACCAATCCCACCACCAACAGCTACCGCAGACTCGCCGGCGGCGACGAGCCGACGCTCCTCACCTACGCCGCCTTCAACCGCTCGGCCGCCATCCGCATCCCCTTCGCGGCGCGACCCGAATCCAAGCGCATCGAGCTCCGCTTTCCCGACCCCTCCGCCAATCCCTATCTCGCCTTCGCCGCCATCCTCATGGCCGGGCTCGACGGCATCCGTCGCCGGCTGGAGCCGGGCGACGCCATGGACCGCAACGTCTACGATCTGAGCCCGGAGGAGATGGAGGAGGTGCCGCGGGCCGCCGCCAGCCTCGAGGAGGCGCTGGCCGCCCTCGAGGCCGACCACGAGTTCCTGCTGGAGGGCGAGGTGTTCCCGGCGGATCTGGTGACGGCCTACATCGCGGTGCGCCGGCGCGAGCTGGAACGGGTGGCGCGCACGCCCCACCCGGTGGAATTCCAGCTCTACTTCGGGATCTGAGACGTCCGGGAGCCGGGACGCGCTCACCCCTCCGCCGGCGGCACGTAGCGCACCACGCGCTGGTCGATGGCGCCGAAGATGCTGCGCCCGTCGGGATCCCACATCTCGATGCGCACCCGGTCGCCCCAGCGCATGAAGGGCGTCTTCGCCTCGCCCTCGAGGATGATCTCCACCATGCGCTGTTCGGCGATGCAGGAATAGCCGCGCCCGCCGGCCCGCACCGGCCGTCCCGGTCCGCCGTCGGCATCGCGGTTGGAGACGGTGCCGGAGCCGATGATGGAGCCGGCGCCGAGGGGGCGGGTGCGGGCGGCGTGGGCGACGAGGCGGCCGAAGTCGAAGGTCATGTCGACGCCGGCGTCCGGCTCGCCGAAGGGCTCGCCGTTGAGCCAGGAGCGCAGCGGCAGGTGCACCTTCCCCTCGCGCCAGGCCTCGCCCAGTTCGTCGGGGGTGACCGCCACCGGCGAGAAGGCGGAGGAGGGCTTGGACTGGAAGAAGCCGAACCCCTTGGCGAGCTCGGCCGGGATCAGATTGCGCAGGCTCACGTCGTTGACCAGCATGATCAGCCGCACGTGGCGCAGGGCCGCCTCCGGCCGGATGCCCATGGGCACGTCGTCCACCACCACCGCGATCTCCGCCTCGAAGTCGAGCCCCCAGGATTCGTCCTCGAGGGGGATGTCGTCGGTGGGGCCGAGGAAGCTGTCCGATCCGCCCTGGTACATGAGCGGATCGGTCCAGAAGGAGGGCGGCATCTCGGCGCCGCGCGCCCGCCGGACCAGCTCCACGTGGTTCACGTAGGCGGAGCCGTCGGCCCACTGATAGGCGCGGGGCAGGGGGCTGGCGCAGGCGGCGGGATCGAAGGGGAATTCCTCCTCGAGCCGGGTGGCCTCGAGGGCGCTGGCCACCGCCCGCAGCCGCGGTTCCACCTCGGCCCAGCGATCCAGGGCCTGCTGGAGGGTGCGGGCGATCTGCGGCACCCGCACCGCCCGGGTGAGGTCGCGGGAGACCACGACGAGCGTGCCGTCGCGGCCGCCCTCGCGCAGAGTGGCGAGTTTCATCGCCTCGCGGACTCCGGAATCGTTCCGTCCTCGGTCCGGCGGTACCTCAGGATCCCCGCCAGCTGTACCTGTACTCCTTCCATTCCACCCCCTCGGGCAGCTCGCCCACCTCCAAGGGATCGCGGGTGTCGATCATGACCGCGTACTCGTCGGTCATGGCCTTGGGCTGCTCCCACGCCCGCCCGAGGGCCTTCGGATGGGGACCGTGGGTGAAGCCGCAGGGATGGAAGGTGACCATGCCGGGCTCGACGTTGTCGCGCGAGAAGAAGTCCCCGGCATGATAGAAGATCACCTCGTCGTAGTCGTCGTTGTTGTGGTAGAAGGGCACCTTGAGGGCGTCGGGCGCGCTCTCGAAGGGCCGCGGCACGAAGGTGCAGACCACGAAGCGGTTGGCCACCCAGGTGGTGTGGGCCGAGGGTGGCAGGTGATAGCGGTGGCTCGCGAGCGGGCGGATGTCCTCGACGTTGAGGCGCACCGGCACATTGTCGCCCTTCCAGCCCACCGCGTCCAGCGGATTGAAGGGGAAGGTGACGGTGCTGAGGGCATCGCGCCGCTTGACCCGCACCTTCCAGGTGCCGTCGGGACCGAGCTCGTCGTACTGGGCACGGAAGCGCTCGTCGATGTGCGGCGTCTCCAGCACGCCCTCGTCGAAGATGGCGTGGCGGCCGACGATGCCCTTCTCGGGCAGCATGTACATGGAGCCGGTGGCCTCGATCAGGAGCGCGGTGATCGGCTCTTCGGCCTCGATCCGCCACATGGTGCCGCGCGGCAGGATCACGTAGTCGCCCGGCCGGATCTCGAGGTGGCCGAAGTCACAGAAGAGATGGCCGCGCCCGCGGTGGACGAAGAGGAGTTCGTCACCGTCGGCGTTGCGGACGAGATGGTCCATCCGCTCCGGCGCCCGCCAGAAGCGCATCTTGCAGTGGGCATTGTGGAGGAACCGTACCGCGTCCCAGGGCGAGGCGTGGACATCCCGGATCCGTTCCAGATAGAAGCAGCGCGGGGCCAGCGGCCCCTCCCAGTCGAGCCAGCCGGTGGGGGGATGGGTATGGTACATGTGGGTGGCCGGACCGAAGAAGCCCTCCCGGCCCAGTTCGCGCTCGTAGAGCTCGCGACGGAAGCCGGCATGGGCCTGGCGCGCGGCTTCGCCTTCCACGCGCGGGAACGCGATGGGCTTGCGCATGACGACCGCCTCCTCTCTGACCGTGCGGGGTCGGGGTTGTCCGTGAGGCACCCCCCGAATTAGTTTCATCTGAAACCAAAGGCAACGGGAAAAGAATCCGTGAAGGCGTCCGAGCCCGTCCTGCGGCTGGAACGGTTCGTCCCCTACCGGCTTTCGGTGCTGGCCAATCGCATCAGCGCGGCGCTGGCGCGTCGCTATCGCGACCGCTTCGGCCTGTCGGTGCCGGAATGGCGGGTGATGGCGGTCCTGGGACGCGAGGACGGCCTGTCGGCGCGCGAACTCTCGGCGCGCACGGCCATGGACAAGGTGAAGATCACCCGCGCCGCCCAGGCGCTGGCGCGCAAGGGGCTCGTGGCCCGCGAGCGCGACCGCCGGGACCATCGGGTGACCCGTCACCGGCTCACCGGACGCGGACGCGAGATCTACGCCGCGGTGGCGGCGGAGGCGCTGGCCTGGGAGCGACGCTTCCTCGCCGGTCTGGACGGGTGCGAGCGCGCCTGTCTGGAGCGGATGCTGGGCCGGCTCGAGCGGCGCATCGCCGAGGTGGAGGGGGCGCCGGAGGACCTCGCCTGCGAGGTCTGATCAGCCGCCCTCGAAGGCGCCCACATCGGCGCCCCGCCCCCGCACCGTCCGGGGAAGGGTGCCGCGCGGGGCACGGAAACGACAGGGCGGCGGCGGCTGGCGGCCGGCGGCGTCGACGGCGGGCGAATCGGGCCGCGGGATGCCGTCGCCGTCGAGACCGGCCGCGGCGGCGTCGGGGAAGGCGAGGGTGGCGGTGAGGGTGCCGGGACCCGAAAGCGGCCGCCCGCGGCCCACCAGCAGGGTGGCCCGTACCGATGCGGGTGTGGGCGTGTGGTTGGCGACGAAGACGGCGCCCGCCACCTCGCTCACCAGGGTGTCGAAGGCGAGCTCGAGGCGGGCATCCGGATCGCCCCCCTCGGTGCCGAAGGCCACCAGCGTCCGATTCTCGGCCCGCGGCCCCTGGATCAGCAGATTGCCCTCGATGCGCGTGGGGGCGGCCTCGGCGATGTCGATCAGATAGGAGCCCGCCCCGTCGCCGTCCTCGATGCGGTTGCAGCGGATGAGATTGGCGCGGGCGCGGCTCTTGACGCCGTGACCGCCGCGCATGCCGTGGAGGTGGGAGCCCTCCAGCACCAGCCGGTCGCCGCCGGAGACGTAGACGTTGTGGCCGGGCGGCACGCCGTAGCGCTCGTGATCGGTGAAGTTGCGGTAGAACTCGGAATCGACGATGCGCACGGTGCCGCGGAAGTCGGCCGCCACCAGAATGCCCATTTCGTTGTCGTGGACGGAGACGCCCACGAGCTCGAGATCGGCGCCCTCGGCACGGATGCCGGCGCCGTTGCGGTCGGGAACGGCGGCGCCCACCAGCTCCACGTTCTCCACCCGCACCCGGGCGCCCCGGATCACCCACACCGCCTTGTCCTCGGCGCCGCGGCCGCCGCCGTCGATCACCGGCCGGCCATCCACGCCGCGGATCACCAGATCCGACGCCCGCCACACGGCCACGTCGCGGTAGTGGCCGGCGGTGATCTCCACCACGTCGCCGTCCCTTGCCGCGGCCGCCGCCTCGCTCGGCCGACGGAAGGGCCCCTCCGGTCCCACCCGCAGCACCCGGCCGCCGCCGGTGGGCGTCGCCGGACGGACGTCGGCCGCGTCGGTCTCCGCACCGAGGAGGCCGATGCGGCCGCCGGAGAGGACGGTCCCGTCCGAGAAGCGGACGCGCACCACCTCCTCCCGCCGCACCGGCAGGACGATGCGACGGCCGTCGCGGAGTTCCACGATCATGTCGGCGCGGACGGCCACCGGCGCCGGCATCGCCAGCACGACGGCGAGGGCGACGATGCGGGTCCGGAGGCTCACGGGACCGGCACCGGTGCACCGGTGAAGAGGGTCCGGTGTTCGGCGGGCACGTCGCCCACCGGCACCAGGATCCAGCCCTCACGCCGGATGCCGGGGGCGCGCGGAAGGTCGGAGGACGGATCGGCGGGCAGGGCATAGAGCGCGAAACGACGACCGCGGTGCTCGTAGACCGCCACCGCCCGCACCCGGGCGCCGAACCCCTCGACCCGGCCCCCCAGGAGCGCGACGTCGGCGGGCGGCTCCGGCAGCGGCGGCGCGCCGCCGAGCTGGATGCGGAACCAGTCGCGCAGCACCGCGGAATCGGGGGTGACGAAGTCGACCCGGTCGAAGTCGGCGGGTGCCCGCAGATCCACGGGCTCGGGCGTCGGCATCCCGGCGGGGGTCAGCAGCCGGTGAAGGGCCGCCATGCCGAGAGCGGCGAGGACGGCGAGGCCGAGGGTGCGTCTGAACACCCGTCCCATCCGGCGGCCGCGCGTGCCGGCCCCGGGATCCCGCATCCGCGGCGGTCGAGGCGCCGGCGGACGCCGGGCGGGCGCCGGCAGGCGGGCGGGGAGCTGGACCGGCAACAGCCGGCGGCCCGCCTCGCGCGGCGCCACCGTGGCGGGCTCCGCCGCCAGCACCGACCAGAAGGCGATCTCGGCGAAGGCGGGCAGACGCCGCGCCAGCTCCAGTTCGAAGCGGCGCAGCTCCTGCACCCGCAGACGACAGTGGCGGCAGACCAGGAGATGGCGGACGAGCCCGTCGCGCTCCCGCGCGGTCAGCCGACGGCCGACGTGCGCCTCCAGCAGCCGGTCGAGATCCGCACAGTTCATGGCCTCCTCCCACAGGGCGGATCCCCGCACGAAGGCCGCGGGCACAGCCTGTGCGTCAGGATCGAGTTTCGCGCAAAGCCCCGTGGAAGGCAATCCCCCGCGCCGATCCTCGCCCGCCGCGCGAGGGCGGCTCCGGCATCCCCTTCACTCGCGGGCGGCCGGCGGGCGGGCCAGCAGGCGCCGCACCGCCGCCGCCACGTCGATGCGCCCCTCCACCACGTCGGCCACCGCTGCCGTGACGGGCAGCTCCACCCCGTGGCGGGCGGCGAGTTCGAGGGCGGCGCGGGCGGTCCACACGCCCTCGGCCAGCGGCCGATCCGGAACGTGCAGCTCGGCCAGCGGCACGCCGCGGCCGAGGTCGTAGCCGAAACGGGTGTTGCGGGAGGTGAGACTGGTGGCGGTGAGCATGAGATCGCCGAGACCGGAAAGCCCCATCAGGGTCTCGCGGCGGCCGCCCTCCGCCACCACCAGCCGCGCCGTCTCGGCGAGGCCGCGGGTGATCAGCGCCGCCCGCGCGTTCTCGCCGAGGCCGCGACCCATCACCACGCCGGCGGCGATGGCGACCACGTTCTTGAGGGCGCCCGCCAGTTCCACCCCCACCGGATCGTCGGCGGGATAGAGGCGGAAGGCGGGACTGGCGAGGAGGGCGGCGAGGCGACGGGCGAGGGCGAGATCGGGGGCGGCGAGGGTGAGGGCGGTGGGGCGGCCCTCGGCCACCTCGCGGGCGAAGGAGGGACCGGAGAGCACCCCCACCGTCCGGTGCCCCGTCTCCTCCGCCACCACCCGGGTGAGGCGCAGGCGGGTCCCACGCTCGATGCCCTTGGCGCAGACCAGGGGTGTGCCCGGCAGCGATGCGATGCGGCGGGCGACGGTCCGCACCGTCTGGGCCGGGACCGCCAGCAGCAGCACCGCACAATCGGCGAGGTCGGCGAGATCGGCGGTGGGCTCCACCCCTCGCGGCAGCGGCACGCCCGGAAGCCGCGGGCTCTCCCGCCGCGCGCGCATGAATTGGACGGCCGTGGGATCGCGCGCCCACAGCCGGACGCGGCGGCCGGCCCGCGCCACCGCGCAGGCGAGGGCCGTGCCCCAGCTCCCGGCCCCGACGATGCCGACGGACGCCGTCTCTCCGTGCATGCGCATCCCCGATGCCGCACGGGGCTGGTGTAGGGTCCGCCGGCGGCGAGTAAACCGTCGGGGCGGGGACGGCGCGGATATTTCCTCGAAATGGATGTGGAAAATCCGTCGAAGAGCATATGGTTGAGCGTATTGATAATGTTCGCGGAATCGGATAAACGGGACGCGGATCGCGAGGGAGCGGACGAGGTGGAGATCGCCCTGTGGCGTGCCGCCGCCGGCTTCGCGCTCGGACTGTTCACGGGCGCGCTGCTGCAGCGGACCCGCTACTGTTTCATGGGCGCGGTCTCCGACTGGACCGTGTTCGGCAGCCTGCGCCGGCTCAGGGTGTGGGCGATGGCCGCCGGCCTCGCCGTTCTCGGCGTGCGTGCGAGCGCCACCCTGGCCGGTCTGCCGCTGGCCGAGAGTCCCTATCTGCGGGACGGGATCTTCTGGCTCGGGGCGCTGGGTGGTGGTCTGCTCTTCGGCATCGGCATGGTGCTGGCCGGGGGCTGTGCCAGCCGCTGTCTCGTGCGCGCCGGCGAGGGCAGCGTGCGGGCGCTGCTGGCGGTGCTGATGCTGGCGATCTCCGCCTTCGCCACCATGGCGGGGCCGCTGGCACCGCTGCACGGCTGGCTGCGGGCGGTGGGCACGGCGCGGCCGGAGGCGGGCGCTGCCCTTCCGGACCTGATGGCGGCGCCCCTGGGCCTCGGGACGGGCGGGACCCTCCTCCTCTCGCTGCTGGCGGGCGGTGCCCTGCTCGCCTTCGCCCTGGCCGAGCCGCGCCTGCGCCGGCCCTCGCGCGAGTCCGCCACCGCCCTCGGTCTCGCCGCCGCCGTCCTCGCCGGCTGGTGGATCACCGGGATGTTCACCCACGACCTCTTCGAGCCCGGCCCCGTGGTCTCCCTGTCCTTCGTCGGTCCCCTCGCCCGGACCGTCTGGTTCCTCATGGCCGGCGAGGGCTGGCCCGGCTTCGGGGTGGCGGTGGTGCTGGGCGTGCTCGCCGGATCCTTCGCCGCCGCCCGCGGGAGCGGCGAATTCCGTTTCGACGGCTTTGTCGACGGTGGCGACGCCGGGCGCCATCTCGCCGGCGGTCTGCTGATGGGGGTGGGCGGGACCCTCGCCATGGGCTGCACCGTGGGGCAGGGCCTCACCGGCCTCTCCACCCTGTCGGCGGGCTCGCTGCTGGCCCTCCTCGGCATCGTCCTGGGCGGACGGCTGGGGGTCCGTCTGCTCGCCGCCGGTCTCTTCCATCCGCGCGCGCTGCGCGGGATGTCGCGCATGTCCCCCGGCACCCGACCTTGAGGATCAGGGAGGAAGACGAGGATGACCCGTCCCGAACACGCCGATCACGCCACGCCCGCCGACATGGCGCGGCTGCGCGAGGCGGCCGAGGAGGCCTCGCGCCTGCTCAAGGCCATGAGCAACGAACACCGGCTGCTCATCCTCTGCCAGCTGGTGGGCCGCGAGATGTCGGTGGGCGAGCTGGTGCGCCAGATCGGCATCAGTCAGTCGGCCCTTTCCCAGCAGCTGGCCAAGCTGCGCCACCACGGCCTCGTGCGCACCCGCCGCCAGGCCCAGCAGATCTTCTATTCCCTCGCCTCGCCGGAGGTGGAGGCGGTGCTGGCCACCCTCTACGATCTCTACTGCGTGCCGGCCCGCGGCGAGGAACCCGGGCGCGGCGAGGCGCGGCCGGCCTCCGTGGGGACGGGCGACGGGACGTCGCCCCGCACCGGCCGTGGCGAGGGGACGGATGCGCTGCGGGCCGCGGGCTGAGGGCGCCGGGGACAGGGCGGTGGTGGGACCGCGGTGCGCGCTGCTGGGACTGCTGCTGGTCCTGACGTGGCCGGCGGCGGGGCGCGGGCAGCCCCTCGTCGCCGATCTCTCCCGCCATCTCGTGGCCATCACCACCGTCTTTTCCGGCACCGATCTCGTCCTCTTCGGCGCCCTGCGCGATCCCGCCGGCCGCGTCGCCGTGGTGGTGCAGGGGCCGGGTCGCGACGTGCGCATCCGGCGCCGTGAGCGCGTCGGCCCCTTCTGGCTGGTGACCCGCGAGGTGCGTTTCCGGGACGTGCCGGCCTTCTACGCCGTCCTCGGCGAGGGCGGCGACGGGGGAGGTGGGACGGGCGGGCTGGCCGCCACCCTCGGTCTCGACCTCGAGGCCCTGGTCGCCCGACTCGAGGCGGAGGGTCCGGTGCGGCGGCGGGAGCTGGCCGAGTTCCGCGCGGCCCTCCTGCGCAAGAAGCGCGCGCGCGGTCTCTATCTGGAGGATCCGGCGGCCGTCCGCCGCATCGGCGACATCCTCTTCCGCGGCGATCTCCACTTCCCCGGTGCCGTGCCGCCCGGCAACTACCGGGTCCGCACCCTCTATCTCCGCGACGGCCGCATCGCCCACGCCCAGACCAACGTCCTCTTCGTCTCCAAGGTGGGGCTCGAGGCTGAGCTGTCCGACTTCGCACGTCGCCGGCCGGCCCTCTACGGCTTGACTTCCGTGGTGATCGCGATGATCGCCGGGTTCGGGGCCAACGCACTGCTGGGCAGGCGCTGACCATGGGCGGAACCGCGGGGACGGCCACCGGGGGCGGGACACGGCCGCGCGTCTTCCTGGTGGTGGTGGACGAGAGCCGGGAAATGCGCAACGCACTGCGCTTCGCCTGCCGGCGGGCCATGCACACCGGGGGGCGGGTGGCGCTGCTCTACGTGGTGGAGCCGGCGGAGTTCCAGCACTGGCTCGGGGTCGGCCGGGTGCTGGAGGAGGAGGCACGGCTGGAGGCGGAACGGCGGCTGCAGACCCTCGCCGCCGAGGTGTTCCGCGAGACCGGCACCATGCCGACCCTCTACATCCGCGAGGGCGACCGCGCCGAGGAGACGCTGCGGTTGGTGGAGGAGGCGCCGGAGATCTCGCTGCTGGTCCTGGCGACCGCCCCCGAGCAGAGCGATCCCGGTCCCATCGTCTCCCATCTCGTGAAGAACCTCCACCGGCTGCGGGTCCCGGTGACGCTGGTGCCGGGGCGGCTCTCCGACGAGGAGATCGACGCCCTGAGCTGAGGACGCCCCCGGGGATGCCGGCGCCGGTGGATCCGCCGCCGCATCCGACGTATCTCGACGCCGGGAGGCCGCGGGCGGGACGGCGGTGCGCGGCCCGCCGGGCGGGAGTCGGAGCAGCCCATGGAGGCCCTCTTCACGCTGCTCGCGGGCGAGTCGGTGCCGTGGATCCTCTCGGCGGCCATCCTCGCCGGCGCCTTCGCCCTCTGGCTCGCCTTCCGCACCCGCCTCGAGCCGGTGGTGGCGGCCCTCGCCCGCGCCCGCCGGGCGGTGGAGAACTGCGAGGGGCCGGCCGCCTTCCGCGCCCGGTTCGCCCGCATCTCCCGCGAGCTGGAGGCCGATCCGGTGCTGGGGGAGGCGTGGAGGGCCTGGGTGCCCACGGTGCAGCCCTTCCCCGGCGACGGCGACGTGCTGGCCTACGCCCGCCGTCCGCGCGAGCACTTCGACCAGGGCCTGCTGGTGCGCGCCCTCAATCTCCGCTTCTACGAATCGGTGCCCAACCTGCTGGTGGGGCTGGGGCTGCTCTTCACCTTCGTGGGCCTGGTGGCGGCCCTCCACTTTGCCAGCCGCGGGGTGGCCGCCGCCGAGGTGGCGGTGGCCCAGGCCTCGCTGCGCGACCTGCTGGCCGCCGCCACCTTCAAGTTCGCCACCTCCATCGCCGGTCTCGCCGCCTCCATCCTCTTCACTTGGCGGGAGCGAAGCCGGCTCCATCAGGCGCAGCGCGAGCTCGCCCGTTTCTGTGACGCCCTCGAGGCGCGGATGGTGCCGCTGACCGCCGAGGGACTCGCCGCCGCCCAGCTCGAGGTGCTGCGCCAGCAGCGGCAGGATCTGGCCCGTCTCGCCCGCGGCGACTTCGCCGAACTGCCGGAGGTGGTGGAGCGGACCTTCGCCGCCGAGATCGCACGGGCTTTCGCCCCCCTCCACGAGGCGATGGCCCGCGTCGCCGGGGCCCTCGAACGCGAGGCCCCGGCGCTGCTGCGGGAGGCGGCGGTCGGAGGCGGCCGGCGGACCGTGGCGGCGGTGCCGGTGGTGGGCGATCGGGGGGCCGGCGGGGAGCTGGCGGAACTGCTGCGCGAGCTGCGGCGCATCCGTGCGGTGCTGGAGGCCGGCGGCGGGTCGGCGGTGTCGCCGCGCGCGCCCGCCGATCCCCGCCTCGACGCCGTCCTCGAGGGGGAGCGCGGGCTCGCCCGTCTGCTGGCCCATCTGACGGCCCTGCGCGAACGCCTGCGGGGCCGACGGGTCCGCGCCGGCCGCCGCGAGCTCGCCGCCGTCGTGACGGATCTGCAGGAACGGGTGCGGGAGGCCCGCCGCCAGCTCCGCCATCTCCGCGAGCGGCTGGCGGAGGCGGAGGTGACGGCGGACGACGCCGTGGCGACGGTGCGGGCGGCCGAGGGGGAACTGGTGCGGGCGCGGGAAGCGCTGCGCGGGCTGGCCGCGCGGCTCGGCGAGGGGTGAGGCACGGTGCGGGAGACGGGCGAGGGCCGGGCAGCGGAAGGAGGCTATCTCGCCTCCGTGAGCGACCTCATGGTGGGTCTGCTCTTCCTCTTCATCATCCTGCTCATGGCCTACGCCCTCCAGTTCCGCACCGCCCAGCGAGAGGCCGACGTGACCCGCGCCGAGCTGGAGCGGCGGCTGGAAGCGGTGGAGCGGGCCCGCCGCGCCCTCGACCGCGAGCGGGATCGCCTGCGCGAGGAACGCGATACCCTGCGCCGGGTGGTGGAGCGGCTGGAGAGCCGCGAGGCCGAGCGCCGCGCCATGATGGTGCGGATCGCCACACTGCTGGCGGAACGGGAGGTCCGGGTGGCGTTGGCGCCGGAGAAGGGCGTGCTGCGGCTGCCGGAGGAGCTGCTCTTCCCCCTCGGCAGCGCCGAGCTCACGCCGGAGGGGCATCGTGCCCTGCGGGCGCTGGCCGAAGTGCTGGCGCTGGTGCTCCCCTGCCACGCCGTCGCGCCGCCCGCCGCCCGCGGCGACTGTCCGCGCGGCAGCCGGCCGATCCTGGAGGCGGTGCTCGTCGAGGGGCATACCGACGATCTGCCCATCCGCGGCGGCCCCTTCCGCGACAACTGGGAGCTCTCGGCAGCCCGCGCCATCCACACCTTCCGGGCGCTGGTGGCCGACCAGCCGCTTCTGGACCTGCTGCGCAACTCCCGCGGCGAGGCGCTGCTCGGGATCTCCGCCTACGAGGCCAGGCGGCCGGTGGTGCCCAACCGGGATGCCGCCTCGCGCCGCCGCAACCGACGCATCGACCTGCGCTTCGTGCTGGCGGCTCCGGAGGCGCCGGAGGTGGCGGAACTGCGGCGGCGGGTGGAACGGGGGATCGAGCCCCCGCGGCGGACGGAGGACCGACGGGACCCGTAGGGGACTGTTCTTTCGAACAGCCCCCCAGGGTCCCATCTCATCGGTCCGTCACACCGACCGGCCGCTGTGCCCTCCGGTCGATCGGTGCGGGGCGGTTTATAACCGTGGGTTGAATTGGAGTCAACCGGTCGTGAGCGCTCGCCGCTGTGACGCGCATGGTCGGCTTTATCCCGCCCATCCCCGGGTGGGCGTGGGGGTGGTGGTGGTGCGGGAGGGACGGGTGCTGCTGGTGCGCCGCGGTCGGCCGCCGCACGCCGGTCGCTGGTCCATCCCCGGCGGTCTCCAGCGGCTCGGCGAGACGGTGGAGGAGGCGGCCCGCCGCGAGGTGGCGGAGGAGACCGGCCTCGCCCTCGGGACCCTCCATCTGGTGGCGGTGGTGGATCTGATCGAGCGCGACGCGGAAGGCCGCGTGCGACGCCACTATACGCTGGTCGACTATGCCGCCCGCGCGGAGCCGGGGCGCCCCCGCGCCGCCTCGGATGCGGCCGAGCTGGGCTGGATGCCGCCGGCCGAGGCACTGCGTCGGCTGGACTGGAGCCGCACCCGCGAGGTGCTGCGCCGGGGACTGGCCCTTCTCGGCGTGCCGCTGGCGGATGCGGACGGAGGGTGAGGGATCGTCCCGCACCGGTGGTGCGCGCGGTCACGCACCACCCGCATGGAACCGTCCCGCGCCGGTCCGGCCTCCGAACGCCCCTCAGTTGGGCAGGGTCGGCTTGCCCGCCTCGCCCACCTTGGTCATGGGCACCTCGGGCAGCTCCTCCTCTCCGGCCGTCGACGCCGGCCGCGGCCGCGGCGGTTCGGTGAGCGCCAGCTCCAGCACCTCGTCCACCGAGGCCACCGGTGCGATGGTGACCCGTCGCTTCACATTGTCCGGGATCTCGGCCAGGTCCTTCTCGTTCTCCCGCGGGATCACCACCGTGCGGATGCCGCCGCGGGAGGCGGCCAGCAGCTTCTCCTTGAGACCGCCGATGGCCAGTACCCGTCCCCGCAGGGTGATCTCGCCGGTCATGGCCACCGTGGCGTCCACCGGGATGCGGGTGAGGGCGGAGACCATGGCGGTCACCATGGCGACGCCGGCCGAGGGGCCGTCCTTGGGGATGGCGCCCTCCGGCACGTGCACGTGGATGTCGGTGCGGTCGAACATCTCCGGTTCGAGACCGAAGCGCACCGCCCGCGAGCGGATCCAGGAGCGGGCCGCCTGCACCGATTCCTGCATGACGTCCCCGAGCTGGCCGGTGACGGTGAGCCGCCCCTTGCCCGGCACCACCACCGCCTCCACCGACAGCAGCTCGCCGCCCACCTCGGTCCAGGCGAGGCCGGTGGCCACGCCCACCAGATTCTCGTGCTCGGCCTCGCCGAAGCGGTATTTGCGCACACCGGCATATCGCTCGAGATTACGCCGGGTGACGTGCACCCGCCGGGTCTCGCCGGCGACGATGCGACGCACCGCCTTGCGGGCGAGATTGGCGATCTCCCGCTCCAGGTTCCGCACCCCGGCCTCGCGGGTGTAGTGGCGGATCAGGTCGAGGAGCGCCTCGTCGCTGATCCGCCACTCCTCCTCCGACAGCCCGTGCGCCTTCCGCTGTTTGGGGATCAGGTGGCGCCGGGCGATCTCCATCTTCTCGTCCTCGGTGTAACCGGGGATGCGGATGATCTCCATCCGGTCGAGGAGCGGCTGTGGCATGCGCAGGGTGTTCGCCGTGCAGACGAACATCACGTCCGAGAGGTCGTAGTCGACCTCCAGATAGTGGTCGTTGAAGTGGGCGTTCTGCTCCGGGTCGAGCACCTCGAGCAGCGCCGAAGCGGGATCACCGCGGAAGTCGGCACCCAGCTTGTCGATCTCGTCCAGCATGAAGAGGGGATTGCTGGACTTGGCCTTGCGCATGCACTGGATGATCTTGCCCGGCATGGAGCCGATGTAGGTGCGGCGATGACCGCGGATCTCGGCCTCGTCGCGCACGCCGCCCAGGCTCACCCGCACGAAGTTGCGGCCGGTGGCCCGCGCCAGCGAGCGGCCGAGACTGGTCTTGCCCACCCCGGGCGGCCCCACCAGGCACAGGATCGGGCCGCGCATCTTCTCGACGCGCTGCTGCACGGCGAGATATTCGAGGATGCGCTCCTTGACCTTCTCCAGCCCGTAGTGGTCCTCGTCGAGGATGCGCTGGGCCTCGCGGATGTCCTTCTTGATGCGGGTGCGCTTCTTCCAGGGAATGTTGAGCAGCCAGTCGAGATAGTTGCGCACCACCGTGGCCTCGGCCGACATGGGGCTCATGGAGCGCAGCTTGCGCAGCTCGGCCTTGGCCTTCTCGCGCGCCTCTCTGGACAGGCGGGTCTTCTTGATCTTCTCTTCGAGTTCCGAGATCTCGTCCTTGCCGTCTTCGAGCTCGCCGAGCTCCTTCTGGATCGCCTTCATCTGCTCGTTGAGGTAGTACTCGCGCTGCGTCTTCTCCATCTGCTTCTTGACGCGCGTGCGGATGCGCTTTTCCACCTCGAGGATGGCGATCTCGCCCTGGATGAAGCCGTAGAGCTTCTCCAGACGCTCGGCGAGGGGCACCGTCTCCAGCAGCGCCTGCTTCTCGGGGATCTTGAGGTTGAGATGGGCGGCGATGGAGTCGGCGAGCTTGGAGGGATCCTCGATCTGGGAGATGCTGGCCAGCACCTCCGGCGGGATCTTCTTGTTGAGCTTGACGTACTGCTCGAACTGGCCCGACAGGGCCCGCGCCAGCGCCTCCACCTCGTGGGGATCGCCCACCACGTCGTCGAGCGGCTCCGCCTCGGCCTGGAAGAAGAAGGGATTGTCGCGCCAGCCCCGCACCCGCGCCCGGCGATGACCCTCCACCAGCACCTTGACGGTGCCGTCGGGCAGTTTCAGGAGCTGGAGCACGCTCGCCACCGTGCCGACGGGGTAGAGATCGCGCGGCGCCGGGTCGTCCTGGCCGGCGTTCTTCTGGGTCACCAGCAGGATCTGCTTGTCCTCGCGCATCACCTCCTCGAGGGCGGCGATGGATTTCTCGCGCCCGACGAAGAGGGGCACGATCATGTGCGGGAACACCACGATGTCCCGCAACGGCAGCACGGGGAAGACCTGGATGTTGGCCGGTTCGCTCATTCCACCTCGCGCGCTGGACCGGGGCAATGGCCGCAGCCGGGCCGTGAAGTGGCGCCGCGCCGCGGGCGTTTCAAGCCGCGGGCCGGCTTGCCAGCGGGGGGTGCCGGCGACAGATTGGATGCGCCCGCGCCGTCCACGGGCCCGGAGGATCGGGGATCCCATGCCGGATACCACCTTCCACCGCATCCGTCGGCTGCCGCCCTACGTCTTCGCCGAGGTCAACGAGATGAAGGCGCGCGCCCGCGCCGCCGGCCGCGACGTCATCGACCTCGGCATGGGCAATCCCGACTCCCCCACACCCGCCCACATCGTCGAGAAGCTGATCGAGACGGTGCGCAACCCCCGCACCCACCGCTACTCCACCTCCCGCGGCATCCCCGGCCTGCGGCGGGCCCTCGCCGCCTACTACGCCCGTCGTTTCGGCGTGCGGCTCGATCCCGAGACCCAGGTGGTGGTGACGCTGGGCTCCAAGGAGGGATTGGCCAATCTCGCCCAGGCCATCACCGCCCCCGGCGACACCATCCTCGTGCCCAACCCCTCCTATCCCATCCATCCCTACGGCTTCATCATCGCCGGCGCCGCCATCCGCCACGTCCACCTCGCCCCCGGCGTCGATCTCGTGGCCGAGTTCGCCCACGCGGCGGAACACTCGGTGCCGCCGCCGACGGCCATGATCCTCAACTTTCCCAACAATCCCACCACCATCACCGTCGATCTCGACTTCTACCGCGAGGCGGTGGCCTTCGCCCGCAGGCGCGACATGTTCATCCTCTCCGACATCGCCTATGCGGAGATCTACTTCGACGGCGATCCGCCGCCCTCCATCCTCCAGGTGCCGGGGGCCATGGAGGTGGCGGTGGAATTCTCCAGCATGTCCAAGACCTACAGCATGCCCGGCTGGCGCATCGGCTTCGCCGCCGGCAACGAGCGGCTGATCGCCGCCCTCGCCCGCATCAAGTCCTACCTCGACTACGGTGCCTTCACCCCCATCCAGGTGGCGGCGGCGGCCGCCCTGCACGGGCCCCAGGACTGTGTCGCCGACATCCGCCGCCTCTACCGCGAGCGCCGCGACGTGCTGGTGGACGGACTGCGCCGCGCCGGCTGGCCGGTGCCGCGTCCCACCGCCACCATGTTCGTCTGGGCGCCGGTGCCCGAGCCCTTCCGGGCCATGGGATCGCTGGCCTTCGCCAAGCGGCTGCTGGAGGAGGCGGACGTGGCCGTGGCCCCCGGCATCGGCTTCGGCGAGTACGGCGAGGGCCATGTGCGCATGGCGCTGGTGGAGAACCGCCATCGCCTGCGCCAGGCCGTGCGCAACATCCGCCAGTTCCTGCGCCGTCACGGCGTGGAGCCGCCGGGCGCCCTGCCGGCCCGGCTGTCGGAGCGACCGCGAACCGAGCCCGTGGAGTGAGATGACGACATCCTTCCGGATCGGCATCGCCGGCCTCGGCACGGTCGGCGCCAGCGTCTTCCGGCTGCTGTGCGGCCACCGCGAGCTGCTGCGGGCGCGCACCGGCCGCCTCTTCGAGATCCGCGGGGTGAGCGCCCGCCACCGCCGGCGCGAGCGCGGCCTCGATCTCGCCGGCGTGGAGTGGTTCGACGATCCCCGCGCCCTTGCCGCCCATCCCGAGGTGGACGTGGTGTGCGAGCTCATCGGCGGCAGCGACGGCATCGCCCGCGAGGTGGTGGAGACGGCCCTCGCCGCCGGCAAGCCGGTGGTCACCGCCAACAAGGCGCTGCTCGCGCACCACGGCGCCCGGCTCGCCCGCCTCGCCGAGCGCCACGGCGCCACCATCGCCTGGGAGGCGGCGGTGGCGGGGGGCATTCCGGTGGTCAAGGCGCTGCGGGAAGGACTCGCCGGCAACCGCATCCGCCGCGTCTACGGCATCCTCAACGGCACCTGCAACTACATCCTCACCCAGATGCGCGAGACCGGCCGGACCTTCGACGACGTCCTCGCCGAGGCCCAGCGGCTGGGCTATGCCGAGGCCGATCCCGGCTTCGACGTGGACGGCGTCGACGCGGCCCACAAGCTGGCATTGCTGGCGGCCGTCGCCTACGGCGGCGTCCCGCGCTTCGACGCCGTCCACGTGGAGGGCATCCGTCACGTCACGCCGCTCGACATCGCCTTCGCCGAGGAGCTGGGCTACCGCATCAAGCTCCTGGGCGTGGCGCGCATGACCGAGCACGGGCTGGAGCAGCGGGTGCATCCGGCCATGGTGCCGGCGGCGGCGCCCATCGCCCAGGTGGAGGGGGTCTACAACGGCGTCACCGTCGAGGGCGACTTCGTCGGCACCACCGTCTACGAGGGACGGGGCGCCGGCGGCGGCCCCACCGCCTCGGCGGTGGTGGCGGACCTGGCGGACCTCGCCCGCGGCGTACGCCTGCCCGTCTTCGGCGTCCCGGCCGACCGCCTCATGGAGCCGACGCCGGCGCCCATGAGCCGCCACGAGGGCAGCTACTACATCCGCCTGCAGGTGGTGGACCGGCCGGGCGTGCTGGCCGAGATCGCCGCCATCCTCCGCGACCACGCCGTCTCCATCGAGGCGCTGATCCAGCGGGCGCGCAATCCGGGGCAGGGGGTGCCCATCGTGCTCACCACCCACGAGGTGCGGGAGGAGGCCATGACGGCGGCCCTCGCCCGCATCGGCGACCTCGCCTCGGTGCTGGAGCCGCCGCGGATGATCCGGATCGAACCCTTCCGCGACGGCGAGCCCGCCGCCTGAGGGAATCGCCACGTCCGAGGGAGAGAGGGAGACCATGGCCGATTATCACAGCGAGGATCGCAATCTGGCGCTGGATTCCGTGCGCGTGACCGAGGCGGCGGCGCTGGCCAGCGCCCGGCTCATGGGCCGCGGCGACGAGCGCGCCGCCGACCAGGCGGCGGTGGACGCCATGCGCCGCGCCCTCAACGTGCTGGACATCGACGGCACGGTGGTGATCGGCGAGGGCGAGCGGGACGAGGCGCCGATGCTGTACATCGGCGAGAAGGTGGGGACCGGCCGCGGACCCGAGGTGGACATCGCCCTCGATCCGCTGGAGGGCACCACCATCACCGCCAAGGGCGGGCCCAACGCCATCTCCTGCATCGCCATGGCGCCGCGCGGCGGCTTCCTCCACGCCCCCGACACCTACATGGAGAAGATCGCCGTCGGCCCCGGACTCCCGCAGGGGGTGGTGCGCCTCGACGATCCGCCGGCCGAGAACCTCCGCCGCCTCGCCGAGGCCAAGGGGGTGACGGTGGAGGATCTGGTGGTGCTGATCCTCGACCGCCCCCGCCACGAGCGGCTGATCCGCGAGGTGCGCGAGGCCGGTGCCCGCATCCGCCTCATCACCGATGGCGACGTGGCCGGCGTCATCGCCACCGCCCGCCCGGAGACCGGCATCGACATCTACATGGGCATCGGCGGTGCCCCCGAGGGGGTGCTGGCGGCGGCGGCGCTCCGCTGCATCGGCGGCCAGTTCCAGGGACGTCTCGTGTTCCGCAACGACGAGGAGCGCGCGCGTGCCCGCCGCATGGGCATCGAGGACCCGGACCGCATCTACGACATCCACGAGCTGGCGGGTGGCGACGTCATGTTCGCCGCCACCGGCGTCACCGACGGCACCATGTTGCGGGGCGTGCGCCGCATCGGCACCAGGGTCTACACCCATTCCATCGTCATGCGCTCCAAGACCGGCACGGTGCGCATCATCGAGGCGGAGCACGACCTGCCGCAGAAGATGCGCGCCGTGCCCCACTTCCGGGGCTGAGCGGTGACCCTGGCCCCGCCCGCCGAGCGGGCGGCGGAGACGATCTCGCTCACCGGCCGGCCGTGGCGACTCAGGGATGCGCCGGCCGGCCGCGCCCTCGCCATCGCCCAGCGCCACGGCCTGCCGGAAGTGGTGGGGCGGGTGCTGGCCGCCCGCGGGGTGACGGTGGCGGAGGTGCCGCACCATCTCACCCCCCGCATCCGCGACTGGCTGCCCGATCCCTCCCACCTGCGGGACATGGACCGGGCCGCCGGGCGGCTCGCGGATGCCGTGCTGCGGCGCGAGCCGGTGGGGATCCTCACCGACTACGACGTGGACGGGGCCAGTGCGGCGGCGTTGCTGGGCCGCTGGCTCGGGGCCCTGGACGTCTCCTTCCGCGTGGTGGTGCCGGATCGCCTCGAGCACGGCTACGGGCCCCATCCCGCCCTGCTGGCGACCCTGGCCGAGGCGGGCATCCGCCTGGTGCTGGTGCTGGATGCCGGCACCACCGCCTTCGCGGCGCTGGAGGAGGCGCGGCGATTGGGACTGGAGGTGGTGGTGGTGGACCACCACCAGGCCGAGGAGGCCCTGCCGCCGGCCTTTGCCCTCGTCAATCCCAACCGGCGGGACCAGGCGAGTCCCCTCGGTCATCTCGCCGCCGTCGGCGTCACCTTCGTGCTGCTGGTGGCCGCCAATCGCGAGCTGCGCCGCCGCGGCGCCTTCACCGACCGCACCGAACCGGACCTCAGGGCGTGGCTGGATCTGGTGGCCCTCGGCACGGTCTGCGACGTGGTGCCCCTCACCGGCCTCAATCGCGCCTTCGTGGCCCAGGGGCTGAAGGTGGCGACGCGCTCGCGGGTCCCGGGGCTCGCCGAGCTCGCCCGCGTGGCCCGCATCGAGGGACCCGGCGAGGCCCGGCATCTGGGCTACGTGCTGGGGCCGCGGCTGAATGCCGGCGGTCGGTTGGGGGCGAGCGATCTCGCCGTGCGGCTGCTGCTGGCCGAGGACGAGGAGGAGGTGGCACGGCTCGCCGCCGAGCTCGATCGCCTCAACCGGCGCCGCCAGGAGCTGGAGCAGCGGGTGCTGGAGGCGGCCCTCGCCTGCGTGCGCCCCCAGCTCGAGCGCGACCGGCCGGTGCTGTTCGCCGCCGGCGGCGGCTGGCATCCGGGCGTGGTGGGGATCGTCGCCGGCCGGCTCACCGAACGCTTCGACCGGCCCAGCTTCGTGGGCGGTCACGACGGCCGCGGACACGTCCGCGGCTCCGCCCGCTCCGTCGAGGGATTCGACGTGGGCGCGGCGGTGATCGCCGCCCGCCGGGCCGGACTCCTGGAGGCCGGCGGCGGTCACGAGCTCGCGGCCGGCTTCACCCTCGCCGATGGGAAGCGGGAGGCCTTCCTCGACTTCCTCGCCGAGCGCGCCCACCACGTCTTCCGCGGTCCGCCGGAGCGCCGGCCGCTGTGGCTCGACGGCCATCTCACCACCCGCGGCGTCCGCCTCGACCTCGCCCGTCTGCTCGCCCGTCTCGCCCCCTTCGGCCCCGGCAATCCCGAACCCCGCTTCGCGCTGGTGGACGCGATCCCCAGGGGTGCGCGGGTGGTGGGGCGCGACCATGTGCGACTGTGGCTCGCCGGGACCGGCGGCGGCGGGGTGGAGGCCATCGCCTTCCGCAGCGCCGGCACCCCGCTGGGGGAGGCGCTCCTGGCCGGCCGCACGCGGCTGTGGCTGGCGGGACGGGTGGTGCTGGACCGCTGGCAGCGGCGCGAGCGGGTGCGCTTCGTGGTGGAGGATGCCGCCGTCCCGGCCGAGGGCTGAGGCGCACACGGAAGGGGCGGGCCCGCGTCGGCCCGTCCCGTGCCTTCCCGTCCGGTGACCGCTGCGCCGGCGGAATCCCCGTCAGCTCGCCAGCTTCTCGATGCCGAGGAGCTGGAGGGTGCGCTTCTCGTAGAAGGTCTCGATGGTACCGCTCCGCACCTTGCGGAGGAAGTACTTCTCGAAGGCCACCTTGGCGAGATGCACCCACTTGCCCTTCTTCATCCAGTTGACGTTGCGGGGCGGGATCTGCGGGATGGCGACGAAGGCGATGCCGTCGTCGCCCATGTCGGCGAGGCAGATGGCGTTCCAGGTGGGACGGGCATGGGGTTCGCGACCGTCGATGAGGGCGCGGATGTTGAGCGCCGCGGCGTGGCTCATGGTCTCGATCATGTAGCCCGTCTTGGGTGCGCCGGTGGGAACCGGCGTCGCCTCCACCGGCGGGATGGCGACGCAGACGCCGGTAGCGAAGACGTTGCGATAGGTGGGATTGCGCTGGTAGTCGTCGACGATCACGAAGCCGCGGGGATTGACCAGCCCCTCGATGCCGAAGACCGCCTCCACCCCCTTGAAGGCCGGCAGCATCATGGAAAAGGCGAAGGGCAGCTCGTGGCGGGCCTTTTCCCGTCCCGAGGCGTCCACCTCCACCACGTGCATCACCCCCGGTTCCACCCTCTCCACCCGGGCGTTGGTGATCCAATCGATGTGGTGCTGGCGCAGCTCCGACTCGAGCATCCCCTTGGAGTCCCCGACGCCGCCGAGGCCGAGATGGCCGATGTAGGGCTCCGAGGTGACGAGGGTCATGGGGACCCGGTGGCGGATCTTCCGCCGTCGGAGGTCGGCGTCCATGATGAAGGCGAACTCGTAGGCGGGTCCGAAGCAGGAGGCACCCTGGACCGCCCCCACCACCACCGGCCCCGGCTTCTCGACGAAGTCCTTCCACCGCTCGAAGGCCATGCGGGCGTGGTCGGTGGTGCACACCGAGGTGGTGAAGCCGCCGTGGGGGCCGAGGCCCGGCACCTCGTCGAAAGCGAGGCGGGGGCCGGTGGCGACGACCAGATAGTCGTAGGTGACGGTGCTGCCGTCGGCGAGTTCCACCACATTGCGGTCGGGATGCACCCGCCGGGCTCCCTTGTCGGTGAAGCCGATGCCGAAGCGGGCGAAGAGGGGGGCCAGCTCCACCCGGATCTGGCGCGGCTCGCGCCAGCCCACCGCCACCCAGGGGTTGGAGGGGGTGAAGTCGAAGGTGGGGCGGTCGGAGATCACGAGGATCTCCTCGCCCGGCTTCCGCACCTGCCGGAGCTCGTAGGCCGCGCTGATGCCGCCCACGCCCGCGCCGAGGACGACGATGGTGGTCATGGAGACTTCCCTCCCGGATTTTCACACGATGATACGCATATTTTTATATGAACAGAATGAGAGCGTCCATCGCGGCCGATGGTCGCATGGTCTCAGCGTACCAGATGCCGTTCGGCCGCGCGCAGGGCGGCGATGGCCTCGGCATAGGGCGGCCGGCCGAACACCGCCGAGCCCGCCACCAGCACGTCGGCCCCCGCCTCCACCACGAGGGGCGCGGTGGTGGGATCGATGCCGCCGTCCACCTCCACGTGGACCGGCCGGTCGCCGATCATGCGCCGCAGGCGGCGGATCTTCTTGAGGACGGCGGGGATGAACTTCTGACCGCCGAAGCCGGGGTTGACGCTCATGACCAGCACCAGGTCCACCCGGTCCAGCACGTACTCCACGAGGCTCTCCGGCGTGTGGGGATTGAGGGAGACGCCGGCCCGGGCACCGGTGCCGGCCACCAGCTGGAGGGTGCGGTCGAGATGACGGGTGGCCTCCACATGGACGATGATCCGGTCGGCGCCGGCGGCGGCGAAGGCCTCCACGTAGGGATCCACCGGCTCGATCATGAGATGGGTGTCGAAGCACTTCTTCGACCAGGGGCGGATCGCCTTCACCACCTGGGGTCCGAAGGTGATGTTGGGGACGAAGTGGCCGTCCATGACGTCGAGATGGATCCAGTCGGCACCGGCCTCGTCCACCGCCTTCACCTCCTCGCCGAGGCGGGCGAAGTCGGCCGAGAGGATCGAGGGGGCGATCAGCAGCCTGCGCTCCATCTTGCCTGTCTCCCTGATGCGGGTGTAGAGGCGGGAAAAAAGGGGCCACCGGCGGAGCCGATGGCCCGAGTTGGTTAGTCGGGGAGGCATCGAAGAGCCGGCACCGGCCGGCGGTGGCCGGAGGACGGGGCCGGGTGCCCCGGATCCCCTGTTACCCGGACCCCGACTCCGGCCGATACGTCACGGGACGATCGCCGCGACGCCCGTGACGTTCCGGATCCCCCTTCGGGGAAAACTCGCCGTATCTCCTCATGCGTCGACACGTTCCCGCGGCTCGCCCTGCTGCGCCGGATCCCCGTCGATGCCGCCGCGGAACACCCGGCTCTTGCGGATGTCCTCGGCCTCGAGGGTGCACAGCGCGTCGATGCCCAGCACCTCGCGGGCGCCCTGCTCCACCAGCCGCACCGCCTGGCGCAGCCGGGCCCGGTCGAGGGCGTTGCGCACCGAGCGGGCATTGGCGAACTGGGGCTGGGTCATGCGGATCCGCAGGTATTCGCGGAACGCCTCGCGCGCCTCGTCGCTGAAACGGTAGTTCTGCTTCGCCAGCATCAGCTCGGCGATGGCCATGAGCTCATCGAGGGTATAGTCGGGGAACTCGATGTGATGGCCGATGCGCGAGCGGAAGCCGGGATTGGCCTGGAAGAACCGCTCCATGCGATCCTTGTAGCCGGCCACGATCACCACGAGGTCGTCCCGCTGGTTCTCCATCACCTGCAGCAGGATCTCGATGGCCTCCTGGCCGTAGTCGCGCTCGTTCTCGGGGCGATAGAGGTAGTAGGCCTCGTCGATAAACAGCACCCCGCCCATGGCCCGCTTGAGGACTTCCTTGGTCTTGGGCGCGGTGTGGCCGATGTACTGGCCCACGAGATCGTCCCGCGTCACCGACACCAGCTTGTTGGTGCGGATGTAGCCGAGCCGGTGGAGGATGTCGGCCATGCGCACCGCCACCGTGGTCTTGCCGGTGCCGGGATTGCCGGTGAAGGACATGTGGAGGGTGGGCGGCTCCGCCTCGAAGCCGTGCTCGCGCCGCAACCGGTCCACCACCAGCAGCGAGGCGATCTCGCGGATGCGCTGCTTCACGGGGATCAGCCCCACCAGCTCCCGGTCGAGCTGGTCCAGGACCTCCGCCACGCCCGATTCCTGCCACAGCCGCCGCAGGTCCACCGCCGCCGTGGTCTCGCCGGACCCGCCGGTCCCGGCCTGCCCTTCGCGCTCGCTCATGATCCTCTCCCCTCACTGGCCACCGGGTCTCCGGCCCGGCCGCGGCCGGGCCGGAGACTCCGGGTCCGCTCAGCGATAGCGCTCACCCTGCGGCTTGTCGGTGGCATAGGGATAGAGCTTGTAACGCTGGGTGCGGCTCCAGCCCTCCGTCCGCTCCAGCCGGATGCCGGGATCGTCGTCGGTGGGACGGTGGACGATGAAGGAGAGCCGCAGCGACTCCCATCCCTTGCGATTGTCGTAGGCCGAAAGACGGATGTAGCAGTTGGGATAGGCCTTGCGGCACTCGTTGAGCTCGTACATCACCGTCGCCGGATCGTCGACGTCGAACATGGGCAACCCCCACATCTCCCAGTAGGTGTTGCGGGGGTGGATGTCGTCGGTGAACTCGATGTTCATGGCCCAGCCCCGATCCATGCAGTAGCGGATCTGGGCGGCGATCTCCTCGTCGGTGAAGTCCGGCAGGAAGGAGAAGGTTCCCTGCGTGATGCGCATTTCGGCTCTCCCTTCGCCTCAGACCGGGGTCGCCGTCGGCACGAAGTCCGGCGTGTCGGTCGAGGCGTAGTCGAAGGTGACGTCCTTCCAGGTCTCCAGCGCCTGGCGCAGCGGCAGGCAGTGCTTCGCCGCCTTTTCCAGGATCTCCGGCCCCTCCGCCATGATGTCCTTGCCCTCGTTGCGGGCCTTGATCATGGCCTCGAGGGCGACGCGGTTGGCGGTGGCGCCGGCGGCGATGCCCATGGGATGGCCGATGGTGCCGCCGCCGAACTGGAGCACCACGTCCTCGCCCAGATAGTGGAGGAGCTGGTGCATCTGGCCGGCGTGGATGCCGCCGGAGGCCACCGGCATCACCTTGCGGAGGCTGCCCCAGGGCTGGTCGAAGAAGATGCCGTGCTGGAGGTTCTTCGGCACGAAGTCCTCGCGCAGCACGTCGTAGAAGCCGCGCACGGTGTAGGGATCGCCCTCGAGCTTGCCCACCACGGTACCGGCGTGCACGTGATCGACGCCCGCGAGCCGCGCCCACTTGGCGATGACGCGGAAGCTCACGCCATGATCCTTCTGGCGGGTGTAGGTGGAGTGACCCGCGCGGTGGAGATGGAGGATCATGTCGTTCTTGCGGCACCATTTGGCCATCGACTGGATGGCGGTCCAGCCGATCACCAGGTCGATCATGATGATGACCGATCCGAGTTCCTTGGCGAACTCGGCGCGCTCGTACATCTCCTCCATGGTGGCGGCGGTGACGTTGAGATAGTGGCCCTTGACCTCGCCGGTCATGGCCTGGGCCTTGTTCACCGCCTCCATCACGTACAGCCACCGGTCACGCCAGTGCATGAACGGCTGGCTGTTGATGTTCTCGTCGTCCTTGGTGAAGTCGAGCCCGCCCTTGAGCGCCTCGTACACCACGCGGCCGTAGTTGCGCGCCGAGAGGCCGAGCTTCGGCTTCACCGTGGCGCCGAGCAGCGGTCGGCCGAACTTGTCGAGCCGCTCCCGCTCGATCACGATGCCCGTGGGCGGCCCGTCGAAGGTGCGCACATAGGCCTCGGGAAAGCGGATGTCCTCCAGCCGCAGCGCCTTGAGGGGCTTGAAGCCGAAGACGTTGCCGATGATGGAGGCGGCACAGTTGACCACCGAGCCGGGCTCGAAGAGGTCGATGTCGTAGGCGATGTAGGCGAAATACTGGTTCTCCTTCCCCGGCACCGGCTCGATGTGGTAACATTTGCCGCGATAGCGGTCGTAGTCGGTGAGCCGGTCGGTCCACACCACCGTCCAGGTGGCGGTGGAGCTCTCGCCCGCCACCGCCGCCGCCGCCTCTTCCGGATCCACGCCCTCCTGCGGGGTGATGCGGAAGCAGGCGATCAGATCGGTGTCCGCGGGTTCGTACTCGGGGCGCCAGTACCCCATCTCCTTGTAGGGAATGACGCCCGGCTTGTAGCGTTCCTTTTCGCTCCTGGCCTTGACCTCGTTCATGACCCGTTCTCCTGGTCGGGGCTTCATTCGGCTGCCTTGGCGGTCCGGCCGATCACCGGGTCGAGCTCGCCCGCGGCGTAGCGCTTCGCCATCTCCGCGAGGGGGATGGGCTCGATCTTGGAGGCCATGCCGGCCGCACCGAACATCTCGTAGCGTTCCGCGCACAGCTTCTCCAGGGCCTCCATGGCCGGCTTCATGAACTTGCGCGGATCGAACTCGCCCTTCTTGGTGGTGCACACCTTGCGGATCTGGCCGGCCATGGCGAGACGACAGTCGGTGTCGATGTTCACCTTACGGACACCGTATTTGATCGCCTCGACGATCTCCTCGAGCGGCACGCCCCAGGTCTGCGGCATGTCACCGCCGAACTCGTTGAAGATGTCCTGCAGCTCCTGCGGCACCGAGCTGGCACCGTGCATGACCATGTGCAGGTTCGGCAGCCGCTCGTGGATCTCCTTGATGCGATCGATGGCCAGCACCTCGCGGGTGGGCTTGCTCTTGAACTTGTAGGCGCCGTGGCTGGTGCCGATGGCCACCGCGAGGGCGTCCACCTTGGTCTCGCGGACGAACTCCACCGCCTGGTCGGGGTCGGTGAGGAGCTGTTCGCGCGAGAGCTTGCCCTCGGCGCCATGACCGTCCTCGGCCTCGCCCATGCCCGTCTCCAGCGAGCCGAGACAGCCGAGCTCGCCCTCCACCGACACGCCGACCCAGTGGGCCATCTCGGCCACCCGGCGCGTCACCTCCACGTTGTACTCGTACGAGGAGGGGGTCTTGGCGTCCTCCATGAGGGAGCCGTCCATCATCACGCTGGTGAAGCCGAGCTGGATGGCCGAGAGACAGGTGGCCGGGCTGTTGCCGTGGTCCTGGTGGAGGCAGATGGGCAGATGCGGATACATCTCCGCCGCCGCCTCCACCATGCGCCGCAGCATGAGGTCGCCGGCGTAGGAGCGGGCGCCGCGGCTCGCCTGGATCAGCACCGGCGAGTCGGTGCGATCGGCCGCTCGCATGATGGCGAGCAGTTGCTCCATGTTGTTGATGTTGAACGCCGGCATGCCGTAGCCGTGCTCGGCGGCGTGATCGAGAAGCTGACGCAGCGTGACGAAGGGCATGGCTCTCTCTCCCTGGCTCAGCCCGATCCGGTCCGCGCGGCCGCCCGTTCGAGGGCCACGAGCCCGGGCAGGGGCTTGCCCTCGATGAACTCGAGGAAGGCACCGCCGGCGGTGGAGACGTAGGTGAAGCGCTCGAGCACGCCGGCGTGGGCGAGGGCGGCCACGGTGTCGCCGCCGCCGGCGATGGTCTCGAGCCCGCCCGCCTCGGTGAGCTCGGCCGCCGCCCGCGCCACTTCCACCGTGGCCCGGTCGAAGGGCGGCACCTCGAAGGCGCCGAGGGGACCGTTCCACAGCAGCGTGCGACAGGCGCGCAGCCGTTCGACGATGGCAGCCACGGTGGCGGGGCCCACGTCCAGGATCATCTCCTCCGCTCCCACCTCCGCCACCGGCACCACCCGGGTCTCCACCTCCGGCGCCAGCTCGCGGGCCACCACCGCGTCCACCGGCAGCACCACCTCGCGCCCGGTGCGGGCGGCCTTGTCGAGGATGGCGGCGGCCGTCTCCACCAGCTCGCGCTCGCACAGCGACCGCCCCACGTCGAGGCCGCGTGCCAGCAGGAAGGTGTTGGCCATGCCGCCGCCCACGACGAGCACGTCCACCCGGTCCAGGAGGTTCTCCAGCACGGCGAGCTTGGTGGACACCTTGGCACCCCCCACCAGCGCCGCCGAGGGACGGGCGGCACCGCCCAGCGCCGTCTCCAGCGCCTCCACCTCCCGCTGCAGCAGCCGCCCCGCGAAGGCGGGCCGCCGTTCGGCGAGGCCGACGATGGAGGCGTGCGCCCGGTGGGAGGCGGAGAAGGCGTCGTTCACGTAGACGTCGCCGAGGGCGGCGAGGGCCTCGGCGAAGGCCGGGTCGTTCTTCTCCTCGCCCGGGTGGAAGCGCAGGTTCTCAAGCAGCGCCACCCCGCCGTCGGCGAGCCTCGCCACCGCCGCCATCGCCGCCTCGCCCACGCAGTCCTCGCCGAAGACCACCGGCCGTCCCAGCACCCGCTCCAGCACCGACACCACCGGCCGCAGCGACATGGAGGGCTCGCGCCGGCCCTTGGGGCGACCGAAGTGGGAGAGCGCGACCACGCGCCCTCCCTTGTCCGCGAGCTCCCGCAGGGTGGTGGCCGCCCGCTCGATCCGCGTGGCGTCGGTCACCTCGCCGTCCTGCATGGGGACGTTGAAGTCGACGCGCACCAGCACCCGACGGCCGCGCGGATCGAGATCGTCGAGGGTGCGGAAGCGGACCATGCTCACACCCTCCCGAGGGCCTTGGCGGTGTCGATCATGCGGTTGGAGAAGCCCCATTCGTTGTCGTACCAGGAGGCGACACGCACGAGGCGGCTCTCCAGCACCTTGATGGAGGTGAGGTCCACCGTGGAGCTCGCGGCGCTGCCGTTGAAATCCATGGAGACCAGCGGCTCGCGGTGATAGTCGAGGACGCCGGCGAGCTCGCCCTCGGCGGCGCGCACCACCGCCTCCTCCACCTCCTCCCGCGTCACCTCGCGACCGGGCACGAAGGTGAGGTCCACCAGCGAGACGTTGGCGCAGGGCACGCGGATGGCGACGCCGTCGAGCTTGCCCGCGAGCTCCGGCAGCACCAGCCCCACCGCCCGGGCGGCGCCGGTGGAGGTGGGGATCATGTTGACGGCGGCCGCCCGCGCCCGCCGCGGATCCTTGTGGAACACGTCGAGCAGGCGCTGGTCGTTGGTGTAGGCGTGGATGGTGGTCATGTGGCCGCGCTCGATGCCGAAGGTCTCGTGCATGACCTTGGCCAGCGGCGCGAGGCAGTTGGTGGTGCAGGAGGCGTTGGAGACCACCGTGTGTTCGGGCCGGAGCATGCGGTGGTTGACGCCGTAGACCACCGTGAGATCGGCCCCGTCGGCCGGCGCCGAGACCAGCACCTTGCGGGCGCCGGCGGCGAGATGGCGGGCCGCCGCGTCACGTTTGGTGAAGCGACCCGTGCACTCCATCACCACGTCGATGCCGAGCTCCCGCCAGGGAAGCCGCTCCACCTCCGGCTCGGCCAGCAGCTTGATGGGCCCGAAGCCCACGTCCATGGTCTCGCCCTCGTGGCGCACCTCGCCACGGAAGCGGCCGTGGACGCTGTCGTACTTGAAAAGATGCACGTTGGTCTCGGGCGGCGCGAGATCGTTGATCGCCACCACCTGCACCTCGCGCTCGCCCCGCGCCACCAGGGCGCGCAGCACATTGCGTCCGATGCGTCCGAACCCGTTGATGGCCACGCGCAGGGTCATCGTCTCGCTCCCTCTCGTGACAGTTTCGCTCGGGCCTTCTCGGCCAGTGCCTCGGCGGTGATGCCGAAGTGGCGGTACAGGTCCTTGTAGGGCGCACTGGCGCCGAAGGCACGCATGCCCACCACGTCGGCCTCGCTCTCCACATAGCGCGTCCAGCCGAACGGCACCGCCGCTTCCACGGCGAGGCGGGGAGCGGAACCCAGGACCTCGCGCCGGTAGGCTTCCGGCTGCAGGTCGAAGAGCTCGAAACAGGGCAGGGAGACCACCGCCGCCCGGATGCCCTCGGCGGCGAGGCGATCGCGCGCCTCGAGGGCGATGTGGACCTCCGAGCCGGTGGCGAGCAGCGTCACGTCCCGCGGTCCGTCGGCCTCGGCCAGCACGTAGCCGCCCCGCGCACACAGATTCTCGTCCACCTGGACGGTGCGCACCGGCGGCACGTTCTGACGGGTGAGGGCGACGACGCAGGGGCCGTCGCGGCGCTCCAGCATCACCTGCCAGCACTCGGCGGTCTCCACCGCGTCGGCCGGGCGCAGCACCCACAGATTGGGCATCGCCCGCAGGGCCGCCAGATGCTCCACCGGCTGGTGGGTGGGGCCGTCCTCGCCGAGGCCGATGGAGTCGTGGGTCGCCACCAGGATCACCGGGATGTGGGAGAGGGCGGCGACCCGCAGCGCCGGCCGGCAGTAGTCGGAGAAGACCAGGAAGGTGCCGCCGTAGGGGATCACCCCGCCGTGCAGGCTCATGCCGTTCATCGCCGCCACCATGCCGTGCTCGCGCACGCCCCAGTGGACGTAGCGGCCGGCATAGGCCCCGGGGGCGATGGCGGCGAGATCGGACGTCCTGGTGTTGTTGGAGCCGGTGAGATCGGCGGAGCCGCCGATGGTCTCCGGCACCACCGGATTGATGGCCTCCAGCGCCATCTGGCTGGCCTTGCGGGTGGCGACGGTGGGCCGCTCCTCCACCAGCCGCCGCTTGTGATCGCGGATCGCCGCGGCGAGTCCCTCGGGCAGACGCCGCTCCAGCCGCCGCACGAACTCCGCCCGCAGCCCCTCGGGCGCCCGCTCCAGCCGCGCCCGCCAGGCCAGATAGGCCTCGCGCCCGCGCGCACCCGCCGCCCGCCAGCGGGCCATCAGCTCCTCCGGCACCGCGAAGGGCGGGTGGGGCCAGTCCAGCTTCTCCCGCAGGCGGGCCACCTCCTCGGGACCGAGGGGGGCGCCGTGGACCTTCTCGCTGCCCTGGAGGGTGGGGGCGCCGTAGCCGATGACGGTGCGGCAGGCGATCAGCACCGGCCGATCCGAGTCCTTCGCCGCCGCGAGCGCCCGGTCGATCCCGTCGAGATCGTGGCCGTCGATGCGATCCACGTTCCAGCCGTAAGCCTCGAAGCGCCGGAGCACGTCGTCGGAGCAGGCGAGGTCGAGGCGGCCGTCGATGGAGATGCCGTTGTCGTCGAACAGCACGATCAGCCGCGACAGGCGCAGATGGCCGGCGAGGGAAGCCGCCTCGTGGCTCACCCCCTCCATGAGATCGCCGTCGGAGGCGATCACCCAGGTGCGGTGATCCACGAGCTCTTCCCCGAAGAGCGCGCGCAGATGGGCCTCGGCCAGCGCCATGCCCACCGCATTGGCGAAGCCCTGTCCCAGCGGGCCGGTGGTGGTCTCCACGCCCGGCGTGAGCCCCACCTCGGGATGGCCCGGCGTCTTCGAGCCGAGCTGACGGAACCGCTTCAGTTCGTCGAGACCGACCCCCGGCACGCCCGTCAGATAGAGCAGGGCATAGAGCAGCATGGAACCGTGGCCGGCGGAGAGGACGAAGCGGTCACGGTCGGGCCACTGCGGTTCGGCCGCGTAGAAGCGCAGGTGCTTCTGCCACAGCACCGTGGCCACGTCGGCCATGCCCAGCGGCATGCCGGGATGACCGGAGCGGGCCTGCTCCACGGCGTCCACGGCGAGGAAGCGGACGGCATGGGCGAGCCGCCGCAGCTCCACCTCCCGGGCCGTGGTCTCGAGGGTCGCGGTGGTCATGGGCTCCACTCCCGAAGGGCAGGTTCAGACCGCATAGACCCCCTGCGCCGCCTTGACCATGTGGTAGGCGAGCAGGAGCTGGGTGAGCGCGAGGGGATGGCTGATCTCGCGCCCCTCCTCGTAGCGGCCGACGTTCTGCCGCAGATAGCTCGCTTCGGGAATGAGGGACCAGAGCAGATCTTCCACCCGCTTCGCCTTGGCCTCGGGGATGTCGCCGCGGATCTCCAGGATGTCCACCGGCTTGCCGTCCACGTCGCGGGCGAGCCGCAGATAGATGTGGCCGTTGGGATCCACGTCGAGGATCGGGGTGAAGTCGGGATGGGGGAGGGTGGGGCGGAGGATGTGACGCACGTTGAGATGGGCCCCCGTCTCCTCGGCATGGTCCGCCGGCGGATAGAAGGTGACCACGATGTCGGCGAAGGTCCGCTGCGGCCGGATGAAGGCCTCGGTGTCGGCGCGCCGCTCCTCGATCTGCTTCAGGACCTGTTCGGGCGTGTAGCCGCGCTTGGTGGTGTCGCGGTGGACCTTCCACTTGACGCGCAGGTTCTCGTCCGGTTCGAGATAGACTTTGACGTCGTAGCACTCCCGCATCCTGCGGGTATGATACCCCAAGAGCCCCTCGACGATGATGTACGGTTTTGGTTCGATGTATTCCGGCGGATCGAAGGTGCCGGTGGAATGATTGTAAATCGGCTTCAGGATCGGCTGCCCCTGCCGCAGCAGGCGCAGGTGCTGCTCCATGATGTCGATGTAGTTGCAGTCCGGATGGAGCGCGGTGATGCCGAGCTCGGCCCGCTGCTTGCGGTCGTACTTGTGATAGTCGTCGGTGCAGATGGTGGCGACCCGGTCCCTGCCGAGAATGGCGGCGATGCCGGAGGTGAGGGTGGTCTTGCCCGTGGCGGAATCGCCGACGATGCCGAGGATGATGGGATGATCCACACGCCTTTCGGGCATCTTCAGATCTCCCTGCGGGCGCTGCGGGGCAGCCAGGTGGTGAGGAGCTGTCGCTCGCCGGTGAGGCCGGAGACGATCAGCGTCTGGGTCCGGTAGTGGCCGTCGGTGCGCGTCACGCCCTCGAACAGCAGACCGGTGGTGATGCCGGTGGCGCAGAAGACCACGTCGGAGGCGGTGACCAGCTCCTCGAGGGTGTACCAGCGGGTGGTGTCGATGCCGGCCTCCCGGACCCGCTGCTTCTCGCCGGCGAGCTGCGGGTCCATGCGACCGAAGAAGGTCCCGCCGAGCGCCCGGATGGCGCAGGCGGCGAGGATCCCTTCCGGCGTGCCGCCGGTGCCCATGAGGGCGTCGATGCCGGAATCCGGCAGGGCGGCCATGATGGCACCGGCCACGTCCCCCGCCGGATAGAGGGCCACCCGCGCGCCGGCGGCGTGGATCTCCCTGACCAGCCGCTCGTGGCGCGGCTTCTCCAGCACGTAGACGGTGAGATCCGACACCCGCTTGTCCAGCACCTCGGCGAGGCGGGCGAGCTTGCGGTCCACCGGCCAGTCGGGCTCGATCGCGCCGCGGGCGGCGGGCGGGGCCGCGAACTTCTCCATGTAGTAGCAGGGCCCCGGATCCAGCATGGCACCACGCGGCGCGATGGCGATGGCGGCCATGGCGTTGGTGAGGCCCTTGGCGAGATAGCTGGTCCCCTCGAGGGGATCGACGGCGATGTCGAAGGCCGGCTCGCCCGCCGCCGCCCCGAGCAGCTCGCCCTTGTAGAGCTCCGGCGCCTCGTCCTTCTCCCCCTCGCCGATCACCACCACGCCGCGGAAGGGCAGGCGGTTCAGGGTCTCGCGCATGGCGTGGACCGCCGCGCGATCCGCCTCGATCTTGTCGCCGCGCCCGATCCAGTCGTAGCAGGCGCGGGCGGCCGCCTCGGTGACGAGGCGCAGCTCGTAGGGAAAGCCGATGTCGAGGGTCGTGGACGCGGCCATGATCCCCTCCCGTCGCGGCGTCCTGCCGCCCGCACGTCTAGCGCCGCCGTGCCACCGGTGGACCGTTCCGGCGGGTGGTGGGAGGGGATCTTACGGGTGGGAAGGCGCCCGCCCGTTCGGGTGGGTCTCGTCCAGCAGCACCAGGTCGTCGCGGTGGACGAGCTCGTCGCGGCCGCGCCAGCCCAGCACCGCCTCGATCTCGTCGGTGCGGCGGCCGGCGATGCGGCGGGCGTCGTCGGCGTCGTAGGAGACGATGCCCTTGGCCACGGCGCGCCCCTCGCCGTCCACCACCAGCACGGCGTCGCCCTTCTCGAAGCGCCCCTCCACCGCCCGCACCCCCGCCGGCAGCAGGCTCTTGCCGGCCCGGAGCGCCGCCACCGCCCCGTCGTCCACCCGGATGCGACCGGCCGGGGCGAGACTGGCCGCGATCCAGCGCTTGCGCGCGCGGCGGGGCGTGGTGCGGGCGAGGAAGAGGGTGTGGCGGGCGCCCTCGCGGAGCGCCCGCAGCGGACGGTTCACGGTGCCGGCGGCGAGCAGCACGGTGGTGCCGGCCTCGGTGGCGATGCGGGCGGCGGCGAGCTTGCTCTTCATGCCGCCGGTGCCGACCCCGGTGCGGCTGTCCCCGGCCATGGCCTCGATCTCGGGATCGATGCGCGCGACGCGCGGCAGATGGACGGCCCGGGGCGAGCGCGCGGGATCGGCCGAATAGAGACCGTCCACGTCCGAGAGCAGCACCAGCGTCTCGGCCTCCAGCATCACCGCCACCCGTGCCGACAGGCGGTCGTTGTCGCCGAAGCGGATCTCGGCGGTGGCCACGGTGTCGTTCTCGTTCACCACCGGCACCACGCCGAGCCGCAGCAGCGTCTCGAAGGTGTTGCGGGCATTGACGTAGCGTCGCCGGGCCTCGGTGTCGTCGAGGGTGATGAGGATCTGGGCGGTCTCCAGCCCCACCCGCGCCAGCACCTCGCGCCAGGCATGGGCGAGGTGGATCTGCCCCACCGCCGCCGCCGCCTGTTTCTCGTCGAGGCGCAGCATCCGGCGGTCGAGACCGAGGGCCCGGCGGCCGAGGGCGACGGCGCCGGAACTCACGATCACCGGCCGCGCGCCGCCGTCCACCAGCTCGCGCAGATCCCGCGCGAGTCCCTCGAGCCAGTGGCGCCGCAGGCATCCCTCCCCGTCCACCAGCAGCGCCGAGCCCACCTTCACCACGATGCGGCGGGCGGCGAGCGCCCGTGTCACGGCCTCGCGGTTCATGCCGTCTCCGCCGTCTCGGACCGGTCCCGCGCCCGCGCCACCTCCCGGGCGAGATGCGCCACCAGCGCCCGCGTGCCGGCGCCGGTGGCGGCGGAGACGGCGAACACCGGCCGGCCGGTGGCCGCCGCCAGCCGCCGCCGCAGGGCCGCCACCGCGTCCGCGTCCAGGAGGTCGCACTTGTTGAGGGCGATCACTTCCGGCCGTCCGTCGAGGCCGTGGCCGTAGGCGGCGAGCTCGTCGCGCACGGTCCGCCAGGCGGCGCGGGGATCGTCGAGGGTGGCATCCACCACCTGGACCAGCAGCCGGCAGCGCTCCAGATGGGCGAGGAAGCGGTCGCCGAGCCCGGCGCCGGCATGGGCGCCCTCGATGAGCCCCGGGATGTCGGCGACGACGAAGTCGGTGTCGCCCACCACCACGGTGCCCAGATGGGGGTGGAGGGTGGTGAAGGGATAGTCGGCGATCTTCGGCCGTGCCCGACTCACCGCCGCCAGCAGGCTCGACTTGCCGGCATTCGGCAGGCCCACCAGCCCCACGTCGGCCAGGAGCTTGAGCTTGAGCCAGATCCACCGCTCCTCGCCGGGCTCGCCCGGCTGGGCGTGGCGCGGGGCCCGGTTGGTGGAACTCTTGAAGTGGGCGTTGCCACGGCCACCGGCACCGCCCCGGGCCAACAGCACCTCCTGACCGTCGCGCAGCAGATCGGCGATGAGGGTGGTGCCGTCCTCGGCGTAGATCTGGGTCCCCACCGGCACCACCAGCACCACGTCGCGGCCGGCGCGGCCGGTGCGGTTCTTGCCCATGCCGTGGCCGCCGCGGCCGGCCCGGAAGTGCTGCCGGTATCGGAAGTCGATCAGGGTGTTGAGGCGGGCGTCGGCACGGGCGAGGACGTGGCCGCCGCGTCCGCCGTCACCGCCGTCGGGACCGCCCCGCGGCACGAACTTCTCGCGTCGGAAACTCACGCAGCCGGCACCGCCGTCGCCGCTGCGGATCCAGATCTTGGCCGAATCGAGAAACCGCATGGAACGGAAAAGGGAAGGCCGCGGCCTTCCCTTCCTCCTCGCTGGACGGGAACGCGGCCGTCATTCCGCCGCCTGTGCCTCCGGCACCACGTGGACGTAGGTCCGCCCGTGGCGCCGACGGAACTCCACCCGTCCCGGCACCAGGGCGAAGAGGGTGTGGTCGCGGCCCATGCCCACGCCCTTGCCCGGGTGGAAACGGGTCCCCCGCTGGCGGACGATGATGTGGCCCGGGATCACCCGCTGGCCGCCGAAGATCTTGACCCCGAGCCGCTTGCCCGGCGAGTCGCGACCGTTGCGGGAGCTGCCGCCTGCCTTCTTGTGCGCCATGGCTCACCTCACGCGTCGGGAAGGAGGATGTCCTGGATGCGCACCACCGTCTGGCGCTGGCGGTGGCCCTTCTTGCGCTTGTAGTTCTTGCGGCGCTTGAATTTGAAGACCACGATCTTGGGGCCCTTGATCTGGTCCAGCACCGTGGCGCGCACCCGGGCGCCCTCCACCCGGGGCCGTCCGATGCGCGTCTCCTCGCCGCCGATCATCAGCACGTCGTCGAACTCGATCGTGCTGCCCGGCTCGGCATCGATCTTCTCGATGAAGAGCACCTGTCCCTCGGCGACACGGTACTGCTTGCCGCCCGTGCGGATGACTGCGTACATGGATGGGCCGTTTCGCTCGAGACCGTGGGATGTGCCGGGCCGGGGACACGTGTCGGGCACCGGACGCCCCGGCGTGCGCGGCGCATATAGGGCCGGGGCCGGGGTCTGTCAACGCGCACGGACGGTTCAGGCCAGGAGCAGCCCCAGCAGCACGCTGCCGAGGGCGATGCGGTAGACGGCGAAGGGGGCGAAGCCATGGCGGCCGACGAAGGCGACGAAGGGGCGCACCACCGCCAGCGCCGCGAGGAAGGCCACGGCGAAGCCGGTGGCGACGAGGGCGAGACCGTCGAGATCCAGCACCGCGCGGTTCTTCCAGAGATCGAAGACGGCGGCCCCGAGCATGGTGGGGATGGCGAGGAAGAAGGAGAACTCCGCCGCCGTCCGCCGCGTCACGCCCAGCAGCAGGGCGCCGACGATGGTGGCGCCGGAACGGGAGACGCCGGGGATCATGGCGAGGGTCTGGAACAGGCCGATGCCCAGCGCCCGGAGCGGCGGGATCCGTTCCACCTCCCCGTAACGCTCGGCGTGGGGCCGCCGGTCCGCCCACAGCAGCACGAATCCGCCCGCGACCAGCGCCACCGCCACCACCCGCGGGTCGAACAGCACCGCCTTGATGAAGCCGTGGAGGGTGGCGCCGAGGACGGCGGCGGGGAGGAAGGCCAGCAGCAGATTGGCGGCGAAGCGGCGGGCCCCGTCGTCGCGGGGAAGCGCCACCAGCACGCCGAGGAGCCTGCGGAAGTAGGCGACGCAGACGGCGAGGATGGCGCCGAGCTGGATCACCACCTCGAACACCCGCCCGGGCGGTCCGGCGAAGGCGAGCAGGTCCACGAGGAGGATGAGGTGACCGGTGGAGGAGACCGGCAGGAATTCGGTGAGGCCCTCGACGGCGCCCAAAAGCGCCGCCTCGAGCCAGGGGGCGGGGTCCATGGTCTCGCGATCCGTCCGGGACGACCGCGCCGGAGCTAACGCCGCCGCGGCGCCGCGGCAAGCGTCGCGGCCGCACCGGCTCCCGGCGGGACGGGCGTTGCGGGTGTGCACTCTGGTCGCCGCCGGCGGCCGGTGCTAGCGGGGCGCGGGCAGCCGCGGACGCATCGCCATGACCCGGATCCGCCCCGGTCTTCGCGACGCCACCCTCCTCACCCAGCTCGGGCGCGACCCCGAGCGCCACTTCGGCATCGTCAATCCGCCCGTCTACCGGGCCTCGACGGTGCTGGCGCCCACCGTGGCGGCCTATGAATCACGGCGTCCCCACGAAGGGGTCACCTACGGCCGGGCCGGCACCCCCACCACCTTCGCCCTCGAGGAAGCCATCGCCGGCATCGAGCGCGGCCACCGCACGCTGGTGGTGGGTTCGGGCAAGGCCGCCTGCGTGCTCACCCTGGCGGCCCTCACCCGCGCCGGCGATCACGTGCTGGTGGTGGACTGCGTCTACGGTCCCACCCGCCGCTTCTGCGAACGGGTGCTGCGCCGCTTCGGGGTGGAGGTGGAGTATTTCGATCCGCGCATCGGCTCCGGCATCCGCGAGCTCCTGCGGCCGAACACCCGCCTCGTCTTCCTCGAATCGCCGGGCTCGCTCACCTTCGAGCTGCAGGACGTGCCCGCCATCGCCGAGATCTGCCGCGGTCGCGGCGTCCTCACGGCCATGGACAACACCTGGGCGACGCCGCTGTTCTTCCGGCCGCTGGAGGTGGGGGTGGACGTCTCCATCCAGGCGGTGACCAAGTACATCGGCGGCCATTCCGATCTGGTGATGGGGGCGGTGACCACCGGCGCCGGGCTCCACCTCGAACTCCGCGACGGCATCTACGAATACGGGGCGCCTGCCGGTCCCGACGACTGCTGGCTGGCGCTCCGGGGGCTGCGCACGCTGGCCGCCCGCCTGGAGCGCCACGAGCGGAGCGCCCTCCGGGTGGCGGAGTGGCTGGCGGGACGGCCGGAAGTCGCCCGCGTCCTCCATCCGGCCCTCGACACCCATCCCGACCATGCCCTCTGGAAGCGGGACTTCCGCGGCGCCACCGGCCTCTTCGGCGTGGTGCTCCGGCCGGTTCCGACGGAAGCGGTGCACGCCATGGTGGACGGCCTCGAACTCTTCGGCATCGGCGCGAGCTGGGGAGGCTACGAGAGCCTGGTGCTGGTCACCCATCCCGAGCGCCAGCGGACGGCGGTGCCGTGGCGGGCGGAGGGACCCACCCTGCGCTTCCACGTGGGCCTCGAGGATCCCGACGATCTCGTCGCGGACCTCGAGGCGGGCTTCGCCCGGCTGCGGCGGGTGGCGGAGGGGCGACGACCGTGACGTGTGGGAACGCGAATATCCGGGTATGAACGGACGGCACGCGGGCGCGCCGCTAACCGGTCCTTAAGATCCGTGGGCGATCCTCCACGGCGGTGGAGTGTGGAGGATCGTCATGTCGCGTGCGCTGGCCCCGCTGTGCGCTCTCCTGCTGCTGCTCCTCGCGGCCCCCGTCGGGGCGGCGCCCCTCTCGGCGGTGCTGGGGCGGGCGGTGGCCTACACCACCGGCGTCGAGGCGGTGCCCAAGTGGAAGCGCCTGCTGGATCGGCTGGCGCGGGAATGGCCGCGCTACGAGGCCTGTCTCGCCCGGGCCGGGGCCTGTCCGTCGGATCGGGCCCGCGCCTGGCGCGATCTGCTGCGTCGGCTCGGGGATCGGTCGCGGGCGGCGCAGGTGGCGGCGGTGGATCGGTTCGCCAACGCCTTTCCCTATCGGACCGACGCCGAGATCTGGGGACGGAGCGACTACTGGGCCACGCCCTTCGAATTCCTCACCCGCTCCGGCGACTGTGAGGACTATGCGATCTTCAAATATGTCTCTCTGCGCCTCCTGGGCGTGCCGGCGCGCGACATGCGCCTGATCGTCCTGCAGGACACCCGGCGCGACGTGCCCCATGCGGTGCTGGAGGTGCGGGTGGACGGGCGCGACCTGCTCCTGGACAATCTGGCTCCGCGGCCGCGTCCGGTGGAGGCGGTGCGGCGCTACTATCACCCCTACTACGCCGCCAGCACCCTCGACGTCCACTTCCCGGGGCGGGCGGACGGCCGCCTCACCCTGCTGCGGGCCGACCGGCTGCGGCCGGCCCGCTGAGCGGGTCCGGCGGGGGCGGGACGGCGGGCGCACGGGGCGTCGCGCCCGGGCCGGGCAGGCAGGAGGCCGTCCACGGATTCGGCCCGCGCGCGGGCCGTCCCGACGCCGCGGGGCGAGCCGCGGCCTCACGGCGATCCCGGGCACCGGGCGGGGTCGGGGGCGGCGGCGGACGCGCGGGGAAGCCAGGGTACGGGGCCCGCCCGCCAGGTCGGCGAGGCGCGGCCCGGGGGCGGGGCGCGAGATTCAACCGTCACGCCGGCGGGCGATCAGCCGATCCAGACGCTCCTCCTCGAGGCCCACGGGCTCCTGGTGGATCACCACCACCGCGTCCGGGAATTCGGTGCGGATGGCCCGCTCCATGCGCTCGGTGACGGCGTGGGCGCGGCCCACCGGCAGGTCCGGGTCGAACTCGGCGTGCATCTCCACGAAGACGGTGCGGCCGCTGCGGCGGGTGCGGAGGTCGTGGATGCCCCGCAGCCCGGGCACGTCCTCCACCAGCTCCCGCACCCGCCGCCGGAAGTCGTCGGGGAGCTCGCGGTCCATGAGCTCGTCCACCGCCGCCCGGCCGATGCGGAAGGCGCCGGCGAGGAGCCAGCCGGCGAGGCCCAGCGCCACCAGCGGGTCGAGCCAGAACGGCAGTCCCCGTGCGGCCGCCAGCAGCGACAGCAGCACCACCCCGTTGGAGACCAGATCGGTGCGATAGTGGAGGGCGTCGGCGGCGATGGCGCGCGAGCCCGTGCGTCGCACCACGTGGCGCTGGAAGGCCAGCAGGGCGACGGTGAGGGCGAGGCTCGCGGCCATCACCGCCACGCCCACGAGGGGCCGGACCACCGGGTGCGGCTCCAGCAGCCGGCCCACCGCCTCCACCACCAGGAAGAGGGTGGCGCCGGCGACCAGCGTCGCCTGGGCGAGGGCGCTCAGGGCCTCGGCCTTGCCGTGGCCGAAGCGGTGATGACGGTCCGGCGGCTGGAGGGCGATGCGAATCGAGAGCCAGGTGACCAGCGAGGCGGTGATGTCGGCGAGACTGTCGGCGAGGGAGGCGAGCACCGCCAGCGACTGGGTCGCCAGCACCGCTCCCAGCTTGGCGAGGGCGATGGCGACGGCGGTGGCGACGCTGGCGCCGGCGGCGAGGGTGGTGAGCCGCGCATAGGCGGGATCCGAGGGGGTGGGCGCGGGACCGCTCATCCGTTCCGTCCGGCGTCGCTCACGGTCCAGCTCCACTAGCGGGACGGAGGCTCCGGGGAAAGGGCGGCCCGGTCCGGACGCCGGGAGGCGCCTCCGCGTGGAGGAGGGACGGAAGGGACCACCCCTCCCACGGGGGATCGAGCGCCGGCGTCGCGGGTGGTCCGCTGCCGCCTTCACGGATCCGTGAGGGCCGGTGGATCGGGTTCTCCGCGGGGCCTAGGATGGACGGCGTGCGGACTCCGACCAGGGAGGGATCGTCGATGTTCCGTCGTTCCATCGCGAGCGGTCTGTTCGCCGTGTCCGTCCTGGTGGCGGCGCCGGCGCTGGCCTTCGAATGTCCCCGCCATCTCGCGCAGGCCGAGGCGCGGATCGCCGAGGTGGCGAAGGCGGTGGAGGCCTCCGGGGCGGCGGCCGCCGACAAGGCCCTCGTCCACGCCCTCCTGGACGATGCCCGCATGCTGCTGGCGGGTGCCCGCCACAATCACGAGAAGCCGCAGGGCAAATACGATCACGCCCGGGCCCTGGCCAAGGCCGACAGCGCCCTGGCCCACGCCGAGGCGGCGGCGATGCTCCTCGCCCGCCTCGGCGGCTGAGACCGGGTCCCGGCCCGGGAGGGAGGGGGCGCGGCCCCCTCTTTTTTCGTCTATCGCATATTCCTAACTTGTGATAGAGAGGAACGCGGTCGCTGCGGCGACGAGCATGCGACGGGAGGTTCCGATGGACGCGCAACCCCGACCGTTCTGGAATCCGCTGGCGGCGGGCGCCCTGTTGGGGGTCGCCCTGCTCGCGACCTTCGTGATCACCGGCCACGGCCTCGGTGCCAGCGGCTTCTTCGCCCGCACCGCGGCCTGGCTCTCGGCGCTGGTGGCGCCGGACTGGGCGGCGAGCAACGGCTATTTCGCGCCGTTCCTGCGCGGGGGCAATCCGCTCGCCTCCTGGATCAGCTGGGAGATCGTCGGCGTCGTCATCGGCGCCTTCCTGGGCGCCACCGCGGCCGGCCGCTTCCGGCTCGGCATCGAGCGCGGCCCCTCCATCACCGCCGGATCGCGCCTGCTGTGGGCGCTGGCGGGCGGCGTGCTGGTGGGCTTCGGCGCCCGACTCGCCCAAGGCTGCACCAGCGGCGTCGGCCTCTCCGGATCGGCCGCGCTGGCGGTGGCCGGTTTCGTCTTCCTGGCCGGCTTCTTCGTCGCCGGCTTCGCGACGGCCCACTTCACCCGGAGGCTCTGGCAATGACCTTCCCGCTCTACGACAACGGCCTCCTGTCCGGGCTCTTCCTCGGCGTCTTGTTCGGCTATGCGCTGGAGGCCGCCGGTTTCGGCAGTGCGCGCCGTCTCACCGGCCAGTTCCTGCTGACCGACTGGTCGGTGTTCAAGGTGATGTTCACGGCGGTGATCGTGGCCGCCTTCGGGCTGTGGCTGTTCCAGCTCGCCGGCTGGATGCGCCCCGGGTCCTACTACGTGCCGACCCTGCTGCTCTACGGCACCTTCCTGGGCGGCGCCCTCATCGGCATCGGCTTCATGCTGGGCGGTTACTGCCCCGGCACCTCGGCGGTGGGACTCGCCTCGGGGCGGATCGACGCGCTGGTGTTCATGATCGGCATGGTGGCCGGCTCGGCGGTCTACGCCATGGTCTTCGACTGGATCCGCCCGCTGGCCCTCGCCACCGCCGGCCCGCAGGGCTGGACGCTGCCGCAGCTCCTCGGCGTCTCCGACATCGTGGTGATCGCGGGCCTCGCCGTGATCGCCTTCCTCGGCTGGAAGCTCGGCACCGCCGTCGAGCGTCGCTTCGGCGGCCCCTACACGGCCCAGAAGGTGCTCACCGAGCTCGATGGCGTCGAGCCGCGTCCGGGCACGGACCTCGGGCGGGTCCAGCCGGCCGAGTGACGTCGTCGGGGGAGCGGACACCGCTCCCCTTTTTCTCCACCACCCACGATCGACCAGGAGGGATGGCATGAACCGAACCCGTCTCCTGCGTATGACGGCCCTGCCGCTGGTGCTGATGCTGGCCCAGGGCATGGATCTGGACCGCGACGGCCCGCGCTTCGCCCCGCTGCCGGAGGCGCGGGCCCAGGCCGCCAACCCGTGCGCGCCGGCCAATCCGTGCGCACCGCGGATGACGAACCCCTGCGCCCCGGCCATGATGAACCCCTGTGCGCCGGCCAATCCGTGTGCGCCACGGATGATGAATCCCTGCGCGCCGGGGATGGGGATGACGAACCCGTGCGCACCGGCCCTGCGACCCGGCATGCCGGCGGCCATGGGCAAGGGACCGATGGCCCGCGGCCAGAAGGCGGCGCCGGGCATGGGCCCGCGGCTCGCCCCCGAGGCCTGGACGCCCTTCGACATCACCATGAAGGGCGTCGCCCAGGCTCCCTTCGCCGCCAAGGTGGACGAGCGGATTCCCCGCTACAACCGCGCCGCCCCCTTCGTGGCCACGTCCGGCGTCGTCCATCCCAAGGACTACGGCTATGTGGCCTCCCTCGGCTTCCGCACGGTGATCAATCTGCGCACCGATCCGGAAGGGGTGCAGGAAGAACTGGCGGCGGCGAAGGCGGCCGGGCTCGAGGTCGTCCATCTGCCGGTGGCGGGGAAGGCTCCGAGCTGGGAGCAGATCGACGCCATCGCGAAGGTGGTGGAGGATCCCGCCAACTATCCGGTGCTGCTGCTGTGCACCTCGGCCAACCGGGCCGGTGCCGCCTGGGCCCTCTACCGGGCGCGCCGCGGCGTGCCGCCGGGCATCGCCATCCAGGAGGGTCGGGCGGCCGGTCTCAAGCTGTCGCGCGAGGCCAAGGTGCGCGAGATGCTGGGGCTGCCGCCGGCCGGCTGAGCCGCTCGCGCGGTGACCGAATCGGGACGGCCCGCCCCGTGCGGGCCGTCTCCGCGTCCGCCGTCCGCCGCACCCGGGTCAGCAGTTCGCACAGCAGCGCCGGTGGCGTCGCCAGCATCCACCAGACCGCCCACGCCTCCACCCAGACGTCGTAGGGCGAGGCCACGACCGCCCGCGGGTGGCCGCCGTAGAGCGCCGCCACCGCCACCAGTGCCACCGCGAAGCACAGCTCCGGCGTCCGCGAGGCCATGTCTCCTCCCTCCCCTCGCGCGGACGGCGGGATCCTAACCGGACGTTAACCGCGATGGGGGGCCGTGTGCCCGCGGGCGCACCCACCTGTGCCCCTCAGGCGTGCAGGGCATAGCGCTCCACCAGCCGCCGCAGCCAGGCGGCGGGCTCGCGGGCCGCCTCCGCGCCGCCCGGCACCTCCAGCTCGAAGGGACCGTCGTAGCCCACCGCCTGCAGTCGTCGGCGGAGGGCGGGGAAGTCGATCACCCCCTCGCCGGGTACGGTGCGACCGTAACGGGGATCGGCGAGGGCGCGCGGCCAGTCGGCGAACTGGACCAGCCGCAGCCGTTCGGCGCCGGCGTGGGCGAACCGGCGGTCGAGATCGGGCTGCCACCAGCCGTGGAAACTGTCGAAGGCGACGCCGATGGGCGCATCGCGGCCGAAGGCGTCGCAGATGGCGAGGGCTTCCTCGAGGGTGGTGAGGACGGAGCGGTCGGCGGCGAACATGGGGTGATGGGGTTCGAGGGCGAGGACGACGCCGGCGGAGGCGGCGTGGTCCACCACCACCGCGAGCGCGTCCTCCACCATGTGGCGGGCGCCCTCGAGATCGCGGGAGTCCGGTGGCAGGCCACCGGGCACCACCAGGAGACAGCGGGCCTCCAGCGCCGCCGCCTCGTCGATGGCCCGGCGGGTGTCGTCGATGCGCGCGCGCCGTTCGCCGCCGTCGGGTGCGGTGAAGAAACCGCCGTAGGAGAGGCTGGTGACGGCGAGGCCGTGGTCGCGGAGGATGCGACGGGCCTCCCTGAGCCCGTGGCGCTCCAGATGGGCGCGCAGCACGCCCACGCCGGCGACCTCGAAGCGGGCCAGCAGTGCCGCCCGATCGGCGAGATCGCCCTCGGGCAGCGTCGCGAGATGGATGGACAGACGTGCGAGATCGGCCATGGGACACCTCCCGTGGACCGTCACGGACGTGCACGGAGATCGGCGAAGAGGGATGCCGCGTCCACGCGGCCGAGGCGGACCTGGAGGCCGTGAGCGTCGGCGCGCCGTCGCCAGGGACCGGGCGGTGGCGTCTCGCCGCGGGTGACGGTCTCCGGTCCGCCCACCAGCGGCGCGTGGTCGAATCCCAGAAGCCATGCCCGACGCAGATGCCGCAGCAGGGCGGCGCCGGCCACCGCCAGATGGGGGGCCAGCGCCCGCGGGACGCCGTGTCCGTGGCGGCGGGATGCGGCGCGGACGGCGGCCACGGTGCGGGCGGCGGTGAGGATGCCCTCGCGGGCGAAGAGACGCGGCCCCAGCGCCGGCGTCGCCCGGGCGGGATCGATCCCGGGGCTCGCCACGGGCGGCAGCGCCGCGTCCCCAGTGACGAACGAGAACTTGGAGGACGTGGCCACCAGCCGGAGCGAGCCGTGGAGTCGCCACAGGCGGCGGTCCGCCGCGAGGGCGCCCAGGAACTCCCGCAGCGCACCCCGGTCGGGGAGATCGCCCTCCACCTCCATCACCAGCGCGTAGGGCTCCAGCACCGCATCCAGCGCCGTGGCCAGCGCCGTCGCCCCCTCGATCCCGTCGCCGCCGGGCCGCCAGCACAACACCCGCGGCATCCAGTCGTGCGCGAGACGGTGGAAGCGGCCGGTGGCGAGATCCTCCGCCCGCAGATCGGGCGCCACCCAGAGCCACGGCGGCCGCACGGAGGGCAGGGGATCGTCCCCGGGCCCGGGGCCGAGGCTCGCCCGCAGCACGGCCGCCGCCGCCCCGGCGCCGCCGCCGGCGAGATCCACCGTCGCCTCGAACACCGCGTCCTCCACGAGGGTGCGGAGGATGCGGGCGAGGCCGGCATCGGCGTCCTCCGCCCATCGCGCCAGCAGGGCGGCGGCCAGCCCGGCGGGATCGGCGACGACCGGGCCCCCGAGCGGGCGGGCGAGGCGCGCCGTCACCGCCGCCACCGGCTCGTCGGGGGCCAGCAGCACCGCACCGAGACCACGCCCGCGCCGTCCCTCCGGCGTCTCCACCACCAGCACGAGGCGCAGTTCCACGAGATCGCCGAAGGTCTCGGTGGCGAGGGGGACCGCCTCCGCTGTCCGGTCCACCAGCCGCAGGGCCGTCGGCAGCGTCATCCGGCACGCTCCCGGAAGCCCCGGACGAAGCCGGCGGTGCGCGCCGCCACCAGCGCGCCGGCCGCATCCGCCCGCGGCGGGCGGAGCACCAGATCGCCGGCGAAGGCCCGGCTCTCGAGCCCGCGCAGCAGCGCGGCGAGGGCCTCGTCCGCCACCTCCCCCACCGTCACCGCGAGGGGTGGCGGCAGGGCGGCGAGGGGACCGTGGCCGTCCAGCAGCAGGCCGGCCCCGTCGAGGCTGCGGGCCACGGCCGCGAGCTCGAAGGCGGTCTCCCGGTCCGGCGTCCCGGCCGCGGCCAGCAGCAGCCGCAGGCGATGACGGGCGGCGTGGTCGGCGATGCGGTGCAGTTCGCGGGCGACGGCGCTCAGCACTTCCGCCTCCCGCCCCGGCGGCAGGCCCGGTCCCACCGGGACCGTCACCGCCAGCCAGCCACCGCCCAGCTCGCCCACCGTCTCCACCAGCCGCAGCAGGGCGTGGACCAGACGGTGGCGGGCCAGCTCGTCGCCGTCGGCGAAGAGGGCGAGGCCGGGCGGTGCCGGCTCGAACAGTAGGCCGGCGGTGGCGACGCCGGCCTCCAGCGTGGCCCGGATCCAGCGGGCGACGGCCTCGCCCGCCGGCGGCCGCGGGGCATGCCGGACGGGCACCACCGCCTCGCAGCCGGCGAGGCGGGCCCACGCGCAGGATTCGCGCGGGTCCACGCCCTCGTCCATCGCGCAGGCGAGCGCCAGTCGCATGGATCCGCTCCCGTCCTCTCGGGCATGCGAGATCGGCAGCGGACGGGTGGGCTTCAAGGCATCCGGCCGGCCTCCGCCGGCGCGTTCCCCGCGACGGGGGCGGCGCGGTGGCCCCGCCGACGGAGGATGCGGTCGAGCCAGCCGGTCTCCATCTCCGGCACCGAGGAGAGCAGCAGCTCGGTGTAGGGATGGTGCGGCGGGGCGAGGACCTCGCTCTTGGGCCCGCTCTCCACCACCCGGCCCCGCAGCATCACCACGATCTCGTCGGCGATGGCCTTCACCGTCGCCAGATCGTGGGTGATGTAGAGATAGGCGATGCCGGTGCGGGCCTGCAGCTCCAGCAGCAGGGCGAGGACGGCGTCGGCCACCTGCACGTCGAGGGCACTGGTGACCTCGTCGCAGATCATCACCTCGGGCTCGGCGGCCAGCGCCCGGGCGATGGCCACCCGCTGCTTCTGACCGCCGGAGAGCTCGGCCGGATAGCGGTCGGCGAAGCTCGCCGGCAGTTCCACCGCGTCCAGCAGCTCCTCCACCCGCCGCCGCCGCGCGGTGCCGCGCACGTCGAAGTAGAAGGTGAGGGGGCGGCCGACGATCTCCTCCACCGTCTGGCGCGGGTTGAGAGCCACGTCCGGCATCTGGTAGACGAGCTGGATGCGCCGCAGATCGTCGCGGCTGCGCCGGCGGTAGGAGGGCTGGAGGGGCCGGCCGTCGAGGCGCACCTCGCCGCGGCGGGGCGGCAGCAGGCCCGTCACCACCCGGGCGAGGGTGGTCTTGCCGGAGCCGCTCTCGCCCACCACCGCCACCGTGCGCCCGCGCCAGAGGGCGAGGTCCACATCCTCCAGCACCCGCACGGCTCCGTAGGCGGCCTCCACGCCCCGCACCTCGAGGAGCGGCGGCTCCGCCGGCCGCGGGCGTTCCGGGCGGAAGCGGCGGCGCAAGTGGACGAGGGCCCGGGTGTAGGGCTGGCGGGGGCGTTCGAGGATCTCGGATGTCTCGCCCTCCTCCACGGCGCGACCGTCCTTGAGGACGAGGATGCGGTGGGCGATCTGCACCACGAGGGCGAGATCGTGGGTGATGTAGATGGCGGCGAGATCCTCGCCCTCGATGGCGGTCTTGATGGCGGCCAGCACCTCGATCTGGGTGGTGACGTCGAGGGCGGTGGTGGGCTCGTCGAACACCACCAGATCCGGGCGCGGCACCAGCGCCATCACCGTCATGGCCCGCTGGAGCTGGCCGCCGGAGACCTGGTGGGGATAGCGGCGGCCGAAGGTCTCGGGGTCCGGCAGCCGCAGCTTGGCGAAGAGGCGCCGCGCCTCGGCCCGTGCCTCGGCCTCGTCCATGAGGCCGTGGGCCACCGCCGCCTCGATGCACTGGTCTTCGATGCGGAAGGCGGGATTGAAGGCGGCGGCGGCGCTCTGGGCCACGTAGGTGACGCGACGGCCGCGGATCTCGCGCAGCCGCTCGTAGGGCGCGCCCAGAAGCTCCTCGCCGTCGAGACGGATGGAGCCGCGGGCGAGGCGCACGCCCCGTCGCGCATAGCCCAGCGCCGCGAGGCCCAGGGTGGATTTGCCGGCGCCCGATTCGCCGATGAGACCGAGGACCCGCGAGCGTTCCAGCGTGACGCTGACGCCACCCACGATCTCGTGCCAGCGGCCGTCCTCGCCCAGGGCCTCCACGTGCAGGTCGCGGATCTCCAACAGCAGCGACACGGCTCATGCTCCCCGGCCGGCGGTGGCACGGCGGAGCTGCCAGTCCACCACCAGATTGACGGCGACGGTCAGCAGGGCGATGGCAGCGGCCGGCACCAGCGGCACCGGCAGGCCGAAGGCGATGGCGTTGGCGTTGTCCCGCACCATGCCGCCCCAGTCGGCGGCGGGCGGCTGGATGCCGAGGCCGAGGAAGGAGAGGGAGCTCAGGAACAGGATGGCGAAGCAGAAGCGCATGCCGAACTCGGCCAGCAGCGGCGGCAGGGTGTTGGGACCGATCTCCCGGAGCACGATCCAGCCCAGCCCTTCGCCGCGCAGCCGCGCCGCCTCCACGAACTCCAGCACCACCACGTCCATGGCCACCGCCCGGGCGAGCCGGAAGACGCGGGTGGAGTCGAGCACCGCCATCACCAGGATCAGCACCGTCACCGAGGGCGGCAGGACCGCCAGCACCACCAGCGCGAAGATGAGGGTGGGGATGGACATGAGGGTGTCCACCACCCGGCTCAGCACCGCGTCCACCCAGCCGCCGAGGGTGGCGGCGAGATAGCCGAGGGTGGTGCCGAGGACGAAGGAGAGACAGGTGGCGGCGAGGGCGATGCCGATGGTGCGGCGGGCCCCGTAGAGCATCCGCGAGAGCATGTCGCGCCCGAGATGGTCGGTGCCCAGCGGATGGGCCCGGGAGAAGGGCTCCCAGACCTCGCCCACCACCCGCGCCTCGTCGTAGGGGGCGATCCAGGGACCCACCAGCGCCAGCAGCGCGAACAGGAGGGTGAGGGCGAGGCCGAGACGGGCGCTCCAGGGCATGCGGGGCGTCATCGCGGGTGCCGGAGCCGCGGATTGGTGAGGATCGCCAGCACGTCGGCGGTGAGATTGAGGAGGACGTAGGTGGCGGCGAAGATCATGCCGCAGGCCTGGACCAGCGGCACGTCGCGCTTGGCCACCGCGTCCACCATGAGCTGGCCGAGGCCGGGATAGACGAAGACCACCTCCACCACCACCACGCCCACCACCAGATAGGCGAGGTTGATCACCACCACGTTGATGATGGGCGAGAGGGCGTTGGGGAGGGCGTGGCGGAGGACGATGCGGGTGCGGGCGAGACCCTTGAGCTCGGCCGTCTCGATGTAGGGGCTCTCCATCACGTTGAGGATGGCGGCGCGGGTCATGCGCATCATGTGGGCGACGGTGACGAAGGCCAGCGTCACCACCGGCAGGGCGACGGCGGCGAGGCGGTCGGGGAGGGCCATGCCCGGGTGGACGGCGGCGATGGGCGAGGCCAGCGGCCAGGTCACCGCGAACAGGAAGATCAGGGCGTAGCCGACGAAGAATTCCGGCATGGAGATGGCGGAGAGGGTCATGGCCGACAGCAGCCGGTCCACCGGCGTCTCCCGCCAGCGCACGGCCACGATGCCCAGCAGGATGGCGAGGGGGACCGCCACCGCCGCCGCCACGGAGGCGAGGAAGAGGGTGTTGGCGAGGCGGTCGCCCACCAGCGCCACCACCGGCATGCGGTTGGCGTAGGAGGTGCCGAGGTCCCCCCGCAGCATGCCGGCGAGCCAGTCCAGATACCGTTCCCATGCGGGGCGGTCGAGGCCCAGCTCGCGGCGGATGGCGGCGACCGCCTCGGGCGTGGCCGACTGGCCCAGCATGGCCTCGGCCACGTCCCCGGGCAGGATCTCGGTGCCGGCGAAGATGAGCAGCGAGACCGCCCACAGCGACAGCACACCCAGCGCCAGACGGCGGGCGATCAGGGCGACGATGGGATGCACCGCCCTCAGAGATCCGTGAAGTAGAGCTGCTCGGCCGCCCGGAGGCCGGTCAGCACCGGAACCGCCACGAAGCCGTCGATGTCGTCACGCGCGCCGTAGAGATGGTTGTTGAAGACGGGGATCACCTCGCCGCCTTCCTGCCAGATCATGCGCTGCGCCTCCCAGTAGAGCTCCCGGCGTTTCTCCGGGTCGAGCTCGCCGCGGGCCCGGTCCAGCAGGGCGTCGAACTCCGGCCGTTTCCAGAAGGTCTCGTTCCACGGCGCGTCCGAGCGGTAGGCCACCGAGAGCATGAGATCGGCGGTGGGCCGGCCGCCCCAGTAGGAGCCGACGAAGGGCTTCTTCATCCAGACGTTGGACCAGTACCCGTCGTTGGGCTCGCGGATCACCTCGAGCTCGATCCCGGCCTTCGCCAGATGCTCGCGGTAGAGCTGGGCGGCGTCCACGGCCCCCGTCCAGGCGGCATCCGCCACGTGCAGCGGGATCCGGCCGGTGACGTCGGCCTTCTTCCAGTGGAAGGCCGCCTTTTCCGGATCGAAGGTCCGCTGCGGCAGCTCCGCATTGAAGAAGGGGTCGAAGTCGGGGATGGGCTGATCGTTGCCGACGCGGCCGAAGCCGTTGAGCACCTTCTCCAGGATCTCCCGGCGGTCGATGCCCCATTTGAGGGCGAGCCGCAGGTGGTTGTCGTCGAAGGGTGGGGTGTCGGTGCGCATGGCGAAGGTGCGGTGACCGGCGCCGGGCACGTCGATGAGCTTGACCCCGGGGGCCCGCGCCAGGAGCTTCGCCGTCTTGGGATCCGGATTGTTGACGAAGTGGGCCTGACCCGCCTGGAGGGCGGCGATGCGGGCGGTGGGGTCGTTGATGGCGAGGGTCTCCACGGAATCGGCCCAGCCGCGGCCCTCCTTCCAGTAGTTCGGATTGCGCTCGGCGTAGGTGCGCACGCCGGGCTCGAACTCCCTGATGACGAAGGGACCGGTGCCGATGGGCCTCGCGAAGTCCGTGCCCTTGGGCACGATGAGGAGGTGGTAGTCGGACAGCACGTACGGCAGGTCCGCGTAGGGGCTGTCCAGTTCGAAGGTGACCTCGTACTTGTCGGTGGCCCGGACGGCGCGGATCATGGTCAGATAGCCCTTGGCCCCCGACTTGGAGTCCTCGCCGCGATGGTGGTCGATGGAGTAGACCACGTCCTCGGCGTCGAGTTCCTTGCCGTTGTGGAAGGTCACACCGCGGCGGATCTTGAAGACCCATGTCGTGGCGTCGGGCGAGGGCTCCCAGGACTCGGCCAGCTCGGGCACCGGCCGGACCTTCTCGTCGATCTCCACGAGGCAGTTGCCCCACTGGTAGCCGACGGTCTGCATGTAGGTGGCGGTGTAGGTGGCCGGATCGAGACTGTCGGTCGCCGACGCGCCGTCCAGGGCCAGCACCAGATGGCCGCCGCGCTTCGGACCTCCCGCCCGTGCCCTGCCGGCGAGGAGACCGGGGACGAGCAGGGCCGCCGAACCCGCGAGCGCGGTCCCCTGCAGGAACGTCCGCCTCTGGATGGCTCCCGGCTGCCGTCTCACGCTCATCTCGCACCTCCCGTTCCCTGCATGATTCGCCGGCGACCGCCGTCGCCCGGCCGGCCCCAGTCTGGCCGAGAGCGGCGGACGCTTCAACCACCGGATCGGAAACCGACATCGGGCGGCGGATTCGCGTCATGCCCCGCGGGGACGCTCCCCGGTCCCCGCGCGGCCCCGCGACCTCGCCCGTCGGGCGAGCCGCGACGGCCCCGCATCGGTCCCGCCCGGATCGGCGGAGTCCGGCCGGAGGAGATCCGACCCGGTGGGACGATCCCCTCCCTTCTGCCGTGTCCTGCGCGAGCGGGGCGCGCCCGGCACCCGGCGGGGGCACCCCCGTATCCCCTATGCCCGGCCCGAGGCGGCGTGATCCGGGTGCCCGGGGCGGCATCGTGCGGGGTCCGGGCGCCTCCCGGCGTCCCCGGGCGGCGGTCCCCGCCGGGGGCGACGGGGCCGGTGAACCGGCCGGCATGGGTGCGGATCGTCGCCGGCCGCGGGTCCGAGCGATCCCGGAGGAAGGGCGGACTCCGTCGCGCCACGGGTGTGGGACGGCGGACGGTCCGCCCGGGGAGGGGTGTCCGCGCTCACGCGATGCAGGTGTAGTCCACCTCGTAGCGCTGGCGCAGCACCGCCGCCCAGCCACGGGGGATCTCCCGCAGCAGCACCTCGGCCTTGGTGCGGTGGATGCGGCGGACCGTCTGCAGCAGCGCCTCCGACGGCCGCGAGGGCGGCGTGGGAACCTGTCCGAAGGGGATCGCCACCAGCGGCACCCGCGCCATCCGCAGGTCGGGCGCCTCGCCCTTCACCTCCTCGAGCTGGACGGCCTGCAGGCGCGAATGGTCCCGCAGCATGGCGATGGCCTGTTCGAGTCTGGGCGCGTAGGTGCCGGGCTGGACCCCGCGCACCAGGAAGCCGAGGCGGCGCTCGGCGTCCACCCCGAGGGCGCGGAGATGATCGAGATAGGCGTGGCCCGCGGTGCGGCTCACCAGGGTCTGATAGTGGACCTCCACCAGCGGCACGGTGTCCTCGAGGGCATCGTCGTCCAGCAGCAGCAGATGCCGGCCGAGGACGAAGAGGTCGAGCTTGAGCAGCGCCTCCGGATCGTTGCGGCCGAGTTCGGCGAGCCGTTCCACGTGGCGACGGCTGCCCTCGTCGAAGACCAGGAGCACGAGATGCGAGGGATTGCCGTCCCGGTCCAGCACCGGTACGTGTTCCGCTTCGGCGTGCCGGTAGAGCCGGTGGAGCAGCAGTTCCGTCTCCGGTACCGGCTTCGCGGCGGTCCGGAAGCGCCGTTCCAGGAGCTTCCAGGGATCCTCGGGACCCACGAGATCCTCGCCGCTGAAAGGGACCGAGCCCGAGCGGGTGTCGAGGCGGGCGACACGGCTCAGGGCCTCGCCGTCGAGGGGCAGGCCCTCCCGCCGGACCCGCTCCAGCAGATCGCCGGCACCCAGCACCGCCGCCTCCACCGCCTCCGAGAGAGCGGCGAGACGTTCCGGCACCTCGGCGGCGGACAGGCCGGGGAACGCCAGGAGGAAGCCCTGCTCCACCCGGCGGTAGCGTTCCCGCGGCCCGAGCTCGCGCTCGAGCACCCGCTCCACCAGTGCCGTCACCTCGCGCCTGAGCACCGTCCAGCGGTCGCCGAGGGCGGCGCGGATGCGCTCGAGGCCGAGGAGATGGAGCTGGGCGAGGGGGACCTCGCCCTCGCCCTGTTCCAGCAGTTCGCGCAGCATCTCGCCGAGCTCGCGGCTCTCGTCGGCCGCCGCCTCGGCCGGGCGCAGCCAGACGAGGGCGGCGCCCGGGAATTCTCCGTCCGGGGCCACCACCGCGAGCTCGAAGGCGCGGGTGGCGGGGCCGCGCCCGAGATGGACCTCCATGCGCGCGGGCTGCCCCGGCCGTTCCCATGCGGCGGCGAGGGCGGCCCGGAAGGCGGGCCGGTCCTCGCCCGGCAGCAGGTCGCTCAGGAGCTGGCGTTCCAGATGCGCCACCGGTGCGTCGAACAGCCGCGCCGCCTCGAGGCCGGCCCGGCGGACGCGCCCTTCCCCGTCGAGCTCGAGCAGCGGCAGGGGCAGCGACTGGAACAGGAGATCCATCAGGGCCTCGCCGCGGCGGAAGGCCCGCTCGGCCCGCTCCGCGCGCCGCAGCAGTTCGGCGCGCTCCACCACATAGGCGACGATGCGCGGCAGGGTGGCGAAGACGGGCGAATCGCACGGCAGCCAGTCCTCGGCCCCGGAACGCAGCGCACGGGCGGCGCGGCGGGTGTGCTCCGGTTCCGCCACCACCACCACCGGCACCGGCGCGAAGGCGCCCACCACCCGCTCGTTGCGGGCGTCGTCGGTGTCCTCGAGGAAGACCGAGCTCAGCAGCACCACCATGGGCCGGGCGCGGGCCGCCCGCATGATGCCGGTCTCGGGATCGGCCGCGTGGAGGATCTCGATGCGGGTGGCGGCACGGGGGCCGAAGAGCGCCTCCACGCGATCCACGAAATCGGTGTCGGGATGGACGAGGACGATCCGCAGCACGGGTGGCCCCGTTCGCGCGTGTTCCACACCGTTCGTAACCCGGAAATGCCAACGGAAGGTTAAGGCCCCCGGCGCTTGACGGCCGCGCGGGGCCTTTCTAGATGAGCGGCCGCGGCGACGGGCGGCATCGCTCGTCGCGTCCTTTTCACGGGGCCGTCGGAGGCGGTGCGGCGGGCGACGGTCCGACGAGCTGGCGGATGGGACGATCATGAAGACCTATTCGGCGAAACCGGCCGAAATCGAGCGCAGGTGGTACCTGATCGACGCCGAGGGGCTGGTGCTGGGCCGTCTGGCCTCCTTCATCGCCGACCGGCTGCGCGGCAAGCACAAGCCCTGTTTCACGCCCCACGTGGACTGCGGCGACCACATCGTGGTCATCAACGCGGAGAAGGTGGCGCTCACCGGCCGCAAGCGCGAACAGAAGATCTACTGGCGGCACAGCGGCTACCCGGGCGGCATCAAGGGCGAGCGCGCCGGCGACATCCTCGACGGCCGTTTCCCCGAGCGGGTGATCGTGAAGGCGGTGGAGCGGATGATCTCGAAGGGGCCGCTGCGCAAGCGGATCATGCGCAAGCTCCACGTCTACAAGGGTCCGCACCATCCCCACCAGGCGCAGAAGCCGGAGCCCGTCGACTTCGGGTCCCTCAACCGCAAGAACCGCATCGAGGAGTTCTGACGATGGCGGAAGCCGGCACGCCCACTGCGGAAGGTCTCGAGGCCTTGGCCCGGCTGCAGACGCCCGCCGAGGCGGAGGTGGGGGATCTGCAGCCGAAGCTGGACGAATTCGGCCGGGCCTACGCCACCGGCGGGCGCAAGGAGGCCACCGCCCGGGTGTGGATCAAGCTCGGCACCGGCCGCTTCACCGTCAACGGCAAGGAGATGACGGAGTACTTCCGCCGGCCGACGCTGCAGATGATCGTCAACCAGCCCTTCCAGGCAGTGGGGCGGCTGGGCGAGTTCGACGTCTACTGCACCGTCTCCGGCGGCGGCCTCTCGGGCCAGGCCGGCGCTGTGCGCCACGGCATCGCCCGCGCGCTCGTGAACTTCGATCCCACCCTGCGGTCCGTCCTCAAGAAGGGCGGTTTCCTCACCCGCGACGCCCGCATGGTGGAGCGCAAGAAGTACGGCAAGCGTAAGGCGCGGCGCAGCTTCCAGTTCTCCAAGCGCTGAGGGCGCCGGACGTCCGGCGTGCGCCGGGGCCGGCACCGCCGGCCCCTTCGTCGTCGTGACGGGGCGCTTGCGGTGCGCCGCAGCCGGTCCTATAGCCGGAACGCCGGAGCGGGGAGAAGGTGATGCGCCGACGGACGCTGCTGGTGGCCCCCCTCGCGCTGATGGCCTTCGTCGCCGCGGGCGGGCGGGCGCGGGCACGCGAGGTGAAGGAGGTGGTGCTCGGTCGCGAGGAGGCGCCGGTCACCGTGATCGAGTACTTCTCCCTCACCTGTCCCCACTGTGCCACCTTCCACCGCGAGACCCTGCCGGTGATCCGCGAGAAGTACATCGACACCGGTCGGGTGAAGTGGGTGCTGCGCGACTTCCCCCTCGACCGCTATGCCCTGGTGGCGGCGGTGCTGGCCCACTGCGCCGGCCCCGATCGCTATCCCGCCTTCGTGGAGACCTTCCTGGAAACCCAGAGCCGGTGGGCGCGCAGTCCCGATCCGGTGACGGCGCTCCGGACCCTCGCCAAGCTGGGCGGGCTGTCGGACGAGGAGATGGACGCCTGCCTCGCCGACGAGGCGATGGTGGACGGAGTGCTGCGCATGCGCCTCGAGGGCGAGCGGACCTGGGGCGTGGACTCGACTCCCACCTTCATCCTCGGGGATCGCCGTCACTCCGGGGCCATTCCGCCCGAGGAGTTCGAGAAGCTCCTGCAGCCGCTGCTCGACTGAGAGCCGCCCGGACTCCTTTGCGGGGGTGGCCGCGGGCCGCTACCATCGCGTCGGTCGATCGCGGGGATCCGAACTCGCCTTGAAGTTCACCCGGCTCGCCCTCTCGGGGTTCAAGTCCTTCGCCGATCCGACGGAGCTCGCCATCCTCGACGGGCTCACCGGCATCGTCGGTCCCAACGGCTGCGGCAAGTCCAATCTGGTGGAGGCGCTGCGCTGGGTGATGGGGGAGGGCTCGGCCCGCCAGCTGCGGGCGAGCGGCATGGAGGAGGTGATCTTCGCCGGCTCGCGCTGGCGTCCCCCCTTCGATGCGGCGGAGGTGGCGCTCCAGCTGGAGGGGCCGGTGGAGGGGCTCGCCGGTCCGGGCGAGGAGCTGGTGATCGCCCGGCGGGTGGTACGGGGCGAGGGCTCCGTCTATCGCATCAACGGCCGCGAGGCGCGGGCCCGCGACGTGCGTACGCTCTTCGCCGACGCCTCCAGCGGCGCCCGTTCCGCCGCCATCATCGGCCAGGGAGCCATCGCCGCCCTGGTGGACGTGCGCCCCGACGAGCGGCGCCGGCTCCTCGAGGAGGCGGCCGGCGTGGGCGGTCTCTTCGAGCGCCGGCACGAGGCGGAGCAGCGTCTCGCCCGCACCCGCGAGAATCTGGAACGGGTAGCCGCCCGCATCGCCGAGGGACGCCGTCGGGTGGAGGCGTTGCGGCGCCAGGCGCGCGAGGCCGAACGCTTCCGGCGGGTGCAGGCGGAGCTGCGCGAGGCGCGCCGGGCGTTGGCACTGCTGCATTGGCGCGAGGCCCGCACGGAGCTGGCGGCGGTCCGCGCGCGGCTGGAGGAGGCGGAGGCGCGGGTACGGGAGCTGGCCGAGGGCGAGAGGGCGCTCGCGGCCGAGCTGGAGGCGTGTCGTGGCCGGCTGGCCGAGCGGGAGCGACGACGGGCGACGCTGGCGACGGAGCGGGCGGCGCTGCGGGAACGCCGCACGGCCCTCGCCGAACGCCTGGCCGCCGCCGAGCGGGCCCGGGCCCGGCGGGAGGCGCGCCGGCGGGACCTGGAAGCGGAACGAAGGCGGCTCCGAGAGGAGGCCGAGGCCCTCGCCGCCCGCATCGAGGCCGAGGAGCGGACCCTCGCCGACCTCGCCGCCCGCCGCCGCGAGCTGGTGGCCCGCCACGAGGCGGCGGCGGCCGAGGCGGCAAGGCTGCGTGCGGCGCTGGCGGAGGCGGAGCGGTCCCTCCTCGCGGTCGGGCGCGAGCGGGCGCTGGTGGAGCGGGAGCGGACGGGACCCGCCCGCCGCCGCGAGGCCGTCGGGGCGCGACTCGCGGAACTCGCCGCCGAACGGGAGAGGCTCGCCGGGGAGGCGGCGCGGGAGGAGGCTGAGGCGGATGCCGAGGCGCGGCTCGCCGAACTGGATGCGGAGCGGCGGCGTCTGGACGCGGAGCGGGAGCGGTGCGCGCGGGTGCTGACCGAGGCACGCGAGGCCCACCGTGCGCGGGCGGCGGAGCGGGCGGAGTGGGCCCGCCGGCACGAGGAACGGGCGGCGGAGACGGCGGCGTGTCGGCAGCGGCTGGAGGCGCTGGACCACGAGCTCGCCCGCATCGACGCGGAGATCGCCGCGACGGAAGACGCGCTGGCGCGGCTCGCCCGCGAGCGCGATCGTCTCGCCGGGGAGGAAGCGGACGGGGACGAGGACCCTGTCGCCGAGCGGGCCCGCCTCGCCGAGCGGGTGGCGGCGCTCGACCGTGCGCTGGAAGAGGATCGCGCCCGTCTGCACACCATCGAGGAGGAGCTCGCGGAGCTGGCGGAGCGCGAGACGGCGCTCGGGGCCGAGCTCGCCGCCCGCGAGCGCGACCGCGGCCGGGTGGAGGGGGAGATGGCGGCGCTGCGGGCGGCGCTGCCGGATTCCGCCGGCGAGACCCTCCTCGATCTCGTCGAGGTGGAGGACGGGCTCGCCCGCGCCCTCGCCGCCGCCTTCGGCGATGCCCTCGTCGCCGGCCGTGACGGGGGAGCCGCCCGCTGGCGTCCGCTGCCGCTGACACCGCCGCCCCTGCCCGGCGTTCCCTCGCTGGCCGAGCGCGCCCGGGCGCCCGACTGGGTGCGGGCGCGACTCCGCTTCGTGGGGCTGGTGGAGGGGGAGGAGGGGGGCGAGGCTCTGCAGCCGCGGCTGCGGCCCGGACAGGTGCTGGTCTCGCCGGGAGGCGATCTCTGGCGCTGGGACGGCTTCGTGCGTCGCGGCGACGGTGCGGGCGGCGAGAGTCCGGCGGAACGGCGGGTGCGGCTGCGGGCGCTGGCGCGGGAGGCCCGGGCGCTGGCGGAGACCATCGCGCGCCTGGGCGACGCCCTGACGGGGCTGAAGGCGCGCCGGCGGGCCCTGGAGACGGACCGCGCGCGGCTGCGTCGGGAGACGGAGGCGCGGGCGTCCGAGCGCGCCCGTCTGGCCGAGGCCGGGGCCCGCCTCGCCCGCCGCCGTCGCGAGATGGAGGCGGCCCGCGCCCGCCGGGCCCGTCTCGCGACGGAACTCGCCGGCGAGGAGGCGGCGCTGCGGCGCCGGCTCGAGGGGCGGAGGGCGGAACGGACGGCGCTCGCGGCGGAACGGGAACGCGGCGCCGAGGCCCTCGCCGCGGCGGAGGCGGCGCGGGAGGAGGCGGTCCGGGCGCTCCGGCGGCTCGACGACGCCCTCGGCGAGGCGGCGGCGCGGGTGGCCGAGGCGGAGCGGGCGCGGGAGACGTGCGCGCGGCGGCTGCGGGAGGTGACGGAGGAGGCGGGCGCGCTGGAACGGCGGCGGGCCGAGCGCGAGGCCCGGCGGCTCGCCCGGGCGGCGCGTCTCGAGGCCCTGGCGGAGGAGGCGCGCCGGCTCACGGCGGAGGACCGCGAGCTTGCGGCGGCGCTGGAACGGCTGGAGGCGCGGATCCGTACGGCGGTCGCGCGCGAGCGCCGTCTGCGCGACGAGGTGGCGGCTCTGCGCCGGCGTCTCGAGGCCGCGAGCGCGGCGGTGGCCGAGGCGACCGGCGAGCTGGCCCGGCTGGAGGAGGCGGTGGCGGCGGCGCGGCGGACACGCGAGCGGGCGGAAGCGGCGGCGGCGGCGCTGGCCGTCCGGCGCGCCGATGTCGACCGCGACCTCGCCGCGCTCGAGGCGGAGGCGCGGGAGGAGGACGGGGAGACGGGGGACGGGGTGCCGGATGCCGCCGCCCTCGCGGAACTGGATGCGCAGATCGCCCGGCTGGAGGAGGAGGAACGGGCGCTCGCGGCGGAGATCGCCTCTCTTTCCCGTGCCCGTGAGGATCTCGGGCATCGACGCGAAGCGCGCACCCAAGAGCTCGCCACCGCCCGCGAGGCGGTGGCCGCCGTCCGCCGCGATCTGATCCATGCCCGCGGACGTCTCGACGCGGCGGAGGCGGCCCTCGCCGGCCATGCGGACCCGCGCCGGGACGAGGAGACCCTCGCCCGCGCCGCCGAGGCGGTGGCGGCGGAGACCGACGCCGCCGCCCTGGAGGAGCGGATCCGGGCCCTCGGTCGCCGCCGCGAGCGGCTGGGCGCGGTCAATCTCGCCGCCGCCCGCGAGCTGGCGGCGGCGCGGCGGGAGCTGGAGACACGGGAGGGGGAACTGCGCGAGCTGGAGGATGCGGCGCGGCGGCTGGAGGCCGCCATCGGCCGGCTGGACCGCGAGGCGCGGGTCCGCCTCCTGGAGACCTTCCGGGCGGTGGACGGACATTTCCGCCGCCTCTTCGCCGAGCTCTTCGGCGGCGGCGAGGGGCGGCTGGAGCTCGCCGGCGCCGACGATCCACGGGTGGCCGGACTCGAGATGGTGGTGCGGCCGCCCGGCAAGAGGCTGCAGCACGCGGGGCTGCTGTCGGGCGGCGAGAAGAGTCTCGCCGGCCTCGCCCTGGTCTTCGCCTTCTTCCTGGCGCGGCCGGCCCCGCTGTGCGTGCTGGACGAGGTGGACGCGGCCCTCGACGACGCCAACGTGGTCCGCTTCGCCGACGTCATGGCGCGGATCGCCCGCACCACCGGCACCCGCTTCCTGGTGGTCACCCACCATCCCCTGACCATGGCCCGCATGGACCGCCTCTACGGGATCACCATGGCCGAGGAGGGGGTCTCGCGCCTGGTGTCGGTGCGCCTCGACGAGGCGGTGGCCCTGCGCGCCAGCGCCTGAGGGGGGACGGGGCAGGGTGCCGCACGGCGGCCGCCTCGCTTGACAGGCAGGGAGGCGGTTTCTAGGTTGCGCGCGCTTTCACGGGCGCGGCCCCGGCGGGTCGCGGCCGTGGCGACGCGGGACATGGCGGAAGACAGGCGCCCACCCTCTCTCGAGGCCTTCGACCGCAGGCTGGCCCGGGCCCGTGCCGGACTCGCGGGGCGGAGCCGACGGAGGGGTGGGAGCGGACGTTCGCCCTATGCCGAGGGGCTGCAGGCCGGGATCGAGGTGATGGGCGGCCTGATCGGAGGCGGGCTCCTCGGCTGGGCGCTCGACCGGTGGACCGGCCTGCGACCGCTGTTCCTGCTGGTGTTCCTGATACTCGGTGGCGCGGCGGGCCTCCTGAACGCCTACCGGCATCTGCGCCGCACCGGCCCGTTCGACGACGGGACGGCCGGCGCCGGGGGGCCGTGCGACGAACCGGCGGAGGGAGACGGTGGCGAGTCCGCTCGAACAGTTCGCGATCGAGCCCATCGTGCGGATCACGGTCCCTGATCTCGGGCTCGATCTCAGCTTCACGAACTCGTCGCTGTGGATGGGCATCGCCGTCGCCTGTTCCTACGGGCTGGTGATGGCGGGGACCCGCCAGCGGGCCCTGGTGCCGGGACGGCTGCAGGCGCTGGTGGAACTGGCCTACGAGTTCGTCGCCGGCATGGTGCGGGAGAATGCCGGACGGGAGGGGATGCGCTACTTCCCCTGGATCTTCACCCTGTTCATGTTCGTCCTCTTCGGCAATCTGCTGGGCATCATCCCCGGCGCCTTCACCTTCACCAGCCACATCATCGTCACCTTCACCCTCGCCATCGGAGTGTTCCTCGGCACCACCGCGGTGGGCTTCTACATCCACGGGCTGCGCTTCCTCACCTTCTTCGTCCCCTCCGGCGCACCGAAGATCATGCTGCCGCTGCTGGTGCCCATCGAGATCCTGTCCTACTGCTTCCGGCCCATCAGCCTCTCCATCCGTCTGTTCGTCAACATGATGGCCGGGCACACCATGCTGAAGATCTTCGTGGGCTTCGCCGTCGCCCTGGGGATCCTGTTCGGCTGGCTGCCCTTCTCCATCATCGTCGCGCTGAACGGTTTCGAGATCGTGGTGGCGTTCCTGCAGGCGTACATCTTCACCATCCTCACCTGTCTCTACCTGCACGACGCCATCCACCTGCACTGAGCGGGCCCCCTTCAGGTTCCAGTCCAGCAACGGGAGACGTGAGATGGAGCTCGATGCCGCCAGGATGATCGGTGCCGGTCTCGCCACCATCGCCCTCTTCGGCGTGGGCACGGGGATCGGCAGCATCTTCTCGACCCTGATCTCCACCGTCGGCCGCAACCCCTCGGTGCAGCAGCGGGTGTTCCCCTACGCCATCATCGGCTTCGCCCTGGTGGAAGCGGTGGCGCTGTACGCGCTGCTCATCGCCTTCATCATCCTCTTCGTCTGACCGGAGCGGGCAGGGTGCGGCGGGGGTGGCCGCGGTCGCCCCCGGCCGCCGAGGAGGCATCTTGCGGAGGACCCACGGGTATCTGGCGGTGCTGGCGGTCCTGCTGCCGGTGGTGGCCTCGGCCGCCGAACCCGGCGGCGAGAGCCGCGGCCTGCCGCAGTTCGATCCCACCCACTTCCCGAGTCAGATCTTCTGGCTCGTCGTCTTCTTCGCCCTCCTCTACTGGCTCTTCACCCGCAAGGCGCTGCCGCGGCTCACCGAGATCCTGGAGGAGCGGCAGGACCGCATCGCCGCCGATCTCGACCGCGCCAGCCAGCTCCGCCGCGAGGCGGAGGAGGCCTACGCCCGCTACGAGCGCATGCTGGACGAGGCGCGCGGCCGTGCCCACGAGGCGCTGGTGCGGGCCCAGGAACGCATCGCCCGCGAGACGGCGGAACGGACCGCCGAACTCGAACGCGTCACCCAGGCGCGCATCCGCGAGGCCGAGGCCGAGATCGCCCGCTTCCGGGACCGGGCCCTGACCGAGCTGGGTGAGGTGGCGGCCGAGATCGTGCAGGCGGCGACATCGCGTCTCGCCGGTCTCGAGATCACGCCGGAGGAGGCGCGGGCGGCGGTGGCACGTGCCGTCGAAGGCGGAGGGAGCCGGCCGTGAGCGAGGAACTGCTGGTCGAACTCCTGCTGGTACTGTCGCTGGCGGTGCTGGCGGCGCTGGTGTGGAAGCCCCTGCGCCGCTCCATTCTGGGCGGGCTCGACGACCACGCCCGCCGCATCCGCGCCGAGCTGGAGGAGGCGCGACGTCTCCACGAGGAGGCCAAGGCCCTCCTCGCCCGCCACCAGCGCATGCTCCACGAGGGCGAGGCGCTGGCCCGCGACATCCTCGCCCGCGCCGAGGAGGAGGTCGAGCGGCTGGAGCGGCGGGCGCGCGAGGAATTCGAGGAACTGGTGGCGCGTCGCCGGCGCCAGGCCGAGGAACGGATCCTCCAGGAACGCAACCGGGCCGTGGCCGAGATCCGTGCCCGCACCGTGGAGGTGGCCGTGGCCGCCACCCGCGGCGTGCTGGCGGAACGGCTGGGGGAGGCGCGGGGGCGCGAGCTGCTGGATCGCGCCGTCGACGAGGTGGCCCGGCGTCTGCACTGAGGATCCGGACGGGGCGCCCGCGGGCGCCCCGTTCCGTGCGGGGAGGTGGATGCCATGGATCCCAGGGGACAGGTGGCCCTGGTCACCGGTGGGGGCTCCGGCCTCGGTGCCGCCACCGCCCGGCGTCTCGCGGCGGCCGGGGCCTTCGTGGTGGTGGTGGACCTCGACGGTGAGCGTGCCGGCGCCGTGGCCCGGGAGGTGGGCGGCGAGGCGGTGGCCCTGGACGTGGCCGATCCGGTGGCGGCCGAACGTCTCTTCGACCGCCTCGCCGAGGAGGGACGCACGCCGCGGATCCTGGTCAACGGCGCCGGCGTGGCCGACGCCGCCCGCATCGTCGGCCGCGACGGTCCCATGCCCCTCGAGGCCTTCACCCGCGTGGTGCGGGTCAATCTCTTCGGCACCTTCAACATGCTCCGTCTCGCCGCCGCCGCCATGAGCGGACTGACGCCGCTGGGCGGGGACGGCGAGCGGGGCGTGGTGGTGAACGTCTCTTCCGTCGCCGCCTTCGAGGGTCAGATCGGGCAGGCCGCCTACGCCGCCTCCAAGGGCGCCGTGGCCGCCCTCACCCTGCCGGCGGCGCGCGAACTGGCCGCTCGCGGCATCCGGGTGGTGGCGGTGGCCCCGGGGCTCTTCGCCACCCCCATGCTGCTGGGCATGCCCGAGAAGGTGCAGCGGAGTCTCGCCGAGCAGATCCCTTTCCCGCGCCGTTTCGGCCGGCCCGAGGAGTTCGCCGAACTGGTCCTCCACATCTGCCACAACGTCATGCTCAACGGCGAGGTGATCCGGCTCGACGGCGCCTTGCGCATGCCGCCGCGCTGAGCGACCCTCGCCGCGGATCGAACCGGGGGAGGTCGGGCGTGCACGGAGGGCGGCTTCTCGTGGAACAGCTCGCCCGGCTGGGCGTGGACTGCGTCTTCCAGGTCCCGGGCGAGAGTTTCCTGCCGGTGCTGGACGGGCTGGTGGACCGGCCGGACATCCGCGTGGTGACCGGCCGTCAGGAAGGGGGCGTGGCCATGATGGCCGAGGCCTGGGGCAAGCTCGCCCGGGCCCCGGGTGTGGCCTTCGTCACCCGCGGCCCCGGTGCCGCCAACGCCTGTGCCGGTCTCCACGTGGCCCGCCAGGACGACACGCCGCTGGTGCTGTTCGTGGGCGACGTGCCGCGGGCGGTCCGCGACCGCGAGGCCTTCCAGGAGGTGGACTGGCGGCGCAGCCTCGCCGGTCTCGCCAAGGCCCTGTTCGTGGTGGACCATCCGGAACGGCTGCCCGAGTTCGCCCTGCGCGCCTTCCACCTCGCCACCGCCGGCCGCCCGGGACCGGTGGTGGTGGTGCTGCCGGAGGACGTGCTCCATGCCCGCGTCACGGGCGAACCCGTGGATTCGCCGCCGCGGCCGGTGGCGGCGCCGCCGGCGGAGGCGGTGCGGGCGGTGGCGGAGGAGCTGGCCCGTGCGCGGCGGCCGCTGCTGCTGGTGGGGGGCGGCGACTGGGGCGAGGCGGAGCGGACCGCCCTCGAACGCCTCGCGGACCGCTGGAAGCTGCCGGTGGCCACGGCCTTCCGCTGTCAGGACCACATGGACAATCTCCATCCCGGCTACGCCGGCTTCCTCGGCATCGCGCCGCCGCCGCATCTGGTGGCGCGCGTCGAGGAGACGGACCTGCTGCTGGTGGTGGGGACCCGCATCGACGAGAAGACCGCCGGCGACTATGCGCTGATCCGGGCGCCGGTGCCGCGGGCGCGGTTGATCCACGTCCATCCCGATCCGGCCGAGCTCGGCCGCGTGTTCCGGCCGGCCCGCGCCCTGGTGGCCCGGCCGCTCCCCTTCCTGGAGCGGCTCGCCGCCTGTCCGCCACCGGCGGATCCACCCTGGGCGGAGGAGACGCGGCGTCTCCACGAGGCCTTCCTCGCCTGGTCGACACCCGTGCCGGAGACGGCGCGGGGGGTCGATCTGGCGAGGGTGATGGGCGAGCTCGGGCGGCGGCTGCCGGAGGATGCCGTCCTCGCCAGCGGTGCCGGCAACTTCACCCTCTGGGTCCATCGCTTCGCCCGCCACCGCCGCGCGCAGACCCAGCTCGCTCCCCGTTCCGGCTCCATGGGCTACGCCCTGCCGGCGGCGGTGGCCGCCGCCGTCCGTCATCCCGGGCGCACGGTGGTGGCGGTGGCCGGCGACGGCGATCTCCAGATGACCCTGCAGGAGTTCGCCACGGCGGTGCAGGAGGAGGTGGCGCCGGTGGTGCTGGTGGCCGACAACGGCGGCTACGGCACCATCCGCATGCACCAGCGTCGCGCCTTTCCCGGCCGCGCCCGCGGCAGCCGCCTGGTCAATCCGGACTTCGCCGCACTGGCCCGGGCCATGGGCGGCTTCGGAGCGCGGGTGAGCCGCACCGACGAATTCGCCGACGCCTTCGCCGAGGCCCGTCGCAGCGGTCGGCCGGCCCTGCTCCACCTCCTCCTCGATCCGGAGCGGCTCGTTCCGGCGCCCGTCCGCGCCGACCGGGACCATTGACAGACCGGCGTGCCCCGGGGTTATCTCGCACCTGCGAAAGACGCGAGTGCCCGAACGTCCGTCCAGTCGGGGGGTTCCACGATGGCCACGCGAGCCGCACGCCCGCTGTCGCCGCACCTGCAGATCTACCGCTGGTACTTCACCATGGCGCTGTCCATCCTCCACCGCATCAGCGGGGCGGTGCTGGTGGTGGGGCTGGTGCTGCTGAGCTGGTGGCTGACGGCGCTGGCCCGCGGGCCCGAGGCCTTCGCCGTGGTGCGGGCCGCCATCGACAACGTCCTGGGCGGGCTGGTGCTGTTCGGTTTCACCCTCGCCCTCTTCTACCACATGCTCAACGGCATCCGCCATCTCGTCTGGGACGCGGGTCTGGGGCTCGATCGGGAGAGCGCGCAGCGCTCCGGGGTCCTCGTGGTGGTGGGCACCGTCGGCCTCACCCTCCTGGTCTGGGCCATCGCCCTCGTGAAGTGACCGCGGGAGATCCCGTCATGGTCCAGCGCGCGTCCGCGGCCCGACGCCTCGGCTCGGCCCGTGCGGGTCTCGCCGAGTGGAAGCTCCAGCGGCTCACCGCCGTCGCCCTCGTGCCGCTGGGACTGTGGTTCGTCTTCGCCATGCTCGCCCTCTCCGGCGAGCCCTACGCCGAGGTGCGGGCCTTCTTCGCGAGCCCCTTCAACGCCACCATGACCATCCTCACGGTGATCGCCGCCTTCCAGCATGCCCGGCTGGGCGTACGGGTGATCGTGGAGGACTACGTCCACGCCCCGGCCGCCAGGGTGGCGGCACTGGTGGCGACGGACCTTCTCGCCTTCGCCTTCGCCACCTCCTGCATCGTCGCCGTCCTCTTCGCCGCGCTCGGGAGCTGAACCCATGCCCCAGGCCTACACCATCGTCGACCACACCTACGACTGCGTCGTCGTCGGTGCCGGCGGATCCGGGCTCCGGGCGGCCGTCGGGCTGGTGGAGGCGGGTCTCCAGGTGGCCTGCATCACCAAGGTCTATCCCACCCGCTCCCACACGGTGGCAGCCCAGGGCGGCATCAACGCGGCGCTGGGCAACGTCAAGGAGGACGACTGGCGCTATCACATGTTCGACACCGTCAAGGGGTCGGACTGGCTCGGCGACCAGGACGCCATCGAGTACATGACCAAGAACGCCCCCCGGGCGGTCTACGAGCTGGAGCACTACGGCGTCCCCTTCTCCCGCACCGAGGACGGGCGCATCTACCAGCGCGCCTTCGGCGGTCAGTCCATCCGCTACGGCGAGGAGCAGGCCTACCGCACCTGCGCCGCCGCCGACCGCACCGGCCATGCCCTGCTCCACACCCTCTTCCAGCAGGCGCTCCGGAACCGGGTGGAATTCTATCACGAATACTTCGCCCTCGACCTGCTGATGGATGCGGAGGGGGCGTGCCGCGGCGTCATCGCCCTCTGTCTCGAGGACGGGACCCTCCATCGCTTCCGCGCCCACGTGACGGTGCTGGCCACCGGCGGCTACGGGCGGGTCTACCACTCCTGCACCAGCGCCCACACCTGCACCGGCGACGGCAACGCCATGGTGCTGCGCGCGGGACTGCCGCTGCAGGACATGGAGTTCGTGCAGTTCCACCCCACCGGCATCCACGGCGTGGGCGTGCTGATCACCGAGGGGGCGCGGGGCGAGGGCGGCTATCTCACCAACTCGGAGGGCGAGCGCTTCATGGAGCGCTACGCGCCCAGGGCCAAGGATCTGGCCTCGCGGGACGTGGTCAGCCGCGCCATCATGGTGGAGATCATGGAGGGGCGCGGCTGCGGGCCCGACAGGGACCATGTGCTGCTCCATCTGGAGCATCTGCCGGCGGAGCTCATCCACCAGCGCCTGCCGGGCATCGCCGAGACGGCGCGGATCTTCGCCGGGGTCGACATCACCCGGGAGCCGATCCCGGTGGTCCCCACCTGCCACTACAACATGGGCGGCATTCCCACCAACTGGCGCACCGAGGTGGTGTGCCCGCGGGACGGCGATCCCGATGCGGTGGTGCCGGGGCTCATGGCGGTGGGCGAGGCGGCCTGCACCTCCGTGCACGGGGCCAATCGCCTCGGCGGCAATTCGCTGATCGATCTCGTGGTGTTCGGGCGGGCGGCGGCGCTGCACGCCGCCGAGCGGATCCGCCCGGGCACGCCCCATCCGGAGCTGCCGCGCGACGCCGGCGAGGAGGCCGTCGCCCGTCTCGATCGCCTGCGCCATGCCCGCGGCTCGCGGACGGTGGGCCAGATCCGGACCGAGATGCAGAAGACCATGCAGCACTATGCCAACGTCTTCCGCAACGGGCCCACCCTCGAGGAGGGCTGTCGGAGGCTGGCGGAGGTGGCGAAGTCGCTGGAGGACCTGCGTCTCGAGGACCGTTCGCTGGTCTGGAACACCGATCTGGTGGAGGCGCTGGAACTGGAGAACCTGATGCTGCAGGCGGTCGCCACCATCCACTCGGCGCTCTACCGCACCGAGAGCCGCGGGGCCCACGCCCGCGAGGACTATCCGGAGCGGGACGACGAGAACTGGCTGGTGCACACGCTGGTCTGGGTGGATCGCGACTGGCGGGTGCGCTTCGATCGTCGGCCGGTGCACCTCTACACCCTCACCAACGAGGTGGAGCCCTTCCCGCCGCAGAAGCGGGTCTACTGAGTGCGAGCCGGAGACGCACGGATGGTGCAGTTCGCTCTTCCCGAGGGATCGCGGCCCCGGCCCGGAAAGACCTGGCCGGCGCCGGAGAAGGCGCGGAGGCCGCGCGCCTTCCGCATCTACCGCTACGATCCGGAGGCGGGCGGTCCGCCCCGCATCGACACCTATGTGATCGATCTCGACGACTGCGGTCCCATGGTCCTGGACGCGCTCGTCAAGATCAAGAACGAGATCGATCCCTCGCTCACCTTCCGCCGCTCCTGCCGCGAGGGGGTGTGCGGTTCCTGCAGCATGAACATCGGCGGCGAGAACACCCTCGCCTGCACCCGCGCCATCGCCGACGTGCCGGGCGAGGAGGTGGCGGTCTATCCGCTGCCCCACATGCCGGTGATCAAGGACCTGGTGGTGGACCTGTCGCATTTCTGGGCGCAGTACGAGGCCATCGAGCCCTGGCTCAAGACCCGCACGCCGGCGCCCGACCGCGAACGTCGCCAGTCGCCGGAGGAGCGGGCGCGCCTGGACGGGCTCTGGGAATGCATCCTCTGCGCCTGCTGCTCCACCGCCTGCCCCTCCTACTGGTGGAACGGCGACCGCTATCTGGGTCCCGCCATCCTGCTGCAGGCCTATCGCTGGATCGCCGATTCCCGCGACGAGGCCACGGGCGAGCGTCTGGACCAGCTGGAGGATCCCTTCCGGCTCTATCGCTGTCACACCATCTTCAACTGCACCCGGACCTGTCCCAAGGGGCTCAATCCCGCGAAGGCCATCGCCGAGATCAAGAAGGCCATCGCCGAACGCGGGTCCTGAGGGGCGGCGTCGGAGGGGCCCCGCGACGGCGGGGCCTCCGCACGGAGGTCTGGGAAGATCTTCCGCGAAGGGTCCCCGTTGACGGCGGGGTGGGCGATGGCTAGATAGCGCCTCGCCGACGCGGTCCGGACCCAGAGGAGTGGTCGGGAGCCGCGGCCTCGGCATCGCGCTCTCTGACATCGTGGTGTGTGGTGTTGTTTTGGAGGGGATGTGCGGGCGGTGCCGGTGGTGTGGTGCCGTTTCGCGGTCTCCGTGGGTCGGCTCTTGGTGGGGTCGGCGGCGTGGTCTGCGGGA
>Ga0256839_1000134_pt1 | contig 98323 bp, 98 predicted proteins | sample 354166metaG_FD_185968 | JGI IMG/M metagenome (GOLD analysis project Ga0256839, IMG submission 185968) | Hydrothermal vent microbial communities from Mid Atlantic Ridge, Atlantic Ocean - 354-166 | ecosystem: Environmental > Aquatic > Marine > Hydrothermal vents | place: Atlantic Ocean: Mid... | reverse complement strand
TGTTGAAGCTCTAAACAGTGTTATTGATGATAAAACCGAAAAAATTAAGTCATCTCTAAGGTACCACAAAGGAAACCCTACAAGAGTTGTAAGGTCTTCTGCCAATAAGATGAGGCCGGAAAACAGCGTATCAGCCATAAACAAGGCTCTTAATACCACAATGCTTACATATGTTCGACAATACAGAGGATTTGCAAATGCGAACGTAGTGACATCGTTTTTAAGACCAAATAAATCAAATGGATTTGATATCGTCAACTGTTTCCACAGCGCGGGTGTAGCAAGCATTTATGAGAGAACAAAAAAGTTGCAACAAACTGATCAACAAAGTTTCGGGTGTTATCTTTGGAATGCCACCACCACGAATATGAACTCCTCAGGAGACGTCCGGTCCCTTGCTGAAGCAGGTATGTTCAATTATTTTGACGAAGAAACAGAATCGCGACACTTAAAGTCTATGGTTGGGTTTCGTGTGGACATTGGTGGAGTACCAAAATTTCTGTGGATGATTGATGCAGATAAGATTGGCGCATTTCCAGATCGAAGTAACCATAGAGACGATGATAGTATAATTCACCTAAATGAAATTTTCGTTGCGTTTGCAACAAGAATTAAGTACGAATATTACTTTGGCTGTGTAGCAGACAATTTTGAAGAGTTAATGGAGAGATTGAATGTTCTATAAAATCGTAGAAAAAGACTCACGCACCGGCAAGGTAACAGATGTGAGATTTGTTAGCGATACCAAAAATGAGATTATGTCTGCAGAGGAATTTTCGAATGTTGCAGCGGGAAGTGCTATGGCGGAAATAAAAGATAAGATAGTAGGGGCGCCGGTGCGCGCAATTCGTCAGATTTCGTCATTTATTCTTAAGCTGTAGGCGCGTAGGTGCTTTTCATTTTTTGGGTGTCAGAATATTCAAGTTGCATTTCTATTTCGGCCACCCACGCCAGTTGCATGCAAAAAAGACCGCCCTTGGGGGAAGGCGGCCTTTCTCTTGCGGGGACATTTGGGGGGCGTTCTTGGGTTCAGGTTTTAATCTGGCCACGCCAGGCGGCGCTAATCGAATACACCAGATTTTTGAGATTTCGCTGAATAATGTCATTGGGCAATTCGCTGATACTGGCGGCAAGCCGAACGGTCTCTGCTGAAAGCAGTCCATGGCTTTCTGGAAACCCGCCTTTGCCCAAAAAGAAGGATAGCGGCATTTGCAGAATTTTGCACAGATCATCCAGCCTTTGCGCTGATATACGGCTCCTGCCCGTTTCGTTCTTCTGAATCTGCTGATAGCTCACACCCAGGGCTTTGCCCAATTGGGTTTGCGTTAGTCCGCGCAACTGGCGCGCCTCTCTGATCCTGCGGCCCAGCATACGGTCAAATCCGGGTCGTTCGTTATTTTGCATTGCGCCCACCATTCTGGAGTTCTGTGTCATTGGAGATGGATTGCATCAATCGTTTGCTCAAATCGGCAAAATCACGCCGTGAATCCAGAAACAGGCTGGCCATGTTTCTGGCATGTATTCGAAGAGCTGCGCCTTCACGGTCCCGAAAGACAGAAAACAAGCGGCGTACCTGACGGCTTTTTTTCCACTGGCGGTAAGCGATAATGGCTGATTTTGCCATCTGGCGGTGATGTACCACCTGATATTCGGCCTCTTTGAGCGTGAAAATATCGATGTCTTTGTAACTTCCGCCCTGTTTCAGGATACGGATAGCTTCGTTGGCCTCGGATTGTGGAAGCCGGTTGAACAGCCGGTCCCAGAGGGTTTCAGTAATATTCTTCATAACATACTCCTAAGGTAATTAGTTTACGTAATATAGTTTGGATGATTTTTATAGACAATTTATTAATAATTCGTTAAAAATCCGATATATACTTGTTTTTGTCGAACTATATAGATTTTTGTACATGATTGTTGCTTCCCAGATTCGCGCCGCTCGTGCACTTCTTAACCGCTCTCAGCAAGAGGTAGCGGAGGTTTGCGGTATTAAAAAAGGAACTCTGTCGGAAATTGAAAATGAACATTCACCAGGCAAGGCAGCAACTCTGAGGGCGCTGCAAATTTATTTCGAAGATCGTGGGCTGGAATTCCTTGATGGTGATGGAGTGCGGCGGAACCAAACCGGGCTGCGCAACTATCAAGGCGTGCAGGGTTTTCGTGAGTTCTACGATGATCTTTATGAAACGGCGCGCACAGTGGGCGGCGATCTATGCCTGTTCAACGGCGTTTCAGAGTTGGTCCTGAAGTGGCTTGGTGAGGATGTTAGAGCACGCCAAGTGGAACGAATGCTGAAAATCAAAGATCGCTATCGCTACCGGGTGATTGTCAAGCATGGCGACTTAACGGCGTTTGGCTCTGACTACTGCGAATATCGGTGGTTCCCCCCCGATCTGTTCAATGACAAAACAATTTTTGTTTACGGCCCCAAAGTCGCATTTGTGAATTTTGACAATGACGATGTGCAAGTTCTGGTGATTGATCAGCAAGAGATTGCTGACACGCAAAGGCTGTTTTTCAATCACGCATGGGACCACATCGCCAAGGAGCCAGAGCAATAAAGACCATTACAAAAACCCATCTGGCTATTGATTCTCGCAAGTTCCACAAGAACCAGCGTGCTGGTCTGTACGAGCCGCCCACAAATAGCCTCAGCCTCCACGAGATCGCACCAGGCTTCGAACATTTTAGAGACTTGTTGGCGCGTGTAGGCGCTCCGTGGGGTTGGGATAAGCAGGATCGCTATGAAAGACAAATTTTGCATGCGCGGCTCGAAGATCCCCAAACGCGACTTTTTATGCTGCGCGATGGAGAACTTGATGTTGGCTACGCGCTTGTTGTCGGCGTCAACCAGAGTGTTATGAGTCGATTTTGGCCGCAAGCCAATCAGCCAAGGGTGATTGAGATCGAAAATCTCGGTCTTTTCCCCGGTGAAGAAGGGGGAGGTCGTGGATGGGGGTTTTTTCAATTGGTGATGAACGATTTGTTCGAAAGCTCTGACGTTGTTTATTGGTCAATGAGTAGCAGCAATTATCCGACGTTACTGAACTACTACCTCAATCAAGGAATGGAGATTTTGGCGCAAGATGTGGTTCCTGATCCACGCTATAAACACGCGGTCCCAGGCCTGCGCTTTGGTTAAGTGCGGCATTTTTAAACCGCGTGACTAAAACTGATTATGCCGGTGCTATTTTTGGCGCTGCCGATACCGCGACATCTAAAGTTTTACCGGATTTCATACTTACTCCACTGGCTGCATTGAAGGCCGCTTGCTGCGTGGTCGTATTTTCCAAGCTTTCAATTCCGGGCATTTGTGCTTTGACAGAAGGCGGAAGCGCTTCGGCAAGTTCAGCGTCCAGTTCTTTGAGTTCAGGGGCCGTGATTCCCGCCTCCGAAATTTTCTCGCGTGTGGTATCAACTATTTCCTGAAACTCAAGGATTTGTTCGCGCTGCGTCTCAAGATTGTTTCGGAGTGATATCTCCGCTGAAAACACTTCCCAGGTTGGTCGGCTTGCATCAATTTCATCAAAGTCCAGCTCATTTGCAAAAACCCTTGTCCCGAACTCATCAAATACCTGCATCCCGTCCTCGGTCTTGAATACACGCCGCCCATCTTCCATCACATATGCCTGGCTCAGGAGCGCTTCGATTTGGGCGCGAACAAGAGCCAATTGCTGGTCATTTTCCATGAGTGCTTTGACGGTCGCCTCATCGTAAATGTCGAGCCTATCTTTAAACTCGGCCACTTCAGTTTCAGTCGCCAAAACCGCTGTGGTAGCGGCGTCAAGAATTTCATCATCCAATCTTTGTGAAGCTTCCTGGCGTTGCTCACGTTGTTGGCGTGACTTGATAAACCAACGCTGTTGACGCAGCCATTCGGAATGGCGGCTGGATTCGGGACTTCCAAAATGTTCACTCAATTGGTTCATTTACTCCCCACATTCCCGCTTAATCAAAACGTAAAGCAGAACGCCGGCTGGTTGTTTAGGATATCTGGAAAACCAGCTTTCAATGGCTTGCCACTTGCCTTCACCACTTCCGTAAAACCATGAATAAATACACTGCATACCCGCTTCATCCGGCTTGTCGCGTTGAAAGCGCGCATAGGCCAACCCCTCGACAACTCCAGCGACATAGGCGGTTTGTTGCTCTGGTGGCATCTTGTTCAGAACGGCATCAGCATCAAGTCCCTGCGCCCGCGAATCATTCGCCACGATTACCGGTGCGCCAAAAAGCATGGCACCGGCAAGCGCAGAGCTTCGCACCATGCGCGCCAGTGAAAACGACCATTTATGTTGAAATTTGAAGTGAGCCTAGCATTTATGGGAAAATAGTAAAATGACAAACAGTTTCAAAAACTTGGCTATTTTGGATATAGCCCAAGCGGGTCAAAAAACCGCCACGCGCAATCGGTCTATTATGTCAACTGCATTCGGTGGTTCGACACTTAATAAGCCATTGATATATATGAAAGAACAGAAAAGGAATGACATACGCGGGTAGGAAAGCAGGGTATTTGCGCGTCTCACGCGCTGATCAGTGTATCAATCGCCAGATTGATGGACTCAAGGCCATTTGTGATGAAATGTACCTTGAGAAGATTTCCGCAACTTCGCGCTCTCGTCCGGTATTTGATAATCTGCTGGCCTCCCTTAAGGCAGGCGATACTTTGATAGTCTGGGATTTGGATCGGGCTTTTCGTTCGACCATTGATGCGGTGACCCAGGCAGAGCGCCTGCAAAAGCGCGGGGTCGGTTTTCAGATTGTAACCTTGAATGTGGATACCGCAACGCCGGATGGGATGCTGGTCTATACGGTTATGGCGGCGATTGCCGAACATGAGCGCAAGCGCCTGGGGCAACGCACCAAAGAGGGTCTGGCGGCGGCCCGCGCCCGTGGTCAGCGGCTGGGCCGTCCACCAAAATTGTCAGACGCGCAAGTTTTATCGGTCAAGCGCAAGCTGGATGCCAAAGAAGCCAACATCAGAGAATTGGCAACACTCAATGGTATTCATCCTTGGACGCTAACTCGCTCTTTGAGGCGGTTGGAGGCAAGCGAGCCAAGAAACTGAAACCACCCATCACAACAAATCAAACATGTCACGTTGTTGGTCCGGCAGCGTTGCGATAAAGTTCAGATGGGCAAAATCATTATAGAGATGGGCGAATTTGATACTCAGGCCAGAGTGAATGTCGTGACATTCTGGCCGTTCCAGAATCCAGCCATGTTTTTCCCTGTGCGTTTGCAGTTTTCTGGCAAGAGTGCGGTAACGGGAAAGGTCGCCGCGCAAATCCTCAAGCACTTTTGCTTTTATGGTGTGCAAAGCCTCGGAGCGCTGCGGTTCGGGTTTGTGGCTGGCGGCCTTGATATCGCGCTCCATATAACCGCGATATCCCCGCGCGATCACCTGCGCCTGAATTTGCTTCGGGTAAGGCACGGCCCCGCCAAGCACATAATGCCAGGGGTGCCCTGCGCCGTATCCTTGGGGGGATATAATCTCGCAATCCATGAAACGCCGCCTTACCCGCACCGGTAAACGAAGCGCTCACCGGCGATTGTGGTTTCGGAATATTCAACTGCCAGATCGCGGGCTATGGCGTCATAGTTGATGTAGAATTGCAGTCGCTCGGGAATATCGCCGAACAGGCCGTCCTCGACAAATTGCTCCGCCAGTTCGCGCAGGGTTTCGACGCCGTAAATATCCACATCGAGCAAATCAATATCGTCATGTTCGAGGTCAAAGGAATAACCACACTCCCCCGCTGCAATGGCAAAACGGATTTTCTCGTGATCTTCCCACTCATTCACCAGTTCAAGAAAGCGCTTCACATTGACCTGATTAAGGTCCAGAGCCTTGGCAAATTCACTGTCCAAATCCTCCCCGTCAATAAACTGGATTTCAAATTCCTCGACCATTTGGCCAGACTCGTTTTTCGCCTTGGCGGCCTTGTCCGCATATTGCTCGTAAGTTTCAAAATAAAAACCTGTCGCTGAAATATCGTAGGGCTGGGCGTATAGCTGTGTCATAATTTCCTCGCTTGTCTTGGGGTTTCAAAAAGCGAAGTTCCTAAAAATCCAATTCTAAAAACTGCGCATGAACCCTTGCCCAGCGGCGAGCGTCCAATTTTTCACGCGCGGCGAGTGAAACGAGAAGCGGGTTGGACGGGAGGCCGAAAGCAAAGCGCCCCAAAGCCTCACCGCTTGCGGTGTGGCCCGACAACACGGGAGATGGCTTGACCATCGAATGGAGCGGGCCGGAGGGCTGAGGCTATTGGATCAGGCGGCTTTTGTGTCGGCTTAAGCTGGAAATATGGGTTCCAGGCGCGTGGCCTTTATGCGCGCCGTAAAACAAAAACGGCGGCACACCTGCCGCCTCAAAATTTGCTTTCTGTCAGGGAGTGTCACCCGCATGGGACGAAACTGATTTCAGGTTCGGTGGCGCGAAGCGAAATAAAGCCCGGCTCGGACAGACAAACTGCATAGAACCTTACGGATTTACATAGCAAATCACGCGATAGGAGTTATTACACGACCTATAGGTTGGACAATTTGAAAGCCACAAAAATCCGCAAGGATAGCGGTCAGACCATCTTTCGTAGGCACCATATGATCCCGCTCCTCCGTGGGGCTCATTCCCAAACCCCACTCTTCCCTGGGCCCCACTAGAAGAAGATGTCCATCCATTGCAACCGTTACCTGAGTTGTTGTTTGGCCACCTATTATTTGTCCCTTGATTACGTCCTGTCCAAATTGCACCGCTATAAGAAAAACGGCTTGCGAGATTCCATCGTACTTGATCACCAGGCCCTCGTCCGCTTCCGTTTGTGGTAAAACTGCCTCCACCAACTGAAGTGTTTTGCGTCCTTGCATAAAAATACTCTGTATTTGGCTCTAGGCTGTTACAGCTTGAGGCTGTGCACAAAAACGCCTTAACTTTCGCGGGATCGGAGACGCTGGATGTGGCTTTTCCCTTCCAACTATTAGCATTAAGCTGTGAGTGGCACCATGAATTTGCACCCGCCAAACCACCGAAATTTCCATTATGGGTGTTCGCCAGTACAAAATATGCTTTGTTTGCGCAAGGGGCCTGTGTCACGCCCGGGGGAAGGTTTTCAAGAAAAGAATTGCCGCCTGTATGCCACTCCGCTGCCGATTTTGTCGGCACCATGATACCTGCGCCTGCATTATTGGTGATTTTTTTGCAAACGCCCCATTCATCGATCGTACTGGTCGCTCCGTTATTGACCGTGTAACTATCGGCAGCGAAAGTGGCCGAGGGCAAAATCAGGAGAAGGCAAAGAACCGCCAAGGCGACAGGCGGCAGGCGGCAGGCGGCAGGCGTTTTAGGAAGTTACCAAATTTATTTTTAGCATTCAGCATTGTTTACATGACAATTCTACCATAACCGGATGAATAATAAACGGTTTTTTGGTTCTGTCTCATTTGAGTGTGGAGAAAACATCCCCACGCTCCCCTCCTGATTTCTCACGGCGTTATTGTGAAGTGCTCTTTTATCTTGCTATGGCGGAGACATGAACGGTGCGAGCAACACAAAATATCACAATGTACAAGAACGGCTCACAATCGCGATGTCGAGCGCGATTGAACAATATGAGCTCCTCATCGGGCATTCATTCGAACATGATCTGACGTTTGAGGTGACAAGAGATGACGGGTTCTGGGCGCTGGCCCAGCCGCTCGATGAAGGTATTCAAATTCGCGTTAGCACCGGCGCTGTTCATGCCATTGACGCGCTTTGGCAAGACGCATGGGGCGCAAGTATTTTGCGCGCCTCCAAAGGGCAGCGCACACAAAATTTCAAGGGATTTGAACATACCCCGGAGAGGCTCGCGGACGTTTCCCTCATGTGGCTTTTGCTTCACGAGCTTATGCATATCGTCATGGGGCATGTGGACCTCTTGGAAGGCGCGGCATTGGTGGAAACGGCATCGGCCCGACCATTCACTGACACAAAAAAACCCGATGGAATGATCAGCGCGCTTCGTCAAGTGCCTGACGCGGACAAGCCTTTTTTATCTCGCTGCATGGAAATGCAGGCGGATAGTGAGGCCACGGATATTTTGCTCGAAGCTTATTCCGATGAGCAATGGGGAGAATTGCGGGCGCGCGCTGCGGCAATTTTTGTTGTTATGGCGCTGATTGAACGAGAAAACGATAAATCCGATAGGGAAGGTATAACCCATCCCAAAGCGGCAACACGGTTTTTTACCTTGCTCGCGCATCTGTTTCAAATGTGGCTCTACCCCAATGCTGAACTGGAACAGGAGGATGGGGAGCTGATGGTGAGCACGCCCGATGCGCCGGACCCCGAAAAATTCGAAAAATACGCCAGTGATGTTTTAATTCCGGCGGTCAATGATGCGCTTATTATATCCAAAGCCGCCGGAGCTAAATCTTTCCTCGACGGAATCGGAGATCATGTGGCGATCTTGCACGACATTTCCACGGTTCAATATGCGGAAGGCTTAAGCGCAGATAATCTAAAAACCGACGGGGCCAGAGAATGGCTGGAACTGATGGGGGCCAATCAACGTATAATGGCTGCGCTTAATTCTTGAGGGTTTTTACGCCCGCACCATGATGGAGCAATGGAAGATCCGCCAAACGCGCTTTTCCATGCCCATTAAATTCTCAGCTTTCCGGTTCAAATTTTCGACGCTTTGGCGCTGGCCAATTTGAAGATCAAAAAACGCATCCGGTCTGGCGGATTTGGCTAAAAAGACAAATGCAAACTCGTGCCTGCCCAAATCCTTGTTTTCACAAACCGGATCAATGTTTGTTCCCTCATCTTTGGAAGGCACGTTCACCGCGCCCTTGGGTACGGGCAAGATGGCAGCGCCGCGCTGCAATGCCATGGGATACCAGTGGCCCTCATATCCTTCAAAGCCCCATAGATTTCCTTCAAATGGGACGGAAAGCTGAAAATAAAACTGCGCGCCCAGTTTGACTTCACAAAGCGCTTCGGGGGTCGCAAACTCCACAAGTCCGAGACTGGATTTTTTATAGGGCAGGATTTTTACGCTGCCGGTATCTGCATGATCTTCGATAAGCTGCTGCCACGGGCTTTTGCGCACCTCCCCCGCTTCAAGGCGTCTGGCATAAACCGCGCGCTCCAACTCAGCGGCAATTTCGGAATCGTTTTTTGCAATCCAGTCCGCGATTTGGGCGGCTTTGCTTTTTGCAATATTTCCTTTGCGGAAATTATCCTCATATTTCAGGCCCGGAATAAACGGAACCGTTAGCACGAGCGCAAAAAACTTCTCCCAGGTCAGGCCAAGCCTGTCCCTGATTGATTTGGAAAAGCTGTATAAAATAGCGATGTCGGCCTTTGGCGCTGAAAGCCAGTCAATCTGTTTATCTTGGGGAATCAGCCTCTCCCATCCACCATTTTACCTGAATTACAGCTTTAATACGGGGCACTTACCCGAGGCAAGCATGCCAATTCTGGCTCTTAGAACCTTTGCGGGATTTCCCCTCAAAGACATGGAGCCAGTAAAATAATGGGCAATAATTTTCCCGCCGATGACCCCCTTGAGCATGTAGGAGGAGAAAAACCCCGCTTTGAGATTCTCATCATCCTGCTGGTGTCGATATTTTCTTCTACGATGTTTGGCATGGCGCTGCTCAGTTTGGGCATGGAAAGCGGGCCGCTGGCCAATCTGAAATATCTGGTCATCACCGGCGCGGCCGGTCTGGTGGCTTATGGGGTGAACAGAACCGCCATTGAAGTGGGCGCACAATTGGCGGCCCAAAAATTCTTTCTGGCGGGATTTGTCAGTGTGGCGGCCATGATGGTCGTGGGGGCGGGACTGTTTCTGGCAACCTTTAGCGGCCTTACCAACAGGGATGTCGCCGAACTTGAGGTGCAGGCCCATGGGACAGAGCTGGTTTTATATACCGGCGCACAAAACAGAGTTGCTGCCCGCTCCAGCCGCGCCGGGGCCATCATCCGCATTATTGAAGCCGATTTGTTCGACAAGGCGCGGTGCGAGGTTGAAAGTTCGTGCATTTCGGGGCGCGGTGACGGAGGCCGGGGCACGGTGGCCCTTGCCCTTGAGGAGCTTGCAAAGCGCGCCGGAGAAATCGCCCTTGCGTTCGAGCGCGGTGAAACCGCGCGCCAGGATGCGCTGGATAGTATCAACGCTCAAATGGCTGAGTATCAAAAGGTTCTGGGCGAAAGTGAAACCGGTATTCGGGCACGGCGGCTTGAGCTTCTTCAGATTGACGCCCGAATTGATCAGGAAGTGACAAGGCTCAAAGAAGCCGTGCCCACTTCCTTGCTGAAATCCTATGCCAGTGAGCTTTCAAGCGGCTTTACCATTCCTCAGCGCCCCGTTGCCACTCGGCGTATGAATGAAATCCTTAAAACCCACGGGCGCGCCTTGGATGAAATTCTGGGCTCTATTTCAGGAGATGAAGTGCCTCGTCCGGTCTTTCCCGCGCTTCCCGGCGTTTTGGATGTGCTGGGCTATTTTGGCAGTTTTGCCCATATCGGCCTGGTGGTCCTTGTTGTGGAAGGCGTGCTGCCAATTACGGTGTGGACCATGACTTTTCTTTCCCTGTCCTGGGAGATTGAAAAAGAAAAGCGCCGCCGTGAGGCTGCAAAATCTCGTCAGCAATCTGCGCATCATAGAACGGTCAAACGCCGCCATAGCCGCCCTGATCACAGGCCGGAGAATGGATGATGGCGCGCGTTTCAATGTCTCATCGATTGCGCTGGTGGGGGCGGTTATTGAGGCAGGCAGCAAAGGGGATTTTGAAACTCGCTCTGGCCTTGGCTGCGCTCTTTACCCTGGCCGCTTTTGTTCTTTGGGATGTGGACTTTTACCCCGCACGGGACCGCTGGGAGATTTTCAAACGCGCCATGTTCGGGCCGTGGCAAGGCGATGGCGCGCTCCGCTTGCCCGAAGGCCAGATGTTCGTGTGCGAATGGAAAGAGGGCGAGACCTTAGGCACCTGCGTTCTCACCCCCATTGATCCTGAAATGCAAAAGGAGATGTCTGATGCCAACTGATTTTAGCGGCCTGCCCTTTAGTGGCGGCATAGTGATCGCGGGTCTGATTTATGCGGGCGCGTCCATGCTCATTACGGGCCCGACCATCGGGGAGCGGGTAATCGAAAAATCCAATTGGGCACCGCGCTGTGAAAGGGTTTTGCAAGAAACCACTATCCTTGAAAACCCTGCCCCCGTTCCCGCTCCCCTGCCGGATTGTTCAAGCCTGCTGGGCGCATTGTTCGGGGCGGACGGGGCAGAATTTTGCGGGGCCTATGGCGGGCTGCTCAGCCCCCTGACGAGCCAGATCGAAGCGCAGGAGAGAAAATTGGCTGATGCCAATCAAAAGCGCATTGAACTGGCTGCCTCTCAAAGCGCATCGCGCTGTTCTTGCGCGCAAACCCTCGTGCTGGAGGACCGCACCTCCTGGGCGCTTTATGCGGGCTCGTTTCGCCTTGTGACGCCTTCGGCGGTGCGCAATCTGGACGGGCAGCTCATGTCGGCGCTTTCGTCTCCCGTTTGCGCAAATGGAGGCGGATCATGATATTTGGATATGTGCGCGTGGAAGGCGGCGCGGTCAATACGCACAGGGATTCCTATCTTCTTTCAAGCCTGACGGTGGTCTCAACCCGCCGTCCGTTTTTAGGCGCTGCGGTTCTTCTGGGCGCAAGTTTTTGCGCCTATGCGTTTTCGTTTCTTGACCTGCTTTATCCATCAGAAATCGCCGCCATTCTTGGCGTTTCACTGGCCTTTGTTCTGGCCGCATCGCAAGTGGGGCAGCTTAGCCTGCTCTCGCGCGATTTGCGCGGCTCGGAACTATCCGGCGTCATCTGGGGGCATTACGCGGTCTTAAGCAAAGTGCGCTCGGACATTGTAAAGAAGCTGGACAGGGCCAGTTTGGAGGCAAGCGAATGAGACCGTTTGCAAACCCGGCCCCAACCATCATTCAGATCAATTTGCAGTTTCTGACTGTTTTTATTCTGGCGCTGTTTGCCTTCTGGATTTGGCCGGGCGATCCCTACTGGTGGGGGATGGGGGTGATCAGTATTTTGTGCGTGTTTGCGGCGCTCACAGTTTTCATGCAGGCCCTGCGCGCCATCTGGATTTTGAACCGGCGCGAGCGCGCCATGAAAGAATTTCTGGCCCGCGGCAAAAGCCCCAAAAACGCAAAACTTGCCGATGAGGAAATTCTTGAGCGTGCGGGGATGATCTGATGACTTCTTCGCTAAAATTTCCTTTTGCCTCTGGATTAAAAAAACGCCAACAGCGGCGCATTGTTGCAAAAAGCGCCCGGCGCATTCTGGGCCTCACCCTTAAAACCGGCCTGCCCATATTCGAGCCGGATGCATCGGCTTCTTCGATTGTCTATGCGGCCTCTGGCGGCGGCAAGACCACTTGCGTGGCGGTGCCTGCTATTTTGTCCATGCTGGCGGATCAATCGCGCGGCATCATTATCAATGACGTAAAATCCGGCGAGATCGCCGCCCAGATTGGTGAGCTTTGCATGCGCTACGGGCGCAAGTTCGCGGTGATTGATGATAGTTTTGTGCTCGGGAAAGATTCTCCCGCCCGCATTTCTCTTAATGCCTTTGGCAGCGCCGTTGCCGCTCACGCAAACAACTCTCCTGATCTTTTGTTCGAAATCGAGAGCATATCTCACACTTTGATTGATGAGCCCAAGGGCGATGCCAAGAACAAATATTTCCGTGAGGTGCCGCGCGAATTTCTGGAGTTCGGCCTTCTGGTTTTGCTGGCTCATAACGCGGACCTGGCCACCCCCGGCGGACTGGCCGCCCTGATCGGCGATCCCGACACCTGGAACGGCGTCATTGATCTTGAAGCCGATGAGGGGGAGGAAATTACCCGCTCGCGCGCAAAGCAGCTAAAAGAACTTAGAGACAATGACCCCGAGCATTATTCCCAGCATTATCTGGCGGCCTTGGCGGCGCTTAAAATATTTCAGCTGGGCGCTGCCATGCATGAAGCGGGCCGCGCCGCCGAGATTACCCACGCCCAGCTTTTGCAAGAAAACTACATTATCTGCCTCGTGCAAAATCAGCGCAACGCCGCCAAGCTGGGGGCCTATTATGGCCTGCATTTTAATTCCTTCATGAGCGCCCAGCTCAGCGGAAATTGCGGCAAGACGGACTTTATCTTCGATGAGGTGGCCAATACCCCGGCGCGCGAGATGATAGAAAAGGTCACTATTCAAAGGGCCTTTGGCGCGCGTACCATTTACATTGCCCAGTCGCGCTCGGACATGCAGCGCCAGAACGGCGAAAAAGAAATCGCCATGCTGGAGGATAATTGCGCCATTATCCAGTGGCTCAAACTCTCCAATATTGAAGAGGCCGAACGCCTCTCCCGCGCCATGGGCGAGATCGACAATGTAAATAATAATCTGGGTTTTAACTCGGATAAAAATACCTTCTCCAGCCAGTTCCAGACAGGTCGCGAGCGGCTTTTTACCGCTGAGGAACTGATGCGCCTGCCCGCAGATGAGCAAATCCTGCATATTGACGGGGTCGGCTTTGTCCATTGCAAAAAAGCGCGCCAGAATATGCTGGCCCCCTATTGCTTTGAAATTGGCGACAATCCCCTGGAGGGTGGAAAACTGCCCCCGGACCCGCGCGTCACGCTCCCAACTCCAGATGGAGGCGCATCATGAAAAGCGTTCGTTTCTTCATCTGGATTTTGGTGCCGGTGGCAGGCCTTATGGCCTTGCAAATATTCGGCGCGCCCTTCATTCGCTGGAATTACACATGGCGCGATGATGGGCAGGGCCATAATCCTTATGCGCCGCGCTGGTATCTCGCTTGCACTTATATGGGGTTTACCGGCAGCTTTGCTGCTTACCCCCGTGACGGGCAATGCCCTTTGATCCGGTTTGAAAAAACCATTGCGCCGGAGGTGCGCTAATGTTCCTCCACCAGTTTCAGCCAGGGCGTGGGCAAACGCCAGTGCAATCCATGTCGTTGTGTCAGTTCCATTCGGGCCATAGATTTCAACACATCCAGCACGGTATCAAGATCAACAACGCCGCTTGCAATTTGATCATCACAATGATCACGCGGCTGAAGCTCCAGATTATAAGGCGCAATGGCGTACCAGAAGCCGGAGTAATCCATCGGCTCCAGCCAGTCCTCCACATCGTCGATAAAGCGAAATTCTTTCATCGAAGGAGAATAACAGAGCTGCATTCGTCGATGCAAAACTTTCCACGAGAAGGAAGGTAGCCATGGCTGGGAGCATCGCAGACGAGCTAAAAAACACCTTCGCTTTGGCAACATTACGCCGGGAATCTGCAAATATCTTGAATGCCGATGAGTGGAAAGAATATCAGAAAATTACGGATGGATTTGCCGATCAAAAGCGCTTCGAACAACGCGCCTTTGAACTGGAATATAAAACCCGCGTTGAGATCGCCCGTAAACGTTTAATCAACCAGGCCGCTCAGGGACACAAAGAATTTCAGCCCCTCTGGGCGCGCCATGACCGCTTTGATCGCGATGCCATAGACCGGCAAGCCCACAGGCATGTCCAGCATCAATTCAAAAAACTCATCCAGCACTATGAAGCTCTGGAGGCGCGCGACATTCAAAGCCTGATGGATCGCTGTGAACACTCTCGCAAACAACGTGAAAAACCCAAAAAGGATTTTAATCACGCCGCTGACCGGCGGCGCGGGCCGGAGCGCCGCCAGAGCAGATCACGCGGCCTGACCCGATAGACCCACAATCAAAGGAGAAAACCATGAGTGATGTAAAACAGCAGGGCAATGCCACTGCCATTGAAACCGCCCGTAAGAGCTATACCGGCAAGCGCCTCACACAAAGCCAGTTCGATGAAAGCTGGGCGATCACCGGCATCATGGCGCGCGAGATCAAACGCTCCGGCAGCTTCAAGGACAGACTGGGCGATTACGCCAGTGCCTTTGCCCGCAGTGAAAAGTTCGACGCCTTAAAAGGCGAAACGATTATTCGCGATCAGTTCAAGGCCCGTTATGGCCAGAGCATGAATGCCCTGCGTCAGGATTTGCAAAACCGTGAAGCCAATCTTACCCAAGGCGAAAAAAGCATGGGGCTACACGCGGCGATTAATGTGGGCACCCGCATTGCCGATGGCGACACCATGCCCTTCTACCGCGCCTATGATCAGGAAGCGGTCAAGCTTTCAACTTCGTTGAATATCACCGAAGCAGGCGCAAAATCCCTGATGAAGGAAGAGTACAAGGCCCATCAGGGCCGCGATCTTTATGCGGATTGCAAGGAAGTCGAAAAGCAATATCACCTGCCCAAAGTCGAAGCACAAAGGCGCCAGCAAAAAGCCGCCCGCTCCAAAACCCTCACCCGAAGCCAATAGGGGTAAAACGCAAGATTATGACTCGAAGTAATCATTGAAAAAATAGGAATAATAGCCCAATATGTTCTGCTTATGTTCTATTTGCAAAAGGAGAACAAAACGGCGAATAAAAAGGAGATGTGTGGTGAACAAAAATAGTGATAAAAATGAAGTTGTGGAAACTGCCAATACCGCCCCAGGGACTGCGCTTTCCATCGATTGGGAGCTGTACGGCACATATCTTGAAGATAGTGATCTTTCTGAAGCCCAAAAGCGCGAGTTCATTGAAACGCTCTGGTCCATTGTGGTTTCCTTTGTTGATCTGGGCTTTGGCATTCACCCTCTCCAGCAAGCCTTGCCAGATGGCTGTGAGCAATTGCCCGATTTAATCGAAATTCTCGCATCCGATCCGGGCCATGTGATAAGCTCAAAAAATCAATTAACAAAAACCGAATTTAGCAAAGTTGCGGGCCATGAACATCATGGGCGCGGCGGAGGAGATGAATCATGAGGTCACTTCAGGAAAACACCGATCAATCACAAAAAGCGGTTATTTACTGCCGCGTATCGAGCGCCGCCCAGACCAAGCGCGGCGATGGGCTTGGTTCCCAGGAAACCCGCTGCCGCGAATATGCCCGTATGAAAGGATATGAGGTGGTGGCGCGCTTTGACGATGATCTGACGGGCAAGCTGGTCGAGCGCCCCGGCATGAAATCCATGTTGTCTTTCATTCGCAAGCGCCGCGCTGATAATTGCATCGTGCTGATTGATGATATCTCCCGGCTTGCCCGCGATGTGGAGGCCCATTGGGAACTGCGCCGCACCATCCTTCGGGCGGGCGGCAAACTGGAATCGCCTTCCATCGAATTCAAACAGGATGCTGACAGCCGCATGGTGGAGAATGTGCTGGCTGGTGCGGCCCAGCATCAGCGCGAGAAGAATGCAGAGCAAACATTTCACCGCATGCGCGCACGGCTGATGAATGGCTATTGGGTATTCTGGAAGCCCAAGGGCTTCAAATATGAGAAAACCAGAAGTCACGGCAAAATACTGGTGCCGGATGAGCCTGTGGCCTCCATCATAAAGGAAGCCCTTGAAGGCTTTGCCAATGGACGTTTTGACACCAAGGTAGAGGTCAAACGCTTCCTTGAAAGCCAGCCGGATTATCCCAAAGACCTGGCCAATGGTGAAATCCGCAATCAGCGCATTACCGACCTTCTCACCCAGCCCCTTTATGCGGGATATCTGCAAGCGCCCAACTGGGATATTTCTTTGCGCCAGGCCCAACATAAGGGGCTGATTTCATTAGCCACATTCGAGAAAATTCAAACGCGCCTCAAAGAAGGGGCCAAGGCTCCGGCGCGAAAAGATATCAGCGAGGATTTCCCGCTTCGCGGGTTTGTGACCTGCGGCGATTGCAAAAAGCCGCTCACCGCCTGCTGGTCCAGAAGTAAAACCGGCAAAACCCATGCCTATTATCTTTGTTTCAAAAAGGGCTGCGTGAGCTACCGAAAATCCATTCCCCGCGATGAATTGGAAGGCGCGTTTGAAACCATCCTGAAAACCCTGCAACCCGGGCAGCATACAATCGACCTGGTGAAGGTAATGTTCAAAAACGCCTGGGAGCAAATGCTGGGCTATTCCAAAGGCGCTGCAAAAACAATCAGGCAGGACATCGCCAAGACCGACAAAAAAATCGAGCAGCTTGTGGACCGGATTGTTGAAACTGACAATGCGAGCGTTGCGACCGCCTTTGAAAAGAAGATCGCTAGGCTGGAAAAACACAAGTTCCTGCTCAACGAAAAACTGCAAAATTCGGGCAAACCGAGGCATGCCTTCGAGCAAATGTTCGAACTCGCCCTGAACTTCCTGTCAAACCCTTGGAATCTATGGGCTTCGGGTCAAATCCATTTGCGCAAAACTGTGCTCAGATTGGCCTTTTCTGAGCGTATGAGCTACAAAAGAGGCAAGGGATTTCGAACCCCGCAAGTCTCTGTTCCCTTTAGGTTTTTCGGCGTTTCTGGGCAGAAAAGTGAGATGGCGCGCTCGGGAAGATTCGAACTCCCGACCCCTAGATTCGTAGTCTAGTGCTCTATCCAGCTGAGCTACGAGCGCGCAGTGTCGGCTGCCATGTCACGAGGGACCTTTTGCCGAGCGGGCAAGCCTTATACCGGGTTCTGAAATGATGCAAGGGGCCTGCACACCCAAAATTACCGGGTTAACGCTCCACTTATGATTTTGCACCGCGCATGGCCCCCAGATTTCGAAGTCATGTTCCGGCACACAAAATTTCAGGGCCCTGACCCTAGCCAATACGCTTGGTGCGCGGCAGGCGGATGTCAAATTGCGTTCCGGTTTCACGCTCTACAAAAGAGAGTTCGCCCCCGTGGGCCACGGTCAGCTCCCGGGCGATGGCAAGACCAAGGCCGGTGCCTCCGGCGCGGGCTGAACCCTGAAAGGCGACAAACAGGTTTTCCCGGGCGCGCGGAGCCAGTCCGGGGCCATTATCGGAAACGGATATGATAAACCAGTCATCGTCCTCGCGATAATCAACATTTATTTCAGGGGCGGGGTCTTCCTGCTGCGCAGCTTCAAGGGCTTCACGGGCATTTTTTATCAGATTGAGCAAAACACGCGCCATCTGATCAGGGTCAACAAAAATACTTACCGCATCGGGCACATTGTTGTTGAATACCACGTCCGGATGCCCGGCAAGCCCGCCGTCAAAGCACGCTTCGGAGACAAGGGCGCGCAAATCCACCGGCTGGGGACGCGGGGGGGCGGCGCTCTGGCGACCATAGTCGAGCACGGACTGGGCAAAACCGATGGCTTTATCCAGCGTATTGACCAGGCGGGGAGCAAGGCGCTGCACCTGTGGATCGTCCAATGTCGCAACCTGATCGGAAAGCAATTGGGCCGAGGTCAGCGTGTTGCGCAAATCATGGTTGATTTTGGCCACCGCCAGCCCCAGATCGGCAAGATGCCGGCGCTGGCGCAACATGGAGAACAGATCACTTTCCATAGCGGCCAGCTCGCGTTCGGCAACACCGATTTCATCCCTTCGGTCCGAGGGCAGGATAATGAGGGAAGCGTTTTCGGGAGCTTTGCGAAAGGCAATAATATTGCTGGTGATCCTTTGAATGGGGCGGATGAGTACCCGGTTCAAAAACAGATAAATCGCTATCGCAGGCACAAGAGCAACGATAAGGGAAAGGATGAACACATTGCGCGCATAGATGAGCAGGGAGGCGCGTAAGGGGGCTTCTGGCATCAGGATTTCAACCAGGTTTTCGCTATCCTCGGCCGTACGCCCCACAATGCGCAAAATTCTGTCTTCGCCATTGAACAGGGTGTCAAGGCTCCCCAGAATCAGCGTGAGGGGATCGCGGTTGCGCATGTCGGCTGTTACGGCAGAGGTGGGCATGGGCGCGTCGGTACGCTCGATGAGTTGGCTTTGCTCGTCACGCCTTGAGGCAATGGCAATGGCCCCGGCAGTTTCCAGAAGGCGGTCAGCGAGATCGGCGGGCAGATCCATATTGTCGGGCACCGCATCCAGCACCCGCACAGCGACCGCCCCGACACGCAGCCGGTCATCAAGCCAGTTGGAGCGGGCGTTGGCGAGCGAGGGCAAAAAAATCACCACTTCCACCACCATGATCACAAAAATGATCATGCCGAATAGTTTGACAGACAATCCCGGGGAGCGTCCCGGTTTTTGAGAAGTAGCCACCATGGGGGTTCGGGATATAGGATTGGGCGGGCTAGGGCAACAATCGGTTGAAATTGCGCAGGCGCGCCAGCCAGGGATTATCCAGCTTGTCATGGTAATAGGCGTTACCCGCCCGTTTGACGATTTCGGCAATGGTGGGATAGGGCGCAACAAATTTTGTCAGGCTGGAGACGTTCATTTTGTTTGCTATGAGATAGGCAAAGAACGTCACCAGCTCGCCGGCCTGCGCTCCAACGATTCCGGCGCCCAGAATCCGCCCCTTTTTATCGGTGATCATTTTGACCAGCCCTTCAGTGCGCCGTTCGGTCTGGGCCCGGTCATTTTGCGTAAAAGGCACCCGCAGAACCTTGAAATTTCCGCCGAGGCGCTCTTCAGCTTCCGGGCCGGAAAGGCCGACCTGGGCGATTTCGGGGTCAGTATAGGTGACCCAGGGGATTATGTCGCGGTTTTCCCGGACCGGCAGCCCGAACAGGGCATTTCGGACCACGAGCCCGGCGTGATAACCCGCGACATGGGTAAACTGCAGGTTCCCGGAGACATCGCCAATGGCATAGACGCGCCGGTTGGTGGTTTTCATGGATTTGTTCACACGGATAGCACCGGATTTGAGTTTGATGCGAGCAGCATCCAGACCCAGATCATCCACATTCCTGCGCCGTCCGGCAGCCACAAGAATGTGGGAGCCGACGATGGTTTCGCTCTCCTCGCCGCGTTTGACATGAACCGCTACACCCCTGCCCTGCACCTCCACCGATTCGATGGCAGTCTGGGCATGGATTTTTATGCCCTCAGCCTCGATTTTACGCAAAGAAATAGCGGTGAGTTCAGGGTCGTCCCGGCCAAGAGGTTCAAACATCTCAATCACCGAGACCTCGCAGCCAAGCCGGCGGTGCGCCTGGGCCATCTCCATACCGATGGGGCCGCCCCCGATGATGATGAGATGCTCGGGTTTGCGGGTCTGATGGAAAATTGTTTCGTTGGTCAGAAAGTCAATACTCACCAGTCCGGGTATGGGGGGTATTGCGGGGCGCGAGCCGGTGGCGATAACAAAGCGCCGGGCACGAATGAGCCGGCCATCGGCCTCAACCGTGCGTTTGTCCACAAATCTGGCATGGGCTGCAATAACCGTTGCGCCCAGTGCCTCGAAACGCTCCACTGAATCATGAGGGGCGATGGCTTCAACAACAGAACGCACATGTTCGCTGACCCGTCCGAAATTAACCTTGAGTTCGCTCGCCGACACGCCAAAAACTCCCGCATGGGAGATGGTATGGGCACGCCTGGCCGCAGCTATTAAGGCTTTTGAGGGCACACAGCCATGGTTCAGGCAGTCTCCCCCCATCTTGCCGCGCTCGACCAGCACTACCGAGCCTCCCAGTGCCCGTACGGCAGCGGCAACACTCAGACCACCCGAGCCTGCTCCGATGACACAGATATCGGGTTCCAGATATTCCACCATTTTTCTTGTCCCTAACCTTTATCAGTTGCCAGACGCGCTTTAGAGCCTGGCGCAAGCAATCATAGACGATAATTTTTCAAGCAGATGTATCAGTTTTTTTGCCACGCAAGCGCTTCAGGATTGCGGGCATAACAGAAACAAGCGCCAGCAGCGTGAAGGCAATCAGCATTTCAGGGGTTATGATGTCGCGGGCAGAAAACGGCTCTCCACACGGCGCAACACCAGCAGTGCAGGCGCTGGCACGCTCGCCGATGATCGAGCGCAGGCCCTCACCGGCAAAAGAATAGGCAATGGTGCCTGGAATTATACCCAGAGCCGTAGTCCAGAAATAGGTGATGAATCTTACACCAAGAATGGCAGGCACCACATTAACCAGCAAAAAAGGGAAAATCGGCGCCAGGCGCAGGAACAACATATAGGCAACCGCATTTTCCCGGAAACCCTCGGCCATGGTGTTGAGGCGCGCTCCGGCCCTGGCGCGAAAAAAATCCGCCAGCAGCGAGCGGGCGGCAAAGAACAGTATTGAGGCTCCAAGGGTTGCACCAATAACCACGATAAAGGTACCCATTGCCCATCCGAATATCAGGCCGATGGCCACCGTGAGTAGCCAGGCGGCAGGAAAGGAGGCCGCCACAGCCGTCATGTAAATCACCATGGTGAAGAGCATTGCCTGAATTGTATTGTCGGCTACATAGGTAGTCAGCCCCGCATATTGCAGAGCAAGCTCATCCAGCGAGAGGCGCTGGTGCAGGCCGGTTGCAAAAAATGCAATCAAAGCGCTGAGCAGAAGCGCAACGGGAGCCCAGCGTTTCAGCAATGTCGCAGCGGTGCGCGGTGGTGTGTGGTTCTGCAAAACGTTCATGAGCCTTATTTTTCTGTATGTGATGTTTTATGCCTGAGGCTGTATTTGTCCATAGAACAGATGCCCGCTCCCGGCCTTGGATATGCTCCATAGCCCCAACGCGCACCGATTGCTTGACCTCTCACTCAGGTTTGAACGGGTGTGAAAAACGCCGCTATTTCCGTGATTGGCGCGTGATAGAGAGGTGAAGGAGAGGCAAATCTGTTTTGATTTGTTGACTTGGAGGCGAGATTTTTTTATAGCTCGCCGCGAATTGCTACAAAAGCCGGTTTTTCCGGTGTTTTGTGGTGCCGATTTCGTTCAGAAATTTGAATAGAGGAACCGTGCACCCGCCGCGGTTATGGTCTTTATGAAGCGTACATTTCAGCCAAGCCGCCTTGTGCGCACCCGCCGCCACGGATTCCGTGCCCGGATGGCCACTAAAAACGGTCGTAAAATTCTCAACGCGCGCCGCGCGCGCGGTCGCAAACGGCTTTCAGCTTAACTGGATTGGTCGGAACCCATGAACCGGCCGTTTCTTGCCCTGATGCGCCAGCTTAAGAAACGGGCCCAATTTCTGAACGCGGCCAGAGGTCAGCGGTTTGCCGGGCGATTCTTTGTTTTACAGGCCAGGGCGGTTTCAGAAAACGAGCCGGGCATCGGCTATACTGTGACCAAACGCACGGGTAATTCTCCAGAACGCTCACGCATAAAGAGGCGTCTCAGAGCCGCGGTTCTTGCCTGCCAGGACCAGTTCATAGAACAACATGACTATGTGCTCATCGGGCGACGGGCGACCCTGAGCGCACCGTTCTCCACTCTGGTGGAAAAACTCAGCCATGCCATCGCCTACCTCCATAAAAAAGAGACAGCGGGATAAGATAAAAAAGATGACCCAAGATTATCGCAATATGATTATTGCCGTTGTCCTCAGCCTGGCTGTGGTTATCGGCTGGCAGTATTTTGTCATCACCCCGCAGGTGGAGCGCGCAGCCGAACAGGCCGAAATCGCCGCGCAGCAATCAACCGAAGAGGGTGCGGTTGATCTTGCGACCCCGGACGGGGCCGGCGAGGTCACCGAAATTGCCGAAGCACCTTCAACTTTTGTTACCCGCGAGCAGGCAATCGCCGAGGGTCAGCGGATCACCATCGATACGCCTTCCCTCACCGGTTCAATCAATCTGGTGGGTGGGCGCGTTGACGACCTGTCCTTGAAAAATTACCGCGAAACGGTTGACCCGGACAGCCCCATTATCTCTCTGCTTTCCCCCGCCACCGGTCCGGACGGGTATTATGTGGAGCAGGGTTGGGTCACATCGGGAGGGTCGGCCAGCGTTCCTGACACCAAGACCCTCTGGAGTGTTTCAGGCAATGGCGTTCTGACTGAAAGCGCTCCTGTCGTTCTGACCTATGACAATGGCGAGGGGCTTGTTTTTACCCGCGAAATCGCTGTGGACGAAAATTACCTGTTCACCGTCACCCAGTCCGTGACCAACAGCTCTCCGGGAGATGTGGCGCTGTTCCCCTATTCGCGTGTCGCCCGACACGGGGAGCCGGAGGTGGAGGGGTTCTTCATTCTGCATGAGGGTGCCATCGGGGTGCTGGGCGATGAAAATCTTGTTGAAAAAAGCTATGGCGACCTTCAGGAGGAGCGCCAGCACGACATTGAAGTCACCGGCGGCTGGCTGGGCTTTGTGGATAAATACTGGGCAGTGGCCATCATGCCTGAGCCCGATGCGCCCATCAATGCACGCTTCTCCTGGAACCGGCCCGGCCAGACAGATATCTTCCAGACCAGTTTTGTGGGCCGCACACCGGTTGTGGTGCCAAACGGGGGCGAGGCCACCTATAAAAGCTATGTCTTTGCCGGAGCCAAGGTTGAAAGTGTGATCGCAAGTTATGAGGAAGAACTTGGCATTGACCGGCTTGAACTTTTGATCGACTGGGGCTGGTTCCACTTCATGACCAAACCGATGTTTTATGTCATTCGCTGGCTGTTCGGGGTCACGGGCAACTTTGGTGTCGCCATCCTTGCGGTTACTGTGATGGTCAAGGCGGTGTTTTTCCCGCTGGCCAACCGCTCCTATGCCTCCATGGCCGCCATGCGCAAGGTGCAGCCGGAAATGAAGGCTATTCAGGAGCGCCACAAGGAAGACCGTGCCGCACAGCAAAAAGCCATGATGGAACTTTATTCCCGTGAGAAAATCAATCCGATCTCGGGCTGCTGGCCGGTTCTTATCCAGATTCCGGTGTTTTTCTCGCTCTACAAGGTTCTGTTTGTCACCATCGAGATGCGTCATGCGCCGTTTTTTGGCTGGATACAGGATCTGGCCGCCCAGGACCCCACAAACGTGTTTAATCTGTTCGGCCTGTTGCCTTATGATCCAACCGCGTTGCCGGTTATCGGCTCGTTCCTGGCCATTGGTATCTGGCCGGTCCTCATGGGCATTACCATGTGGGTGCAGATGAAGCTGAACCCGCCGCCCACTGACCCCTCCCAGGCAATGATTTTCGGCCTGATGCCCATTCTGTTCACTTTCATGCTGGGTACCTTCCCCGCAGGTCTCGTGATCTACTGGGCCTGGAACAACTTCCTTTCGGTCATTCAGCAATATGTCATCATGCGCCGCCACGGTGTTGATGTGAACCTGCTGGAAAACATCACCAACAGCTTCAAGCGCAAAAAGCCGGACGATACACCCAAAAGCTGATATGTCAGAGAAAGAGCGGGAACAGCAGCCCCGGCATACAAAAGAGCAACTCGAAGCCGGGCGCCTGTTGTTCGCGCGGCCCTATCAGTTCATCAAGGGCTGTGTGCGGGTTTCCGACCTGCCCCCTCCCGACCGCACTGAAATTGCCTTTGCCGGACGTTCCAATGTGGGCAAGTCCTCGCTTATCAATGCACTGACCGGGCGCAGGAATCTGGCACGTACATCCAACACGCCGGGTCGCACTCAAGAACTGAATATTTTTGAAGCCGAACTGGCACCGGTTCGCATAGTGGATATGCCCGGTTATGGTTTTGCCCGCGCCCCCAAACCGGCGGTTGAGGCATGGAACAAGCTGATCCACGCCTATCTGCAGGGGCGTGCAAATCTCAGGCGGGTTTATATTTTGGTGGACGCTCGTCACGGCCCCAAAGCCAATGACCTCAGTGTGATGAACGAACTGGACAGGGATGCAGTCAGCTACCAGATTGTCCTGACCAAGGTCGACAAACCCTCCCTCAGGGATCTGGACAAGAATGTTGCCGCCACTGAAGCCGTTATTGGCAAACGTCCCGCGGCCTATCCTCAAATTCTTCTGACATCCTCTGAAACGGGGGCCGGCATCAAGAATTTACGGGCAACCATTGCCGAATTCCTCGCCGGGTGAGGGCTGCAAGAACCGTGCAAGTTCAAGGCATTTAGAGTTCTGGCCCTCGGAAGGCTGAGTTGAATCATTCCTCCGGGTCTTGGGTGTCTTTGGTTTCTGCGGGTAAAAGCCTTTCCTCCTTGGGCGCTGCTTTATCCGTTTTCCCGTCCCACCCCTGGGGAATGAGTTTGTTGTTTTTGGCGCCAAGCTCCTGCAGCATTTCCACCTGACGCACGACGCTTCCCCGCCCCGAAACCAGTTGGCCCTTGGCATCATCGAAGTTTTTTTGCGCCGAATTGATGGACTTTTCCAAACGGTCCATACTGCCCAGAAATCCGGCGACCTTGTCGTAAAGCGCCCCGGCGCGTTCGGCGATAACCTCGGCATTCTTGTGCCGGTTTTCGATATCCCAGACATTGCGCACAGTGCGCAGAGCACTCATCAGCGTTGTCGGTGTGGTCACCAGCACGCCCTGTTCCAGACCAAAATCAATCAAAGCGGGGTCTTTTGTAAGCGCCGCTGCGAATGCCGCTTCAATGGGCACGAACATCAAGACAAAATCCAGACCGCTTTTTGCGTGCCGGGGATATTCCTTGCGTCCAAGCGTCTTGATATGGCCGCGCATGGAAGTGATATGGTCGCGCAACCCTTGTGCGCGGGTCGTTTCGTCTTCAGCGTTGGTAAACACTTCAAACGCAGTGAGTGATACTTTTGAATCGACAATCATCTTGTCGCCATTGGGCATAAGGATTTCCACATCCGTGCGCACCCGGCTGCCATCGCTCGCCGTGTGGCTCTGCTGGGTGAAAAACTGCTCACCTTCGCGCAGACCCGAGCGCTCAAGAATGGACGAGAGGATCATTTCACCCCATGCCCCTTGCGTCTGGGAACTTCCCTTGAGCGCGCGCGTGAGATTATTGGCTTCAGTCACTATTACCTGATTGGAATGGACCAGCGCCCGGATACTCTCGCCCATCGCCGCCCGGTCCTTGAGCAGACCAGTCTGGAATTCGATGATTTTATCACTCAGCGGTTTAAGCAGATTATCAACCTGTTCACGGTTCTGCCTTGAAAAGGTCTCGCCATGAGATTTCAGAACATCCGTTGCGATGACCTTGAATTCATCGGTCATCTGCTGACGAGCGCTCTGGAAACGTCGCAAATTCTGTTCCGCCTGAATTTGCTGCTCCTCCATCTTGGCCCGAAGGGCCGCAGCTTCGGCCTGCAGGGCGGAATTGTCCTGCCGGTTTTGCGCAAGCTCGGCTTCCAGCTCGCCGATGCGCTGATCACGATCGCCAAGCTGCTGGTCAAAACTGTTGCGCAGGTTATCGGTGGCAGCTTTGGCCGCGGCCTCGATTCGTGCCCGTCCGTTGCCGATAGTGGCGATCAAAAGAGCAAAAAGTGCCAGCGCAATGCCCGCCCCGGCAACCACAAGCGCCAGCCCGGAAGTGACAGCAAAATCACCCAAGGAGAAAACAACATATTCCACGTCCTCAATGTTATCCGATTCGTGCCCGCTTCTATATACGGCCCAACAGCAATGGTTTTTAGAATTGGAGGACAGCCGGACAACCGTCTGAACAGTTGACCCGCGCGCGCAAAATCGCCATATGCATGCTGCACGAAACGGGTTGGTTCTGCCGACCCCAGACAGGTTCAAGGTTAGGCCCATGGCTCTTCGTCCCATACTCATTATTCCCGACCCCCGGCTTCGCATGATCACAAAACCGGTTGAAAAGTTCGATGACGATTTGAAACAACTCATCGCTGACATGTTTGACACCATGTATGCCGCGCCGGGTATCGGGCTGGCCGCCCCCCAGATCGGTGTGATGGAGCGGGTGATTGTCGTTGATTGCGGCCTGAAGAAACATGATTCTGAGGAAACTGAGTTCCCGGACGGCAATGAGCGGTTTGAAGACACGGAAGACAAGGCAAGCGCTGATGATTCCGAGCCTGACCCCATTGCCATGATCAATCCGGAAATCACCTGGTTTTCGGAGGAGCTCTCAGTGCATGAGGAGGGTTGCCTGTCGATCCCCGACTATTATGAAGACGTGGAACGCCCGGCCCGTTGTCGGGTCACCTATAAAGACACTTCCGGCCAGCGGGTTGAACGTGAACTGGAGGGCTTGCTTTCAACCTGTGTCCAGCACGAAGTTGACCATCTGGATGGCAAATTATTCATTGATTATCTTTCACGCCTGAAACGTGAAATGGTGACCAAGAAATTCAAAAAAGCGGCACGCCATGCGTAAAAAAACGGCCGGGCCTGCCTCGGTTTGTTTTCCCGCGCCTTTTGTGAAGTGGAGCCGCCCATGCGCGTAATTTTCATGGGAACCCCGGCTTTTTCTGTGCCCGTTTTCAACAGGATTCTTGAAAAGGGCCATGAGATTGTTGCCTGCTACACCAAAGCCCCCCGTGCCGCGGGCCGGGGCCAGCGGGAACAAAAAAGCCCGGTGCACGTGGCGGCCGAGGCGGCGGGGGTGCCCGTTTTCACTCCCAAAAGCCTCAAGGGTAAAAAGGAGCAGCATAAATTTGCTTCTCACCAGGCGGATGTTGGTGTCGTGGTTGCCTATGGGCTTATTCTGCCCAAACCCGTTTTGGATGCCCCCGTTCATGGTTGTTTAAACCTGCATGGTTCAAAACTGCCGCGTTGGCGGGGCGCTGCGCCCATTCAACGCGCTATCATGGCCGGAGACAAGAGCACCGCCGTGCAGGTGATGCAGATGGACGAGGGACTGGATACCGGCGCGGTTGGGCTTTGCACAGAGATTGTTATTGATGCGCAAATGAGCGCCGGCGAGTTGCACGACAGGATGATGGAACTGGGCCCAGACCTGATGGTAAGAGCTCTGGAAAGACTTGAACGGGGCGAACTGCATTTTACCCCGCAGCCCGAAGAGGGCGCGACCTACGCCAGAAAAATTGACAAGGCCGAGGCCGCCATCGACTGGACGCTTTCCGCTGGCGAGGTGCACAATCTTGTTCGCGGCCTGTCGCCCTTTCCCGGCGCCTGGTGTCAAATGGAGCTTGGCGGTGCGCCCGTGCGGGTGAAAATATTGCGCGGCAGCGTTGTCAAGGGTGAGGGCACCCCCGGCGAAATCCTTGATGAGAGCTTGACGATTGCCTGCGGCAAGGATGCAATCAGGGTTCTGCAAGTGCAGCGTCAGGGTAGGAGCGCAATGGAGGCGGCGGATTTCCTGCGCGGTACGGGGTCGCTCAAGGGGCAGGTGTTAAGTCGCTCTCACATTCAGGGCGGGGGGAGAAATGCCCCGCTTTAAGCTCACCATAGAATATGAGGGCACCCCGTTTGTGGGCTGGCAGAAACAACCTGACCTGCCCTCGGTTCAGCAGACCATCGAGGAGGCTATCGAAGCGTTCTCAGGCGAGAGCGTACCAACCCAGGCCGCCGGGCGCACCGATGCGGGCGTGCATGCATTGGGACAGGTGATCCATTTTGACCTGAAGCGGGAGTGGGAGGCGTTTCGCATCCAGCAGGCCATGAATTTTCATCTCAAACCGCACCCGGTTGTTGTTGTGGCCAGTGAAGAAGTGGATGGCGCGTTCGAAGCGCGCTTCTCCGCCAAGATGCGGCATTACAGATATGTCATCTGCAACCGGCGCCCGCGCCCGGTGCTCGACTGGAACCGGGTCTGGCATGTGCCGGTTCCCTTGGATGCAAAGGCCATGCATGAGGCAGCGCAATGCCTGGTCGGCCAGCATGACTTCACCACTTTTCGCGCTGCCGAGTGCCAGTCCAACTCTCCGGTCAAGTCTCTTGAGGCTATTGAGGTGGCAGCCGATGGCGAGCAGATTATCATCACCTTGAACGCGCGCAGTTTTCTGCATCACCAGGTGCGCTCGTTTGCGGGATCGCTTAAAATGGTGGGGGAAGGCAAATGGCTGGCCGGTGACCTCAAAAACGCCCTTGAGGCGCGTGACCGGTCCTGGTGCGGGGCCATGGCCCCTGCCGCCGGACTTTACCTGGTCCGGGTGGATTACTAGGGGCCTGACCCTAACTGCAAAGCTCCCTGAGCGCCCGTGCAAACAACGGGTAGGCTGCCCCGATGATTTCGTCTTCGGTGCCCGCCCGGGCCGCCGCAACCGAAGCGCTGCTCAGAGCAAATAGGTTTGAACTGGCAGGCAGCACCTTTCGGAACTCTGCGCGCAGCCGGTCGAATATGCCTGCATGCTGCACAAACGGCCCGGTAAATACAATCTGGTGCGGTGACAGGACGAGGCTCAGATTACGCATGGCCACCGCCATTGAGATAATAGCATTTTCCAGAAGCGAAATATCAAACTCCCCGGTCTCCTTGAGAAAGGCCTCAAAACTCCACTCATCGACGGGAATTTTCGGATAAACGGCGCGCAGTTTCGGCAACAGTGCCCACAGGGCAGCCTGGGTTTCAAGGCAGTTATCCAGCCCGCACCGGCAGCGCACCTGCCCGTTGCAGGGCACATGGGTGTGACCGATTTCCCCAAAACCACCATTGCCGGAGACCAGAGTGGTTCCGTTCATGGAATAGGAGGCACCAATACCGTGCCCCCAGTGGATGAACAGGATGTTGGAGCTGTCCTTTTCTCCGCGCCGGGCAATGCGGGCCCGCAACTCGCAATTCAGGTTTTTGTTGACGACAACTTTCAGCCCCAGTTTTTTTGAGATTCCTGAAAAATCCATATTCTGGATATTCTGCCAGCGCGAGGTGGCAAATACCCATTTGTTGTTGTTTTCGTCAACAATGCCGGGCAGGGAAAATGAAATGCCCACAATTTCGGTTCTCTCCGGTGCTTCCTTGCTAATATCCCGAGCCATGCGGATAAAGAGATCTTCCAGTGCGGCATTTGAAACCTGTTCGGTGCTGACCTCTTCGGCTCGCGAGCACAGCTCTTTCCCGCTCAGGTCAACAAGGGTCGCGTGCACCTTCTGAGAGACCACATAAATGACTAGCACTCCGAGGCGAGACAGAACCGGACGCAAAAGAATTTCAGGGCGCCCTTTTCTGTGTAGGGTCGAAGGACGCCCCTCATCCACCAGGCCGCGTTCGATCAATTGCAGGACGAGGGCGGAAACCGTGCCCGGCCGCAAATCATAGTCCGCCGCAATCTGCTTGCGGGTAACTTTTTTGGGTTCACAGATTTCCATGAACAGGCGCCCGCGCCGGTCTGAAATGGCTCGCGGGCCAGTGGTCTGAAACTGTTCAGAATAAGCACTCAACATCGGAATTCTAGGAGCGGTTGCGGAGTTAGCCATCAACACTACCTTTTCTGGTCATTCCTTGCGGGCCCCTGCTTGAATTAACCGCTCTCTGGTACACAAGATATATATTGACAGTAAGTGTTATTAAATACACAAATAGACCTGTTATGCAATCCGGCGTTCATGAAAACAAATGCCGGTCGCACGGGCAACCATGAGCGGGAAATTTCCATGCAGACCCATATATATCCCACGAGTCAGAAAGCGGCCTCACAGGCAGCCACAATGGGCGCAAGCCTGATAAAACAGGCGATTGCCGCGCGGGGGGAGGCTTTTGTCGTGCTTGCTACCGGTGCCAGTCAGTTTGATCTGCTTGATCATCTTGTCGCTGATAAGAACATCGATTGGTCGAGGGTAACACTGTTTCATCTGGACGAATATGTGGGCATTGAAGAAACCCACAAGGCCAGTTTTGTGCGTTATCTGCGCGAACGGTTCCTGGCAAAAGTGCCAGAGGTGAAGAACTTCGTCTTTATCCACGGCAATACCGGTGACACACAGGGCGAAATCAGGCGGGTAAACGAAGCAATTTCTCAAGTGCAGATTGATGTTGCTTTTGTCGGGATCGGAGAGAACGGCCACCTGGCCTTTAACGATCCGCCGGCGGATTTTGAGACCGACGAGCCCTTCATATATGTGGAGTTGGACGAAAAATGCCGCTGGCAGCAGACCAATGAAGGCTGGTTTGCAACTTTTGATGATGTGCCAACCCATGCCATTTCCATGAGCATCAACCAGATCATGAAAAGCTCCAACATCATCTGTACCGTGCTTGATGAGCGCAAGGCCGAGGCGGCAAAATGGACCATCGAGGAAGAGGTTTCCAACATGCATCCCGCCTCCATTCTCCAGACCCATGAGCACGCGCATATTTTTCTTGATAAAAATGCGGCAGCGCAATTGAGTTCGTCGCAGGGCTGATGAGTGAGAGGCCGCATATCGAGGGAATTGTTGTCGAGCCGCGCAGCGCCCGACGCCAGTTGGTATTTACCGGTGATGACACGCAGGTTTTGCGTTGTGAGATTGACCGCGACGGCATTTGCCGGAATGCCGAGAAACAGAGCATTCCAGGCATAGATAATTCGGGAGAATTCACAACGCCCGGCCTGATTGACATTCAGGTCAACGGTTTTGCAGGAGTGGACTTTAACGGACCTGGCCTGGATGTAAAAAAAATGGATCATGCCCTGGCTCACCTTGCGGCAAGCGGTGTTAGCTGTGTGCTGCCCACACTGATAACGGCGTTTGAAAGCGAATTGGTCGATCAGCTCAGGGCGCTTGATCAGGCAGTCTCCAAGAGCACGCTGGGGCCCTTCATGGTTGCCGGTTATCATATCGAGGGGCCGTTTCTTTCCCCCAATGAGGGCAGCTCGGGCGCGCATCCTGCTGCTGCCATGATCCCCGCCTCGCAAGGGCTTGTTGAAAAACTCATGGCGGTTACTTCAAGGCCGCTTCGCATTATGACGGTGGCGCCGGAACAGGAGGGTGTGTGTGAACTCATACCCTTCTTGCTCCAGAACGCAATTGCCTGCGCCATTGGGCACACGGCGGCCTCAAGAGAGGAAATCAGCGCCGCAATCGGTGCTGGGGCAACCCTGTCGACCCATCTGGGGAACGGTCTGCCTCATACTTTGAACAAGCACGAAAACCCGCTCTTTACCCAGCTCGGACGCGACGAACTCAGCGCAAGTTTTATTGCTGATGGTGTGCATATTCACCCTGAAACCCTGCAGACCTATATCAGGGCCAAGACCCTTGCCCGGACCATTATCGTAACCGATGCCGTTTCCGCCGCCGGCAAAGACGTGGGGGCGGGCATCTATAAACTTGCAAAAACTGAAATTGAGCGAAAGCCTGACGGTTCAGTGCGCATCCCCGGCTCCACCTATCTGGCCGGGTCCTCAGCCACCATGGATCAGATGGTGCGCAATCTGATGAAGTGGTACGGGTTTTCAATGAGCGACATCCTGCAGGTTGCCCGAAAAAATCCCGGCGCCTTTATCGGGGAATTTTTGAACGATCCCGGCGCCGGCTCAAGAGCTGATCTGGTAAGCTGGAGGCGGGTTGAAACAAAATTGCAGGTGGTTGAGACCTCTATCGGTCCGTGGACGGTGCGCTCCGCCTAGTCCTGAACCCCCGAAAGGTTTAGCTCCGCCACGTGGTGGCACCGGGCAAAATGCCCCGGAGCATGCTCTTCAAACGCTGGCGCTTCTTTGGCGCACAAATCTGTCGCGTGGGGGCAGCGGGGATGAAAATGACAGCCCGAGGGCGGGTTGGCTGGACTGGGTACCTCCCCCTCAAGGGGCACCATATCCGCGCGGCGGCGCGGATCAGCTTCGGGAACTGCGCCCATCAGGGCTGATGTATAGGGGTGTTTGGGTGCCTGAAAAAGCGCTTCTGTCGGCGCCAGCTCAACAATTTTTCCCAGATACATCACAACAACCCGGTCGCAGAAATGTTTGACGACGCTTAAATCGTGGGCAACGAACAGATAGGTAAGGTTGAACTCATCCTGCAGTTTCAGCATCAGATTGAGCACCTGGGCCTGCACGGAAACATCGAGCGCCGAGACGGGCTCGTCTGCCACAACAAGCCGGGGGTTGAGCGCCAGGGCCCGCGCAATAACCACCCGCTGGCGCTGCCCGCCGCTGAAGGCGTGAGGGAAGCGTTGCATGTATTCAGGCCGCAGACCCACCAGTTCAAGCAGCTCCCCCACCCGCTGGGAACGTTTTTCCCGGTCCTTGATACCCCCGATGACCAGCAGTGATTCCCCGATAATATCCAGAATATTCATCCGTGGATTGAGCGAGGCGTAAGGGTCCTGAAATATCATCTGGATATCACCCCGAATCGGGAACAGTTCACGTTCGGACATGAAAGCGATATCGGTGATACTGCCATCGCCCTTGCGGAATAGAATTTCTCCGCCCGAAGGTGTCATTGCCCGCATGATGCAGCGGGCGGTCGTGGTTTTGCCGCAGCCGCTTTCCCCCACCAGCCCCAGAGTTTCTCCCTCAAGGATGGAAAAGCTCACATCATCAACCGCCCGCACCTGGCCGATGATTTTGCGTCGCAACCCCTTGGAGCGAATGGGGAAAAACTTGCTCAGTCCTTTGACTTCAAGCAGTACAGACTTTTCGCTCATTCTGTTTCCTCCGCCGCGTCGGAATGGAGAAAACAGGCCACTGATTGTTTATCGCTGACCGGGGAGGGAACCGGCGTGAACCGGTCGCATTTGCCGGGAATGAAACCAGGGCAGCGTGGATAAAACGGGCAGCCTTTTGGACGGTTGAACGGATGAGGAATTGAGCCGCCGATAGTGGGGAGTTCCTCACGGGTTCCCGAATGAATGGTGGGAATCGAAGCCAGCAGGGCGCTTGTATAGGGGTGCTGGGGATTGTGGAAAATATCGTCAACCGGCCCCTGTTCCATCACCCGGCCCAGATACATCACCACTACATAATCGGCAATCTGGGCGATGACCCCCAGATCATGGGTGATAAAAATCATCGCCAGATTTTGCTCTTTTTGCAGCCTGCGCAACAGGTTGAGCACCTGGGCCTGGGTGGTGACGTCGATGGCGGTGGTCGGCTCATCCGCAATCAGGAGCTTTGGGCCGCAAACAAGCGCCATGGCAATCATCACCCGCTGGCGCAATCCCCCGCTCAACTCCCAGGAATAAACACCCATGCGCTCCTCAGGGTTGGAAATGCCTACTTCGCCCATGCGCGCAATGCAGATATTTGCAGCTTCCTCCCTTGAGACATCCCGGTGCAGCCGCACCGCCTCGATAAGCTGGTTGCCGATGGTGTGCACGGGGCTGAGGGCGGCCATGGGCTCCTGCGGAATAAGCGCGATTTCATTGCCCCTGATATCGCGCATTTCTTCTCCCCGGTCGTCCAGATCACGCAGATTGATCGGCTCCTGCACCCCATCATCACGGCGGCGATAGAAAATCTCTCCACCCACAACTTCTCCCGGTTTCTGAACTATCCCGAGAATGGATTTGATGGTGACGCTCTTGCCGCATCCGCTTTCGCCAACAATGCCCACCACCTGACCCCGACTCACATCAAAGCTGACGCCATCAACAGCCTTGGCTGTTCCTTCATCAAGGAAAAACCGGGTTTTAAGGTTTCTGATGGAGAGGATTATATCAGGGTTCAAGCTATCGGTCCTAGTGATAGGGGTCGGCGGCGTCACGCAGACCGTCGCCAAGAATGTTAAGGGCAATAACCGTGATGATGACGGCAACACCAGGCAGCATCAGCCAGGGCGCCAGCGCCACCGATTGCAGGTTCTGTGCTTCCTGAAGCAGCACACCCCAGCTTATGGCCGGGGGCCTGAGGCCAAGACCAAGAAAACTGAGGAATGTTTCGTTGATAATCATCACCGGAATGGCCAGCGTGACCGCGGCGATGATGTGGCTGCTCATGGTGGGCACCATATGGCGGAACACAATGCGCAATTGGGAGCAGCCCGAAAGTTTGGCCGCGACCACAAAATCCTCCTCGCGCAGCACCAGAAACCGCCCCCGCACCTCGCGCGCCAGCCCGGTCCAGGTGATAAGCGCCAGAATGGCAGTAATCGCGATATAGCCCTGGGTAACCGACCATGTACGGGGCAGGGAGGCCGAAAGCGCCAGCCAGATGGGGATGGGGGGAATAGACTGGAGGAGTTCGATCAAACGCTGGATGAACATATCAATCCAGCCGCCGAAATAGCCCGATATCCCCCCAAGGACAATCCCGATGATTGTGGAAAGAAATACCGCGAGCAGCCCAATGGAAAGCGAGACCTGGGTGCCGTGCAGAACCCGCGACCACTGGTCACGCCCCAGCCGGTCTGTGCCCAGGATATGTACGGGCGGATCGTCGGGATTGACCAATGCCAGCAGGTGGATGTCGGTCTTGAATAGGCCCAGAACCTCCCACTCATATCCTCGCCCAAAAAGACGCAGCGGAACCTTTTTGGTTTCACTGGTTATCCACTCCATTTTTAAGGTGCGCGGATTGCGTTTCCCCTCAATGGCATAGGCAAACAGCGCGGGGCCATTGTCCCAGAACTGGATGGCCTGGGGCGGAATGAACGACCCCCGCGTCCGGCTTTCGGATGGATCCTGGGTGCTGAAAAATCCTGGGAAGGCGGCAATGATCACAATGAAGATGACAATGATGCCGGAGATCATCGCCAGCTTGTGCTTTTTGAAGCGCCACCAGACCAGCTTCCAGTTTGGCGCAACGGAAATTGCATCCGCTTCCTCTGGCAGGTTCTGATCGGGGCTGAGGGTTTCGCTGCTCATTTTTTACGCTTCCTCCATGCGGATGCGCGGATCAAGCCAGGCCAGAAGAATGTCCGAAAGCAATGTGCCGATGACGGCAAGACCAAAATAGGTCAGGACGATGGTGCCGGCCAGAAACATGTCCTGGGAGATCAAAGAGCGCAGCAACAAGGGCCCTATGGTGGGCAGATTGAGCACCGTTGCTACAATCAGGCTGCCCGAGAATATAAGCGGCAGATACCAGCCAAGCGAGGAAACCAGCGGATTTATGGCCAGCCGCAGCGGGTATTTTAGTACCAGCTTCCATTCTGGCATGCCCTTGGCCCGTGCCATTTCCATATAGGGTTTGTTGAGTTCGTCAAGCAGGTTGGCCCTTAATATGCGGGCCAGGCGTGCGGTGCCGTCAAGCCCCAGAATGACCATGGGCAGCCAGATGTGCTTGGCCAGGTCAACTGCCTTGGCAAAACTCCAGCTGGCGTCGGCAAACTCGGGCGAGAACAGGCCGGTGATGGTGATGCCAAAATTTGAAAATGCGAACCACATCAGAATGAGCGCAGTCATGAAAGTGGGGGTGGCAACGCCCACATAGTTGAACACGGTAAAAAAGTAGTCGAAGAACGAATATTGGCGGGTGGCGGAAATGATACCGATGGGAAGCGCCACCATGAAGGTAAAAATCAGGGTTGCAAGGCCCAGAATGACGGTAAGCAGCAACCGCTGGCCTATAAGTTCGGAAATGGGTTTCTGGAAGTCCAGTGACAGGCCAAGGTCGCCCTGCAATATGCGTGAGATCCATTTGAAATATTGCACATAAGCGGGCTGATCCAGCCCGTAAAGGTTGCGCAAGGCCTCAATTTGTACCTGGTCCATGGAGGAGCCGGAGGCGGCGAGTTCGGCCACATAGGAGGTAACAAAATCTCCCGGCGGGGCCTGAATGAGAATGAAGGATACAATCGAAAAGACGAACATCAACACCGGCAGCAGCATCAGGCGCTTAAGAATGAAAACCAGCATAGAATTTTTTGTCCTTACGAAGTCAGGCTGACCTCAACTGATGGCAATGCCACCAGAACGTCAATATCAGTCTTGTGCTAAATGAAACCGGCGCCCTCTTTGCAATTGTTATTGCTTTTGGCATTTCGCGCAAAAGAGAGCGCCGGTATCCTGAGACAGTTCAGTTCAGCCTAGTTGGCAAAATAGAACTGTTCCGGGCGGGTGTTGCCCGGCGTGCGAAGCGGCCAGTCATTGCCGGCAACTTCAGCCACGTTTCTCAGCTTGGCATTGACTACAACCACACCCTGAACCATCGGTGTCAGGCCAACGGTTCCGATCTCCCAGACATTGTCAGCCCAGATACGGAACAATTCCTGCGCCAGTTCAATCTGGCGTTCGCGTCCCGAGAGCTTGGCTTCGTCGATAATGTCCATAAGCCGCTGGATTTCAGGCGTTGGCTCCATGCCTTCAGCGCCATCGGTTTCAACCCATTTACGCACCAGGGGGGCAAAGGTCAGGCTGGGGTTAGAACGCGGATCCATTTTGGGCTGACCGCTGAATGGAAACCCGGTGGTATCTTCGTTCCAGATTTCAATTTGCAGGTCGTTGGAGTCACGCATGGCGAAGTGCGGGGTGCGTTCGCGGATTTCCACGTGAGCGCGAACACCCACATCACCCCAGTCCTCAACCACGAGCTGGCCGATATCGCCCCAGCTGGCAAAGGCCGGTACAACACCAACTTCCAGATCAAGCCTGTCGCCATTTGGCATCAGGCGGAAACCGTCGCTATCGCGCTCGGTCAGACCAATACTGTCAAGCAGGGCGTTGGCTTTGTCAGTGTCCAGTTCGGTATATTTGAACGCATATTCATCCCCCGGATAATAGGGGTGGAATGGTGCGGGTACGCCCTGGCGGGCCTCACCAATGCCAAGAAACGCCAACTCCTTGATTGCTTCGCGGTCAATGGAATAGGACAGGGCAACACGGAAGTCCTTGTTGCGCAACAGATCGCCCAGAGCCTCATCGTTATTGTAGGTCTGGTTGAACATGAGCACAGCATCAGAGCCGCCGAATGTCGGATAGGTGACCACGCGATAGCCGCCCTTGTCGGCATTTTCCATCAGAACCGGGAAGTTGCTCATGGCCAGATGGCGGCCCTGCATGTCAATTTCACCGCCAACGGCCGCAAGGTTCAGCGTCTCCTTGTCAGCAAAAAACTTGAAGGCGACATTGTCGATATAGGGAAGCTGATTGCCCTCTGCATCGACCGCAAAATAATAGGGATTGCGCTCGATGACAAAAGTTTCATCCGCAACCGTTGAGCCATCCTTGGGAACCCAGGCGGCGGTGCTGGGGCGGTTACCACTCAGATGCGGCAATGCCTCAACCGAGAATAGTTGCGTCCAGGTGTCAAAACCGCTTTCGCTCACCCGGGCAGCAAGGGTTGCCTCATCCGTATAATCGGGATGGAACTGTTTCATATAATGGGCGGGGGCAAAAACCAGGTTGTTGATGGATTTGTCTGCGCCGTCCTTGTTGGCCAGATCCAGCAAAAACGCCGTATTTGGCTGGCCAAAAGTCCAGCGCACTGCCGTGTCGCTGAGCTTTTCAACGGTGACATCGGAGCCATCGCCATTGCGCATCCAGATGGGTTTGGTTGGCGTCAGTTCTTCATTGTTCAGAATAGCATCATACCAGAACATAATATCGTCGGCAGTGAATGGCTCGCCATCCGACCATTTCATGCCTTCACGCAGGAACACTGTCCATTGGGTGAAGTCGTCGTTGGACTCCCAGCCCTTGGCGATGTGAGGAATAACTTCCCCGCCATCGGGTGAATGGCGCACCAGTGCGTCATAGGTCACCCTTGTATAGTTGTTGTGATCCGATGGCCCCAGAAATCCACGGCGTAATGTGCCCCCGTAGGTGCCGATGGAGTCGGTGACTTCCTGCACCAGCGGCTCGGACGGCAGGCGCTCGCCTACAGGTGGCAGTGCGCCCGAAGCGACTGCGTCGGCAAACATTGGCGCCCCGGTATAGGATTGCGCCAGCGCCGGACTGAGTGCGCTCAACCCCATTCCAAGGGCAAGGGCTGCAGTGCCCGTCCCCCAGATAGTATGTTTCAACCAGATTTTCATTTCTCTCTCCCTTCAAGAAAACTTTTTGTTTTGATTGTTGTGGCTTTTTGCCTGGTTTTTGTCTGATGGTGCCCGAACCTGAGCGTTGGCCTTCTCCCTTGGCCTTTTGACTTGGACCTGCCTGAGCTTCGCCGTGCGGGCTCTTTCCTCAGGCCCCAGTGTGCCAAATTAGGCATTAAAAACACTCAGTGTCAATAAAAGCATTCAGTGTAAATAAAAACAAAGTGCGTGCGCATCAAATTAGCCCGGTGCGCGGCCTCTCCCCGCCCGAAACTGTGGAAATGCGACAGGCTGGCAAGTTGAAAAATTCATTCCTTGCCGCCCGACCCGCTTTGCTACAACATTGCTCCGAGCGAATGTTTTTTCAAAAAACTCCGGGGAGAAGTAAATTGCAGGGGCCTGAAGAAGTATTGCATTTCTGGTTTGACGAGCACACCAGCGATGACTGGTTTGGCGGAAAAGCCGAGTTTGATGAGAAACTTGAACAGCGTTTTTATGACCTTCATGCTCAAGTCGCCCTGGGTGAGGCCTGGAGTTGGCGTGTCTCTTCCAGGGGTCGTCTCGCTGAAATTCTGGTTCTGGATCAGTTCAGCCGCCAGCTCTATCGCGGCGATGCCCGTGCTTTTGCCAGTGATGGAATGGCGCTGGTTCTGGCGCAGGAACTGGTGGCTTCTAAAGAGGACATGAGCCTGAGTGACGACGAACGTATGTTCGCCTATATGCCTTACATGCACTCAGAGTCATTGCCTATCCACGAAGAAGCGGTGCGCCTGTTCACAGCCCTGGGCAATGAGGACAATCTGAAATTTGAAATCGCACACCGCGATACCATCCAGCGTTTTGGCCGGTTTCCCAAACGCAACGAAGCCCTGGGCCGCACCTCCACAAAGGAAGAACTCGCCTATATCAATGAGCGAAAAGACTCGATGTTTTAGTTGAGCAAGGCGGGGTCCACCAACGCACCGGGGTGCCCAATGACCTTTGCCGCTGTGCGGTGAGCCACCTGTGCGCTCGTCTCGATGGACTGTCCGGCAAGCCGGGCCGCCAGATAAGCCCCATTGAACGAGTCACCAGCGCCGGTGGCATCAACCGCGGTTGCAGCAAGGGCCGGAACTTCAACAAGATTGTCCCCTTGTGCAATCAGTGCCGTCTCAGCCCCGTTTTTCACCGCCACTTCAGCAATGCCCAGCCCCTGATAGCGCGATATGGTGGCCCTGGGGTCGGCGTCTCCAAAAATCTCCGCATCGTCATCAAAGGTGGGCAGGACGATGTCGATGACCGGGGAGGCTGCGATGATGGCCTCCCTGATGGTATTTGAATCAGGCCATAGCACTGGCCGAATATTAGGGTCGAATGCCACGCGCGTGCCTGCACCCCTGGCTTTACCAAGTGCAAAAATCAGGTTTTCCCTTGCTGGTCGCGACAGGATTGCCAGCGTGATACCGGAAAAATAGGCCAGTTCACAATTCCCAAGAGCCGCCGCCAGTTTCGCAGAATTGTCAGCCAGTTGTTTGGCAGCAGAATTTTCTCGCCAATAGGTGAAATGCCGGTCGCCATCCGCCTGATGAATAAGATAGAGGCCGGGGCGCTTGTTCTTTATGGTCTGGATATGGCTGGTGCCGATCTGGTGCGTTTCCAGAAATGCGCGCATGCGGGCCGAATAAATATCGTCGCCAAGGGCACTGAGATAATCCACATCCCATTCTTTCCCCAGGGACGCGCGCATATACCAGGCCGTGTTCAGCGTGTCCCCTGCATAACCCAGGCGGTACTGGTCTGCTTCCCCGCCTGACATTTCGAGCATGAACTCGCCGATGCTCACGATTTTTCTGCCCATCTGTCTCTCGTCAGTTTTCTCTTGTGGGTGTGGCTTGCCCGGTTGTATGGTAGTTGGCATAATCCGTTTTCGCCAGACATCTGGTGGAAAGAACAAAGATTTTTTGTCGGGCCTGCCGATTCTGAACGGTACAAGCCTGACCTGTAATTGCCCGGGGACCCATGTCAACAAGATTGTCCACAAATGTGCTGGGCCTGCTGCCTGAGCACATTGCCCGCCCTTCCTATGAGCGCGCATCAATAAAAGCGGGTATTGTGCATCTGGGCGTGGGGGCATTCCACCGCGCCCATCAGGCGGTTTATATGGACGATTTGCTGGGGCAGAATCCGGACTGGGGCATTGTCGGCGCCAGCCTGCGCCGCCCCGACACAAGGGACGCCCTGGCCCCTCAGGATTTTCTTTATACGCTGGCGGTGCGCGATGCCTCGGGCACAAAGTGCCGGATTGTCGGCGCGCTGCTCGACTGCATCAATGTCGCGGACAAACGGGAAAATCTGCTTGGGGTAATGGCCGCCCCCGCGACCCGGATTATCTCTCTGACCATCACCGAGAAAGGCTATTGCCACGACCCCGCAACCGGGGAGCTGGATGAAAACCATCCCGATATTGTTCACGATCTCGCCCGCCCGGCAGAGCCGGTCAGTGCTCCAGGGCTGGTTGTTGAAGCCATTCGGTTGCGCCGCGACAACGGCGCCCCCCCGTTCGCAATCATGAGTTGTGACAACCTGCCCGCCAACGGCGAGACAGCGCGGAAAATTATTACCCGCTTTGCCTGGTTGTGTGCGCCTGAACTGGGCGAATATGTGGAAAAAAACATTGCTTTCCCCTCAACGATGGTTGACCGCATCGTGCCGGCGACAACCGATGCGGACCGGGCTGAAATTTCACAAATCATTGGCGTTGAAGATGCATGGCCCATTGTCACCGAGCCCTTCTGCCAATGGGTGATAGAGGATAACTTCCCCTCCGGCCGGCCGCCCTTTGAACAGGCGGGGGCTCAAATGGTTGCCGATGTTGAGCCCTTCGAACGCATGAAGCTGCGCATGCTCAACGGCGCTCACTCGGCGCTGGCCTATCTGGGGTATCTGGCGGGCTTCAAAACCGTCTCTGACGTGGTTTCCAATAAAAAAATGCTGGCGTTCCTGCACGAGTTGATGAGTAAGGAAATCATTCCAACGCTCCATATGCCCGGCACCGACCTCTTGGCCTATCGTGACGAATTGCTGACGCGTTTCGCCAACCCCTCGCTCAAACACGCAACCTGGCAAATTGCCATGGATGGCAGCCAGAAACTGCCCCAGCGCCTGCTTGATACCATCCGCGACCGCATAGGAGCCGGAGCCTCCTATGAGCGTCTGGCACTGGGGGTTGCAGGCTGGATTGTCTATGCCAGCGGCACAGACGAACGCGGAGAGACCATTGAAATATCAGACCCGCTCGCCCGTGAATTTGAGCGCATAACCGCCTCTGCAGGCAATGATGCTGCAGCTCTGGTTGACGGGTTCTTGCAACTTAAGGCGGTTTTTGGAGCACAACTGCCTGGAGACAGAAATTTCCGCTGGTCGCTGGAGGAAAAGGTCCGCTTGCTCAGGGAGCGGGGGGTTCTGATGGCAATCGGCTGAGCGGCTCTATTCCTCGGGGGCGATGTATTTGAGAAAATCCGGGGCCGGCATGATAATCCGGTCGTCCCGGTCGTTGACCAGAGCTTTGTCCCGTCCCTTGTAGTCAATCCCTGAGAGAACATGCGCAATAACGGCCAGTCGCGCCCTGCGCTTGTCATTGGCCCGAACCACCGTCCACGGTGCGTAATCGGCGTGGGTGCGTTTCAGCATCTCGTCGCGGGCACTGGTATATTCATTCCAGCGGGTGAGGGCCTTCAGATCAACCGGGGAGAGCTTCCACTGCTTGAGCGGGTCATGTCGCCGGTCGTGAAATCGCTTGATCTGCATGGGCCGGCTGATGTTGAGCCAGAACTTGAAGAGTAGAATGCCGTCATCGGCCAGCATGCGCTCGAAATTGGGAACCTCTGTCAAAAAGGTCTCCGTCTGTGCCGGGGTGCAAAACCCCATAACCGGTTCCACTACCGCCCGGTTATACCACGAGCGGTCAAACAGAACCGTCTCCCCCGCCGTGGGCAGGTGAGGCACATAGCGCTGAAAATACCACTGCAACTGTTCCCGGTCCGAGGGTTTGGGCAGGGCCACGACCCGGACATGGCGGGGGTTGATGTTTTGGGTATAACGCTTGATGGTGCCTCCTTTCCCCGCCGCATCGCGTCCCTCGAAAACAATAACGATGCGCTGATCACTCTCCATGAGATGGGTTTGCAGCTTTACCAATTCGATTTGCAGCGCCAGCAGGGTTTTTTCATAAAGCCGGCTTTTTTGTTTTTTGTCGTAAGGATAGTCCCCCGAAGTCAGGGCGTTCTTGGCGATGATTTGCGGGAGTTCAGGATTATCAAGGTCAAAGTTTTCCAGTGCTTGTGCCAGTTTCATTTTTTAGATGCCCTGTTGCAGAAGATGCGAAATTATTCCGCCAGAGTGTTGACTTCAAACTCTCAATGCAAGCCCCTGGTTTGACAATCGGACAAAATTGGTCGTTTAAGGTCCCATGGTTGAAGAAAATCCGCCTTCAGATGCAATGGACGAAGAACAGGAACCCCAGCCGCAACCCGGAGCCGTGGCTGAGGCGTTTGCTGACGCAATCGTTGCGCCCTGTCTCATCCTGAGCACCAGAGAAGAAGTATTGCACATGAATCCCGCTGCAATTCATGAACTGCCCGGCGCCCGAATTGGCGAGCCCATAAGTTTTGCTATCCGGCACCCTGAATTCTTAAGCGCCATGGAAGAGGTGCGCCAGACCGGCACCCCCCACACTGTGCAAGTGCTGCAATCCTTTCCCAACATGACCTGGTATTCTATCACCGTTGCGCCCCTGAACCTCCCCGAGGGCGAGAGTTTCGATGAATTTCTGCTGGTGACGCTGGAAAACCGCACCGAACAGAAACGTACCGAAACCATGCGGGTGGATTTTGTCGCCAATGTCAGTCACGAATTGCGCACGCCGCTGACGTCTCTCATCGGCTTTGTGGATACTCTGCTCGGGGCCGCTGCCAATGACAAGGAGGCCCGGGAGAGGTTTTTGCCGGTCATGCGCCAGCAGGCCGAGCGCATGTCAAAGCTCATCGATGACCTGCTTTCGCTTTCGCGCCTTGAGTTGCGCCAGCACGTGAGGCCCACGGAAAAAACCGATCTGGTCGCGCTCATTCTGGAAGTGAAGGAAGGCCTTCAAACCCAGATTGAAAAATCCGGAGTTAAGATTGAACTGAAAATCCCTGAAGAGCCGGCATTCGTCACCGGCGACCGTGATGAGCTTTACGAGGTTCTGGAAAACCTCATTGACAACGCGCTCAAATATGGCGGGAGCGGGGGCCGGGTTGACGTGGAATTGCGCCCAACCGTCCGGCGCACCGATTTTGCCTTTGTACTCAGCGTAAGAGATTATGGAGCGGGCATCGCCAAGGCCCATGTGCCCCGGCTGACCGAGCGCTTTTACCGGGTGGAGGGGGAACAAAACCGCCAGAAAAAAGGTACCGGGCTGGGCCTGGCCATCGTCAAGCATATCGTGAGCCGTCACCATGGCCAGCTCAATATTTCCAGCACCCTGCAGGAAGGCACCAGAATAGAAATTCTGCTGCCCCGGTAAGCGGTCACTGGCTTCTTTGGCCTTCAAGGCCTCTGAAAAACAAAGCAACATCAAACCATTATGGCGTCATGCAACTGTCATGCAGGCGACATGTGGCTGTTATGTGAAGCATCTAATGTGAGGGCGCTTCTCAAGAAGCCTGAATTAACCGTCCTGATGGAAAACGCTTATGAAAACCTCTCTGACAGTGCTTGCAATTGCCCTTGCCTCCTTTGGTTCCCTGATGACAGGTGTCGCCTTGGCCCAGTCCCGCGACCAACTCCAGATTGTTGGATCATCCACGGTTTTTCCGTTTGCCACCTCTGTTGCTGAACGCTTCGGACAGACCACGGGTTTTCCGACCCCAATAATTGAATCCACCGGTTCGGGGGGTGGCCTGAAGCTGTTTTGTGCAGGTGTGGGCACCAACACTCCAGACATCGCAAACGCTTCCCGGCGCATTAAAAACTCCGAAATTGAGACCTGTATTGCCAATGGGGTGACACCCGTTCAGGTGAGAATAGGCTTTGACGGCATTGTGCTTGCCAATTCCAAATCGGGACCTGAGTTCAACCTCTCTCGTGAGCAGATTTTTTCCGCACTGGCCCGCAACATCATTGTTGAGGGTAAACCGGTTGCCAACCCCTACAGGCAATGGTCTGAGATTGACCCCTCCCTGCCTGATGTGGCCATTGAGGTGCTGGGCCCTCCTCCCACCTCCGGCACCCGCGACGCCTTTGTTGAACTGGTCATGCACGAGGCCTGTCAGGATGGCATCGAAGAGAACAAATGTGGGGATATCCGTGAAGATGGCGTGTATGTGGATGCCGGCGAGAACGACAATCTGATCGTGCAAAAACTCGCCGCCAACAGTTCTGCAATCGGAATTTTCGGGTTCTCCTTCCTCGATCAGAACGCTGACACCCTGCACGGGGCCATTGTTGACGATGTCAAACCCGAATTTGAGAATATCGCCGCTGGAACATATCCCATTGCCCGATCGCTCTATTTTTATATCAAGAAAGAACATGTGGGTGTGATCCCCGGCATTGTTGAATATGCCCTGACCTTCACTTCTGAAGGGGCTGCGGGTGAAGATGGATATCTGGGAGAGAAGGGGCTTATTCCGCTCTCCGATGAAGATCGCCAGACGGTAATCGCCGATATCAACAACCTGACACCGGTTCAGAAATACTAGCTGCCCGCTTCTTCGGTTTCACTCGAAAAGGAGAGTAAACTCAGTGTCAATCTGGCTCACGATTTCCGCTCTGATAGCAGTTTCCGGCGCTCTTTATTTTACCGGACGCGCCCGTGTCCGTGCCCTGGTCAGGGGCGAGGTCGCCTCCCTGCATTCAAAGCAGGAATATCACGGGGCCTATTTGCTGATTTTCGGATGCGCCCCTGCGGCTCTGATTGGCATGTTGTGGGTCGCGTTCTCAGGCACTATAACTGAGCATTTTGTGGCGGGCCAGTTGGGAGCGGAGTTTGATGTTCTTGGAACTGACCAGCGCGCAATCATACTGGAAACGGCCCGGGAGCAGATGTCTGGCACTGTATTTGGTCAGATAACCTCCCTGGCCGAAAAAGCCGCGGCTATTTACCGGGAAGGAACGCGGCTCGTAAATTCATTCTTTTTGGTTCTTGCCCTGCTCGGCTTTTCCCTTGGTACTATTATGGGCTGGCGTCGCATTACACCTCAGCTGCGCGCACGCCAGTTTGTGGAAAAAGCCGTGCTTTATCTTCTGATGGCGGCCTCGGGAATTGCCATTCTCACAACCCTTGGCATCGTGTTCTCGCTGGTGTTTGAGACACTCCAGTTCTTCAGGTTCGTCTCTGTGAGCGATTTCCTGTTCGGCACCCACTGGAGCCCGCAAAGTGCTTTTGAGGGCGCCGGAGCCGAAGCGACAGCGGCCCGCAACGCCCAGATTTTTGGCGCGGTGCCGGTGTTTGCCGGAACGCTTCTCATCAGCGCCATCGCCATAAGTGTTGCTGCGCCCATCGGGCTGCTGGCTGCCATATATCTCTCTGATTATGCTCCTGCTCGCGTGCGTGTGGTTGCCAAGCCGGTGATGGAATTGCTCGCAGGCATTCCAACAGTTGTTTACGGGTTTTTCGCCGCACTGACTGTTGCCCCGTTTTTCCGGAAAAGCGGGGAAAGCTTCGGTCTGACGGTTTCCTCTGAAAGTGCGCTGGCTGCCGGCATCATCCTTGGGGTGATGATTATCCCCTTTGTTTCCTCACTATCCGACGACGTGATAAATGCGGTCCCTGAAAGCCTGCGTGACGGCTCGGCCGCTCTTGGAGCGACAAAGTCTGAGACTATTCGCAAAGTTGTTCTGCCTGCCGCGCTTCCCGGCATTGTTTCGGCTCTGATGCTGGCCATATCCCGCGCCATTGGTGAAACAATGATTGTGGTGATGGCTGCGGGCCTTGCCGCCAATCTCACCATCAACCCCCTTGAGGCGGTGACCACAGTGACCGTTCAGATTGTTACCCTGTTAACCGGCGACAGCGCCTTTGACAGCGCCAAAACGCTTTCCGCCTTTGCGTTGGCGCTGGTTTTGTTTCTGGTAACGCTCACCCTGAACGTCATCGCCTTGCAGGTGGTAAAAAAATATCAGGAGCAATATGACTGATTTTTCCAATCAACCTGAAAGCGCCAACACGATACACACCGGGGTTGCGGCGCGCAGGCGGCTGAAAGCCCGCTATCGCAGTGAATGGATTTTCAAGACACTCAGTTTTTCAGCTATCGGGGTGTCGATTGCGTTTTTGCTGTTTCTTTTCACCACCATCTTTGTGCAGGGCTGGCCCGCCTTTACCTACAACTTTGTTCAACTCCCACTGGAGTTGAACGAAACAACGATTGGCAACCAGAACGGCATTTCGCCTGAGAGCATTCACAACGCTGATTATGACGCCATAGTGCGCACCGCCATTCGTGCGCAGTTCCCTCAGGTTTCAGGGCGCAGCGCCAAACGGGCGCTTTCCGGGCTGGTTTCCCCCGGCGCTCCGGTATTGCTGCGCGAGGCTCTGATTGAAGATCCCGAGCAGCTAAATGGCCAAAAGCCTCTTTCACTTCCTTTGTCTGATTTCGCCGATCTCTATCTGAAGGGGCAGATCAGCCACAGTGAGTATCGCACCGGCACGGCTCCGGTAAATATCGAGGCGAGCAGCGGCAATTTCCAGATATCCGGCACAGCCCTTCTCTCTGCGTTGAAAAATTTCACAAACCCTGCCTTGCAGGGCGCTCAGCAGGAGAATTCAGCTTTCAATGCCGGAATTGCCCTGGACCGGGACATGCCTTCTATTTTATTCTATGCCAATGGCGGGGTGCTCAAACTGGAGACACTGGGCCCCGGTTTTGCCAGCGCGCGTGCTCTGTTGCCCCTCACTTTGACAAAGAACCCTGAAGTCGTTGATTGGCAGATACGCCTGATTGAGGTGCCCGAAGCCAATCGCAATTTCTCCGACCAGGAAATTGTCTGGACTGATGCTCTTGTGGAGCGCCAGCTTGTTCAGTCTCAATTCAACACGCTGTTTTTCACCAAAGGCGCCAGCCGCGAGCCTGAAATGGCGGGGATTCTGGGGGCGGTGGTGGGCACTGCCCTCACATTGATTGTGACGCTGAGTCTTTCCTTTCCCCTTGGTGTTGCCGCCGCCGTTTATCTGGAGGAGTTCGCTCCGCGCAATCGCTGGACGGCTCTGGTTGAAGTCAACATCAACAACCTGGCGGCGGTGCCCTCGATTGTTTTTGGCCTTCTGGGTCTTGCGGTATTCCTCACGTTTTTCGGGATGCCGCGCTCGGCCCCCCTTGTCGGGGGCATGGTGCTGGCGCTGATGACCCTGCCCACGATAATCATTGCCTCGCGGGCTGCCCTGCGTGCGGTTCCTCCTTCTATTCGCGAAGCGGCACTGGGCATTGGCGCTTCAAAAATGCAGGTGGTGCTCCATCATGTTCTGCCCCTGGCCATGCCTGGAATTCTCACCGGCACCATCATTGGCATGGCTCAGGCGCTCGGGGAAACCGCGCCTCTTCTGATGATCGGCATGGTGGCCTTTGTGGTCGATATTCCGGGCGGATTTACCGACCCGGCAACCGTGCTGCCGGTTCAGATTTTCATGTGGGCGGACTTCCCCGAACCTGCATTCCAACAACGTACATCAGCCGCCATCATGGTGCTGCTCGCTTTTCTGGTGGCCATGAACGCTTTGGCGGTGGTGCTGCGCAAACAATTTGAGAGACGCTGGTAAGGAGACCGATAAAAATGCTTGATGTAAACACGTTCCCTGCCCCTGAACGCCTTGCGGGCCTGTCCAAGGTTCCCTGCGCATCTGCGGCACCTGTCCCCGAGACCGGGGTGAAGCCGAAAATTTCCGCCCGCGATGTTTGTGTTTTTTACAGCGGCAAACAGGCTCTGTTTGATGTTGATCTGGATGTGATGCCCAACGAGGTGCTTTCGCTCATTGGTCCCTCAGGCTGTGGCAAATCCTCATTGTTGCGCTGCTTCAATCGCATGAATGACACGATAGACGTCTGCGCAGTTACCGGAACGATTACCCTGGACGGGCAGGATATTTATGACCGTTCCATTGATGTTGTGGAACTGCGCGCCCGGGTGGGCATGGTATTTCAGAAACCCAATCCATTCCCCAAGTCGATATTTGAAAATGTGGCCTATGGACCACGCATTCATGGCATGACAAAAGACAAACAGGAACTGGAGGAGCTGGTGGTTGCATCCCTTAAACGTGCCGGACTTTTTGACGAAGTTGCAAACCGGCTTGAGGATTCAGGCACATCCCTCTCCGGCGGCCAGCAACAGCGCCTGTGCATTGCGCGCGCCATAGCGACTCAGCCCGAAATATTGCTCATGGACGAACCCGCCTCGGCTCTTGACCCGATCGCAACGTCAATCATCGAAGAGCTGATTGACGAATTGCGAGAAAACTACGCTATAGTCATTGTCACCCATTCCATGCAGCAGGCGGCTCGCGTGAGCCAGAAAACCGCTTTTTTCCATATGGGAAAGCTCATCGAAAAGGGTGACACCGAGCAGATTTTCACTAACCCCGTTGATAGCAAAACCCAGGACTATATAACCGGACGCATTGGCTAGGGGTGCTGACGTCCTGACCCTAATTTGGCGCTCACAAACAGGAACATCATATGTCCCAAACGCCTTCTCCCCACATCGTGCAATCCTATGAAGACGAGTTGGCCGAACTAGTCCGGCTGATTTCTGAAATGGGCGGCATGGTAGAGCTGGCCATCATCAACTCGACCATGGCGCTGGTCCGGGTTGATCATGACCTGGCGCGCAAGGTTGCGGGCGACGATAAAAAAGTTGATGACCTGCAACGCCTGATCGATGAAAAGGCTGTCTCCATGATTGCCCGGCGCCAGCCCATGGCCGCAGATTTGCGCCGGATCGTTGCCTCCATCCATGTGGCAACCGACCTTGAGCGTATAGGCGACATGGCCAAGAACATTTCTCGCCGCACCCTCAGGATGAGCGACAAACGCATGGCCGCCCAACTTTACTCCGGCGTCAAACACATGTCCGAAATGGTACTCTCTCAGATCAACAAGGCGCTGGACACGGTAACCTCCAATGATGTTGAGGCCTGCGTGCGCGTGGTTAGGGCTGACGATGAGGTTGATGCGCTTTATATGTCCCTGTTCCGGGAGTTTTTAACCTATATGATGGAGGATCCGCGCAACATTACCGATTGCACGCATCTGTTGTTTTGCGCCAAAAACCTGGAACGGGCAGGGGATCACGCCACCAATATTGCTGAGGCAGCCTATTATGTGGAAACCGGGGGCAACCTGCCTTCGGACCTTGAGGCTGGAATTATCGAGGTGTCGTGAACTGGGGAGGCGACAAATGGCTCCATTGATTTTGGTGGTCGAGGACCAGGATGATATCGCAATAATGCTGCGTTATAATCTGGAAGCCGCAGGCTATCAGGTTGTTGTTGCCATGGATGGTGACGAGGCGAGTGAGTTGACCCTTGATGCGGTGCCCGACCTCATCCTGCTTGACTGGATGTTGCCCGGCCTTTCGGGCATTGAATTGTGCCGCCGCTGGCGCAAGCGCAAAAAGACCGCACGGGTTCCCATAATCATGTTGACGGCACGCGGGGTTGAGGAGGAAAAAATCCGCGGACTGAAAACCGGTGCTGATGATTATATGGTCAAACCGTTTTCGATGCCCGAGCTTTTGGCGCGCATAGAAGCACTGCTGCGGCGTGCAAACCCTCAACTGAGCTCAACCATGCTAAAGGTCGGGGATATCGAGCTTGACTGCGAAAACCACCGCCTGCGCCGTGCCGACAGGGATATAAATCTGGCTGCAACCGAGTTCAGGCTGCTGGAGTTTTTAATGCGCAATCCGGGGCGGGTCTATTCAAGGGCCCAGTTGCTCGACAATGTCTGGGGAACAGAGGTCTATGTGGATGAACGCACAGTGGATGTTCACATCGGGCGCCTGCGCAAGGCTATCAACCGTGGCAGGCAACCCGATCCTGTTCGCACCGTTCGTGGCAGCGGGTATGCATTTGACGAACGGTTCGGAGTGAAAAAAAACTAGAGACAGCCTGATGCAGATTATTTCTTCTTGCGATCCATTGTATGATAGGCGCGCTTGGCATGAAATCCGCAATAGGGGGCATTTTCATCGGACTCCCGGCCGCAAAAGTGAAAATCCTTCTGCAGGGGGTCGCCAATGGGCCATTTGCAGGTTTTTTCCGTCAATCCCAAAATGCCAATGCGCTCCTCGACAGGAATAAACAATTCAGTGACATTGTTGAGATTGACCCGCACATTCTCCTGCTCGATTTCAACGGGACTGACCGCAGCAGAACCAACTGCCCGGCTGGAAACAACCCGACGCTTGAAGCCTGAACTGCCCCCCGTTGACTTTGGCCGCCTTGGTGCGCGGCTTCCTCCGCCCGCCCGCTGGGAGGAATTTGCAGGTTTGGCCCTGCCGGAGAGTTTGAGCCGGTGAACTTTTCCGATTACGGCATTGCGGGTTACACCCTCACCCAGCTCGCCGGCAATCTGGGAGGCGCTCAGGCCCTCCATCCACAGCTTGGTGAGTACACTAACGCGTTCTTCGGTCCAGCTACTGCTCATTAAACAGAATCCCCCTTCGCTCCGCCGCCCGAGGCAAGCAGACATTTAAACTGTAATTTGTATATTGAGCTGGCCCGCCACACGATATTTCATGGTTCCAACTGCGACAATACTACACAAACCCCAGAATCCCTGACAAGGCGTTTTTCCCGGTTTTCCCGGAAAAATTCCTGTGAATGCGGGCGTTTTTGGCAAAAATTGAGTCTTGACTTGGGGTTAGCGCCCTTTCATTGACAAGAATAATTTCTCCCTTCATACAGATATGCGAGGAACGTGCCCCAAAATGGCGGCGCGTTTTTTAATTTTGTGTCAGAATTGATGTTAAAAGTCCTTTTTGTCCCTCTGTTTTGAAAGGTGAAAATTGCCATGTCCGCACTTTTTGGCACCTATTTGCGCGACGAACTTGCCTTTGAGCGGGGTGAGGGCATGCGTCTTTATTCAACCGACAGCGTGGAATATCTTGACTTCATGTCAGGGATTGGCGTGAACGTGCTGGGGCACAATGACCCCCATCTGGTGACGGCGTTGAAAAATGCGAGCGAAAAAGTCTGGCACGTCTCCAACCTGTTCACCATTCCCGAGGCGGAAAAACTTGCTGAGCGGCTGGTTGCGGAAACTTTCGCCGACCAGGTGTTTTTCGCCAATTCCGGAGCTGAGGCGATTGAGTGTGCGCTGAAAACCGCAAGGCGCCACTTTTTTGACGCTGGTACACCGGAAAAATTTGAAATCATCGCCTTCACCGGCTCCTTTCACGGTCGCACACTCGGAGCAATTTCTGCAGGTGGCAACCCTGACTATGTGAAGGGCTTTGGCCCGCCTTTGCCTGGTTTTCAACACCTGGCTCCCGGTGACCTCAAGGCCGTCGAGGCGGCAATCGGCCCGGCAACTGCTGCTATTCTCATCGAGCCTGTACAGGGTGAGGGCGGTGTAAACGACATTAAGGAGAGCTTCCTCAAAGGCTTGCGCAAACTGTGCGACAAACATTCCGTTCTGCTCATTCTGGACGAAGTGCAGTGCGGCTATGGGCGCACCGGAAAATTGTTTGCCCATGAATGGACGGGCATTGAGCCCGACCTCATGGCGGTCGCAAAGGGGATCGGGGGTGGGTTCCCCCTGGGGGCCTGTCTGGCCAAAGGTGACGTCGCCAAAGCCATGGTACCGGGCACCCACGGCTCGACCTATGGCGGCAACCCCATGGCCTGCACCATCGGCAACGCAGTACTCGACCGGCTTCTGGAGCCCGGCTTTCTTGAGCATGTGGAAGAGATGGGTCGGGAGATGCACTGGCACATGCATCAGCTCATGCAGAAATTTCCCGATCTGGTGCTCGAAGTGCGGGGTAAGGGATTGATGGGGGGAATAAAGATTGCCCCGCCGGTGCGTGACTTTGTGGGGCGTCTCAAAGAGCGCAATCTGCTTACGGTGGCTGCCGGGGACAATGTGCTGCGCCTTCTGCCCCCGCTCATCCTCACAAAAGCCGATATCGACGAGGCATTTGAAAAAATTAGTGCCGCCTTTTCAGACTATTCCAAAGAGAAGTAAGATAGCCAGAGCGGCCGATTGCCTGACAGACGATTTCCAAGGACCGACCCCATGACGACGCAAGAAAACCCTTCCTCCCCCCGCCACTTTCTTGATCTCAAGGATTTCGATCAAAAGACCCTGCGCGCCATTCTGGAGCTGTCCAAAGAGCTGAAAACGCGTCTGAAGGCGGGGGAGCGCCCCCCCTTGCTCAAGCACAAGGTTCTGGCAATGATTTTTGAGCGCGAGAGCACCCGCACCCGCGTTTCCTTTGATGTGGGCATGCGCCAGCTTGGCGGCGAAACGCTGATGCTGACGGGCAGGGAAATGCAGCTTTCGCGCGAAGAGTCCATTGCCGACACCGCCCGTGTCATGTCGCGCTATGTGGACGCGATCATGATCCGCATTCTCAGTCATGACGACTTGCTGGAACTGGCAGGCGCCGCAACCATTCCGGTCATCAACGGGCTGACGCATGTCTCCCATCCCTGCCAGATCATGGCGGATATCCAGACCTATGAGGAGCATCATGGGCCTATTTCAGAAGCAAAAGTCGCCTGGGTCGGAGACGCCAACAATGTGCTGGCCTCCTGGGTGCAGGCAACAGCCATTTTTGGCAACAGGCTCAATATCGCCTGTCCTGATGCTTATGGCCCCTCGCAGGGCATGCTGGCTGATATCGCCGCCGCCGGTGACAGGATTTCTCTGACAACAGACGCAAAAGCTGCCGTTGAAGGTGCTGATCTGGTGATTGCTGACACCTGGGTCTCCATGGGGGACAAGGACAAGGAGGAACGCCTCAAGGTCCTTGGACCTTACCGGGTAGATGGCCCGCTGATGAAGTTGGCTGACAAAAACGCCCTGTTCATGCACTGCCTGCCCGCCCATCGGGGGGATGAGGTGACCAATGAAGTGATTGAGGGGCCGCAATCTGTGGTTTTCGACGAAGCGGAAAACCGCCTTCATGTGCAAAAAGCCATCCTGCTGTGGGCCTTTGGAATTGAGAAACTGTGATGAGTGACGTTGGTGTCAGCGGGAAGACCAGTCTCGCTCAGTTCGGGCTGGACCGGGCGGAGAGCGGCGATGATGTGGTTGTTCCCTTCACCCTTGAAAATCTGAATAGCAGAGGCCGCGTGGTGCGTCTGGCCGGAGCACTCGACGCTATTCTGACCCGCCACGACTATCCCGCACCGGTGGCTCGTCTGCTTGGAGAAGCGGTGACCCTCACCGCACTGATGGGTTCGTCACTAAAGTTTGACGGACGGTTCATTTTGCAGACCCGGACCGATGGCGTTGTCAACATGATTGTGGTTGATCTGGATGCGCCCGATGGGTTGCGCGGTTATGCGCGTTTTGATGGTGAAGCGCTGGAAAAGGCGCTAGAGAGTGGAAAAACCTCCTCAAGCGAATTGCTGGGAACCGGGCATCTGGCAATGACGGTCGATCAGGGGCTGCACACCGAACGCTATCAGGGCATCGTCGCCCTTGAGGGTGAAGGGCTTGAAAGCGCCGCCGAACACTATTTTTCTCAGTCCGAGCAAATCCCGACCAAAGTGCGTCTCGCGGTGGCCGAGCATGCAATCCGTGGCAAAACCGGCTCCAACTGGCGTGCCGGGGGCATGATGGTACAGTTTTTTCCCCCCGCCGGTGAGGTGATGCCCACCGACCTGCCGGGTGGGGATGGTGATGATGGGAATAGTGATTTTTTTGAAGCGGACGACTGGATGGAAACTCAGGCATTATTTGCAACCCTGAGTGACGCTGAACTTGTCGCCCCCGATGTTTCCGCCGAACGCCTGCTGTTCCGGCTTTACAACGAAAAGGGTGTACGGGTGTTCGAGCCTCAGCACCTTGAAGCCAGATGCTCCTGTTCTGCCGACCGGACGGAAGCCATGCTCAACGAAAACTTCTCCGATAAAGAGCGTCAGGAAATGGCTGTTGACGGGGAGATTGAGGTTGTGTGTGAGTTTTGTTCCACCACTTATCATTTCAATCCCAACCAGTTTTAGAGTCTTTTCAATTTTGTTGGAATCAAAATCAGCCCCTCGGTCGTGTTGATCGGCTTCTATTCTGATTTCTTGCCAAGAACATCTGTCAGGCTGATTCTTGCACGCACCCGGCCATGGGCGAGGTTCCAAACCGTATCGGCGACAAATGGAGCGTGATGATTGCGGGTACGCTGCACAATGGTCCGGTGCGCTTCAATCAAATCCGGCGAATCATTGGCGCGATTTCCCGGCGCATGCTGAGACGAACCCTGCAGCCGGTTATCAAATCACTGTGGAACTGTCGGTAGAGCACTGTTCGGACATCGAAAAGGCGCGCAAGAGCTACGATGAAAGAGAAAGCTGAAACAGGTGCAAAAGTTTCTCCTACAGAGGCACGCCCAGATGCCTGCCCACGGTTTCCACGTCCTTGTCGCCGCGCCCTGAAAGGCAAAGGACAATGGATTGTCCTTTTTCCATGGTCGGCGCCAGCTTTATCACCTGCGCCAGCCCGTGGGCGCTCTCCAGCGCTGGCAGAATGCCTTCAAGCTGCGCGCAAAGCTGAAATGCTTCAAGCGCTTCGGCGTCGGTGATGGGCACGTAAGTGACCCGCCCGCTGTCCTTGAGAAACGAGTGTTCAGGCCCCACACCGGGGTAATCCAGCCCGGCAGAAATGGAATGCCCCTCCAGTATCTGACCGTCATCATCCTGCAACAGATAGGTGCGGTTGCCGTGCAGAATTCCGGGACGCCCCCCCGTCATCGAAGCGGCGTGGCCGTTTTCAACTTCAAGGCCGTGGCCGCCCGCTTCGGCCCCATAGAGTTTGACTTCGGGCTCGTCCAGAAACTCGTGGAAAGTGCCAATGGCGTTTGAGCCACCACCGATGCAGGCCACCAGTGCGTCGGGCAGACCACCCGCTTTTTTGGCGAACTGCTCGCGGATTTCTGTACCGATTACTGATTGAAAGTCACGCACCATTTCCGGGTAGGGGTGGGGTCCGGCGGCCGTGCCTATCAGGTAATAGGTATCATCCACATTGCTCACCCAGTCGCGCAAGGCTTCATTCATGGCGTCTTTGAGGGTGCCCGCCCCGGCGGTGACGGGTTTGACCTCGGCCCCCAGGAGCTTCATGCGAAAAACATTGGGTGCCTGCCGCTCCACATCGGTTGCGCCCATATAGATGACGCAGGACAGGCCGAAACGCGCACAGACGGTAGCGGTGGCTACTCCATGCTGTCCGGCCCCGGTTTCAGCAATAATTCTTGTGCGCCCCATGCGTTTGGCCAGCAAAATCTGGCCCAGGCAATTGTTGAGCTTGTGGGAGCCGGTATGGTTCAGTTCCTCACGCTTGAAATAGATATTGGCCCCACCCAGATGAGCGCTCATGCGTTCGGCGAAATAGAGCGGCGAGGGGCGCCCGGTATAATGGGCATTCAGGTCGCCAAGTTCTTTGAGATAGGCGGGGTCGGATTTGGCCTGGGTGTAGGCTTCTTCCAGCTCCAGAATAAGCGGCATCAGGGTTTCAGCAACAAACCGCCCCCCGAAAATCCCGAAACGCCCGTTTTCGTCGGGGCCGTTCTTAAGGCTGTTGCTCTTGAATTGCTGGTTCATCAATTTTTCGCTTTTTCTGCTTGGCGGGCATTATGAATAAACGCTCTGACCAGGGCCTCGTCTTTTACCCCCGGCGCACTTTCAACGCCCGAGGAAACATCAAGCCCCCATGGCGAAACTTCTGTGACGGCCGCACCGACATTATCCGGGTTCAAGCCTCCCGAAAGCATAAACTCAAATGCCGGGTCAAGCACTGACAATAAATTCCAGTCAAAAACCTCGCCTAGCCCCCCCGGTCGGCTGGCACCCTTTGGCGGTTTGGCGTCGAGCAATATTCGGTCCGCTTTAGCGTCAAATGCCTCAACTTGCGATAAATCCTCAGCCGTTGCCACCGGCAGCACCTTGATGATTTTTATGTCCGAGAGTTCGCGGATGGCCTGAATGCGCGCAACGGTTTCGCCGCCATGCAACTGGACAAAGTCGGGTTTCAGAGCATCGACTTTTTTTACCAAAGCATCATCGGGGTTGACCAGCACCACAACCGTTTGGGCGCTTTTCCCCGTCTTTGCAATCAACCGGTCAATTTGAGGAAGTTCCACATGGCGGGGGCTTCTGGCGAAATGCATGAACCCCACCATGTCGGCACCCGCCTCAAGGACCCAGCGCAGGGTTTCTTCCTCCCTGACACCACAGATTTTGATCTGAAGAGGGCAACGGCCCCCGGGTTGGATGTCAGAAGCGGCACTCACGAAGCGTCAAACAGCCGTGGCTTGGTGGAACCAGACCCCGTTTCGCTGTCCTGCCGCTGCTCCTGCTCCAGTTTTTTGGCCTGGCGCCGCCACTTTCGTTTTTCCCGGCGCTGGCGCCCTTGCGTGAACCATGTGGCAACACCCCCAAGCACCACCCCAAGCAAAAGCATGGCATAAATCACAATAAACATCGGCACTTCGACCGGTGAAATCAGCGGGTTGAGGGGCGAGATGGGGTCAAAGCGCACCTCGACCATCTGCCGATTGGCCAGTGTGAACACCACGAGCACCACGCATAGCGGCACCAGAACCAGCCAGCCTGTAATTCGTTTTATCATAACCGCATCCTGCCCCTGTGGAGGTCATAGCCATCTCGGACTGCCAACAGGTATAGGCGCTTGTATCACCAAAAAAAAGTGCCGCAACAAATTCTGCGGCACCCCCGGCAACTGGAATTGGTGTTTTGCCTTCCGGGCTATTGCATGGGTCCTGACCCTAGATTACGCGTGTCAGCAGCGGTTCTCCGGCAAAAAACGCTTCAAGATTGGCAACCACCAGCGCGCCCATTGCAAACCGGGTCTGGTGAGTAGCGCTGCCCTGATGGGGGGAGAGCACCACATTATCCAATGTCAGAAGCTCGTCCGGCACGTTGGGCTCGTCAGCAAAAACATCGAGCGCGGCTCCGGCCACCCCACCGTTCTGCAACAACTCCACCAGCGCCTTTTCCTCAACCACCGAGCCACGGGCAACGTTGACCAGAAAGCCTTCCGGGCCCAGCGCCGTCAGCACTTTTTTGTTGACCAGACTGTTCGTCGCCGCGCCGCCGGGAGTGGCTACCACAAGCCAATCAACGTCTGCCGCCATCTCCATCAGATTATCATAATAGACAAAAGGGATATTGGACTGTTTGTTGCGGCCAAAATAGACCACGCGCATTTTCAGAGCCTCGCATAACCGGGCAATCTCCTTGCCGATTCGTCCCAGCCCGACAATGCCGACAGTTTTTCCGGTCAACTGGTTTTGCAGGGGGAAAGAGCCCTCAGGCCAAAGTCTTTCACGAACATATCGGTCGGCCTGGGGCAGACGCCGGGCCAGAGAAACCATAAGTCCGATAGTTATTTCGGCCATGGCGTCGTTGAGAACATCAGGGGTATTGGTCACTGCGATGGAGCGGGCTTTGGCGGCCTTGATATCAACACCGTCATAACCAACGCCAAAGTTTGCGATAAGGCCAAGATTGGGCAGAGCCTCAATCAGTTCCCCGGGTATGGCAAAACCGGCAACTGCCGGGAACTCCCTGCCATGCTCTTTCAGGAAAGCCTCCGGATCCTCCTGCTCGTAGAGGCGCACTCCATTCAGCCTGTCGATGATCGCCTGTTCGCAGGACGCAAGCAGTTTTTCGGTAATCAGCACTTTTTTTTTCATCAAAACCGGAGTCCTTTCACAATCCAAGCGGATTGCCCTTAAAATGAACCCCTTATCAGCGAAAGCAACTTGTGGCAAAATCGAAAGCAAGTGAACTTCCGGGCAGGACCAGCAACCTCGACGGACAAACAGGGGCATAAGAGGATTTCATGAGCGACTATATTTTGGCAATAGATCAGGGTACCACGTCAAGCCGGGCCATTGTTTTCAATGGAAATCAGAAAATTATTTCTGTGGCGCAGAAGGAATTCAGCCAGATTTTTCCCGATTCGGGCTGGGTCGAACACGATCCGGAAGAAATATGGGAAAGCGTTGTTGCCACCTGCAAAGAGGCACTGGGAAACGCCCATATCCCTGCCGATCAGGTTGCCGCCATCGGCATTACCAACCAGCGCGAAACTGTTGTCGTCTGGGATCGGGAGACCGGGGTTCCTGTTTACAATGCCATCGTCTGGCAGGACCGGCGCACTGCCCCGTTATGCGAGACGCTGAAGCTGGCGGCAAAAGAGAAAATCTTCACCCGTAAGACAGGCCTGCTGCTCGATCCCTATTTTTCAGGCACCAAACTGCGCTGGCTCATGGAAAATGTCGCAGGGCTCCGCGACAAGGCCCGGCGCGGCAAACTGGCTTTTGGCACTATTGACAGTTTTCTGATCTGGCGCCTGACCGGGGGCGAAGTGCATGCAACCGATGCTACCAACGCCAGCCGCACCCTGATGTTCAACATCGAAACCCAGGAGTGGGATGAAGAACTGCTCAACATCCTCAAGGTACCCGCCGAGTTGCTGCCCGAGGTGAAGGACAGCGCTGACAATTACGGGGTGACTTCGGCTGATCTGTTCGGCGCACCCATTGCCATTCGCGGGGTCGCCGGAGACCAGCATGCGGCAACCATCGGGCAGGCCTGTTTCAAGCCCGGCATGATGAAAGCGACATACGGCACCGGGTGTTTTGTGGTTCTGAATACCGGCGACCAGCTGGTGCGCTCAAAGAACCGCCTGCTCAGCACGGTGGCCTACCGGCTTAACGGCAAGGTTACCTACGCTCTGGAGGGGTCGATTTTTGTCGCCGGGGCGGCGGTGCAATGGTTGCGGGACGGATTAAAAATAATCGAGGATGCCGCCCAGTCCAGCGCCCTGGCCGTCGAGGCCGACGATAATCAGAATGTTTATATGGTGCCCGCTTTTGTTGGCCTTGGTGCGCCTCACTGGGATGCCAAGGCTCGGGGAGCCATATTCGGGCTGACCCGCAACACCGGTCCGGCGGAATTGTCCCGGGCGGCGCTTGAAGCTGTGTGTTATCAGACCAAGGACCTGACTGACGCCATGCAGCGCGACTGGAAAGGCGAGGCTGAAGAGACCGTGCTGCGGGTTGATGGAGGCATGGTTGCTTCGGACTGGACCATGCAGTTTCTGGCCGATATTCTGGACGCACCGGTTGATCGCCCAACAATTCTGGAAACCACTGCGCTGGGGGCGGCATGGCTGGCTGCCGCCCATGTAGGAGTATGGCCCAATGAACGCCATTTTGCCAAATCATGGTCACTTGAACGCCAGTTCACCCCCCAAATTGACCGACGCAAACGTAATGAAAAGCTCAAGGGCTGGCAGGATGCGGTGGAGCGCACACTGACAAGGAAGAGCTAGCGCCCCACCTTCCAGGCTTCAAAAGTTCCGCCCATTATCAGCGCCCAGTAAGTTGTGTACTCGCCCCCGCCGCTGGCAGCGGCCAGTCCGAATTCTGTAAACCTGGGGCTCAGCAGGGTTGAGCGGTGGCCCGCGGATTCCATCCAGCCCTGAATTGCACCCTCCAGCGTGCGCTGACCACCGGCAAGGTTTTCCCCCACAGCCCCGAAATATCCAGCAGCGTTTACCCGTTCACGCAGGGTGCCCCCGACCGTGTGCGAAAGCTCCCCGCGTGCAGCCATCAGGTTGGCATGGGTGCGCGCCGCACGTGCCAGCGCGCCATTGTAGGACAGGGGTTTGCGACCATTGTCGGTGCGTACGCGGTTGATTTTGGCGATGATTGTTTCCCGGGAAAGCTGGGGAAGAGTCGTGCGGCCGTCCGGTACGTAGGAGGCGCAGCCGCTGACCAGTGCGCCAAGGCCCAGGCCAATAAAATTGCGTCTAGAAAAGACTCCGGTTCGCAATCCTGCGCTCCGGGCAAAACCCGTCATGCGGACAGTCATAGTCCATATTCCACATGTTGGAGCGCCTTCATTACGCCGCGCAACTCCGCCAGACCCTTGAGGCGTCCGATTACCGGATAGCCGGGCTGCCCCCCCTCACGCTTCAGATCATCGATAATGTCCTGCCCGTGATCCGGTCGCATGGGGATCTGATGGTCGGCGCGGCCCTCTTCCCTGCGCCGGGCTTCCTCGTGCAGAAGCGCTGCCATTACTGCGACCATATCCATGTCACCCGCCAGATGCTCATCCTCAAAAAATGAACAGGGCACGCTGTCTGTATCACGCCTGACGGCACGCAGGTGTACAAAATGGATTTTATCCGCAAATCCGTCAATCAGGTCCAACAGGTCATTGTCGTGGCGGGCGCCAAACGAGCCGCTGCAAAAAGTCACGCCGTTGGCCGGGCTGTCGATCATATCCAGAAATCTGCGATAGTCACTGGCAGTTGAGGTTACCCGGGGCAAACCCATCAACGCAAAAGGGGGGTCATCGGGATGGCAACACATGCGTATGCCCAAGCGCTCGGCGGCGGGGATGATCTCGCTTAAGAAGTCTGTAAGGTGACGGGCCAGTTGCTCCCTTGAAATATGGTCATACTGGCGCAAATGCTCCCGCACCTGAGCCAGGGTCAGTTTTTCATTTGAGCCGGGCAGTCCAGCCACGATGTTTTGCACAAGGGCCGATTTTTTTGCTTCGGGCATTTCAGTGTGGCGGCGCTCTGCACTCTCCAGCAGTTCAGGAGAGAAATCCTCCCGCGCGCCGGGGCGTTCAAGCAGGAAAATATCGAACACCGCAAAATCCACAATATCAAAGCGCATGGCAGTGCCCCCGCTGGGCAGATTGTGGGCAAGGTCTGTACGTGTCCAGTCGATAACCGGCATAAAATTGTAGCAGACGGTGGTAATGCCGCTTTCAGCCAGATGCTTGAGGCTGGTGCGATAGTTTTCCAGGTGTTTTTTGAAATCGCCACTTTGTTTTTTTATATCTTCGGAAACTACGAGGCTTTCCACCACATCCCATTCCAGCCCGGAAGGGGTCCCGTTGGTAAAGTGGGCAATCTCCTGCTGGCGTTTTGCAATCTCCTCCATACTCCAAACTTCACCGCTGTTCACATGGTGCAGCGAGGAGACAACGCCCTCAACCCCGGCCTGAACAACCGCGTCAATCGAGGTGGGATCATTGGGTCCGAACCAGCGCCAGGTTTGTTTCATGGTTCACATCGTTTCTGTTTCGCTATTCGAGGAGAAATCAGGGGCAGTATCTGTTATGTTGCTAACACATATAATATGCTAGGGTCAGGACTTTAAAAACCTGTTTTAAGAGCAAAAGCAAGCCAAGCATGGATGCAAAATTTAAGCTAAGCGAACTGGACTACCCGGCCTCGGCGGAGGGAAGCCTCTCGATCGGAAACAGAGTATTCAAAGTGCTGCGCGAAGCCATCGTGCAATTGCAGTTTCGCCCCGGCCATCTGCTGTCCGAAGCCGAAATGGCAAAGCAAATAGGCGTTTCGCGTCAGCCGGTGCGCGAAGCCTTTATTAAGCTTGCAGAAATCGGGCTGGTGGAAATCCGCCCGCAACGGGGCACTCTTGTGACGCTTATTTCCGCCAAGGAAATGGAAAATGCCCGATTTTTACGCGAGATTATAGAGGTGGCAATAGTACGTAAACTAGCGCTTGTCGTCACCGACGGGGATATTGCCGTTCTGCGTGAAATGACGGGGGAACTGGACAGGGTGGGGCAGAGCGGTGACGTTACCTCTATCCTGCGCACGGACGAGGATTTTCACGTCAAAATTGCTGAACTTGCCGACTGCGCTTACGCATGGCGCATTCTTGAGAACCTGAAAACCAATATTGACCGGGTACGCTATCTAACCCTTGGCGAGGCTGGAATCGTTGAAAACGTTGTCAGCCAGCACCATGCTATTGTTGATGCTCTGGCCACCCGTTCACCCGACCTGTCAGAAGCCGCCATGCGCACTCACATGGCCGATATCATCTATGCGCTGCCCTCAATGGTTACCGCCCACCCTGAGCTGTTTGTGGACTGAGCGCCCAGAATCAGGCCCATTATTTCTGGCGGCTATAAAACGGCGTCCGGGTTGTCCAGACTGTCGGCGCCGGCAACAACCAGATTGTCCACGCCGAGAGCTGAGGCGATTTTGCGGATCGTCACAGTCTGGTCTAGCAGGCTGTCCACGGCAGCCTGAATGATCGCATTGCCATCTTCATTGCCTTCAAGCAGCATCTGGTCGTAGTTTTCAATGGAGCGCGCGCGCGTAACCATCAGACGCAACCGGACCATGGTCACGCTCAGTTTGATACGCATTTCCTCATCCAGATCAGGGTTGTTCTGCGCCAGAAGTCCAGCCAGTGACGCGCCGGTTGTCACTGAATTGTCCATGGCAAAATATTCACCGAAATAGACATTGACCACGCCTCTGGCATCGAAAAGATGAGCGGCATAGGTATAGTCTGAAAAATCATCCTGCTCGGCCTCGGCAGTGCCCAGCAGAAGCGCGCGTTTAAGCTGATTTCCCGCCAATTCCCCATAGGAGAGAGAGGCCATGCCGGAGAGTATTTCTGCCAGCCCCGCCTCAGGATTGTCAATGATGCTTTCACGAGCGGCGCCGGTCACCTGCCAATTGTTTGCCATTTCCTCAAGGTCGGAAATCAGAAGGTTGACGGCTGAAAACAAAAACTCCCCGCGCCGGTCACAATTTCCGTTTGTGCATGCCTCATCGGCGAAGTCTGTGGCAGGGCGGGTACCGCCGACCTGAAAGTCATCATCACCGGTGGGCTCGACAGGAGAGTTATCGTCCTGTCCCCAGAGCAAAAACTCGATGGCGTGATACCCGGTGGGAATATTGTTGCCCACCTCAGCGGCCGCGCTCAAGTCGATAAGCACATCCGGTGTGATACGCGACAGGGAAATGCTCTTCCCATCTATTTCTATTTCAGGAGCCGCAAGCACGTTGGCAGCATAAAACGGATTGTCAGAATCTCGTGCCAGATAGCTGGCGTCCACATAGTCTATGAACCCTTCATCAAGGGGCCATCCGTTTACCTTACGCTCCCAATCCAGCTCCTCGGGAGTACCCAGCCTGAAAACCTCGGTCTGGAGATAAGGAATGCGGGCGGCTTTCCACGCCGTGCGTGCCTCTTCCAGGTTTTCTTCTGTGGGGTCGCCCAGCAGCGTTTCTATTGCGCCTTTAAGCTCCTGGGCAGTACGGACAGAATCTTCATAGGCCGCCTGCGCAAGATCCGCATAAGAGGCAACCACGTCCGACACACTGACCGGGCCGACTTCTGCGTCTAATTGCGCATTGGCTGGTGCCAGCAACAAAAAGAAGGCGGCAAAAGCAGCGCTCATGCGCAGTGCAGAATTATTCATTTTTTCTCCAGTCGAGTGCCGGTTGCGCCGGTTTACCCCAAATTCTCATTCAAGCAATTGAGCTCATACACAAACTCAGCCACTCTTTCATTTTTTTGTCTAGCGCGCACTGTTTGCTTTTTCAATAAATGGTTACCTGCAAGAGATGAACGCCTCGTGGCAAGTCTGCAGTACAACACTGCTACCCCCCATTGCGCTCGACTGCTGGCTGGGGGTCGATTTCATCAAGTAACGCGCTAATCTTGTCAACATTGGGCAGCAACGCTTTATGCAGGCAAAAGTTGAAGGTGATAAAGATACGCCCGGGGGCAAACACGCACATATTGATACCGGGATGGTGAGTGCCACAATATACCGGCTCGAGCAAATCTTTGGTCAGTTCGCCACCCAGGCGCTGCGGAGGAACCAGAGACAAGGTGAGATGATAACCCGCGGAAAACCGAAAAAAACGTTCTGTATATAAAAAGGGCAGCATAGCCTGCAGACGCCGGTGCATGAAAAACATGGCATTGAGCAGGGATTGCGTGGCGTTCATATTCCGGCTTTCGGCTCTGGCAAGGGTTTCATCGACCTCTCGGACAAAGGCGGCAAAATCATCGCAGACCTTGAGTTTGGCGTCGATCATGCGGAACTGAAAAAAAGTGTCGTTGGTCTGCGTTTCGCTTGTTGCATCCATATCCGCATAGATGGTGGAAATCGTCCGGCTCGAAAATCCTGCGCCTTTGTTATTCAACCCGTAAGCAACCAGAGCAAACATCAGTGTTCGGCGCGAAACATTCAGAGCAGCAGCGGCACGGCGAATTCTCTCCTTTTCAATAGCGAGTGCACGAAACCCGATATCCACCTTGCGGGGCGCAAGAAAAGATGCCGCCAGCATTTGCAGTGGCACCAGAACTGCCGCGGTTGCCCCATATCTCAAACGCTGCAGCAAGGAGGTCTTGTCAGGTCTGGCGGTAACAGCGCCGCGGGGAACCGAACGGGATCTGGACAAGAGCGCTGCGTCAGCGCCCTCAAGCAGTGCATGGGTTGCAAGGACCAGAATTGCAGAACGGCGCCCCTCCCCATCCGGACCGCCCCGGCGGACAACAGCCCTGACGCGGAACAGGGGCAGGTCCCTGTCCGTGAAAATATCCCTGCCACCCAGCTCCCAGTTTTCAGGATAAGCGTCCAGATCATCCACAGTTTCGATATGGCAGATTCTTGAAAGGATATTGTCCGCCAACGGTTCATGGGCACGCGCGCCCAGATAGCCGGTTGTCAGTTGCGGTGCCAGCAAACCAAGCCTGGCTGCAATCTGCTTGAGATTGTCAAGGTCGTGCACTTCATTGGTGAAGGCAGTAAAAAAAACCGTCTGGCGCGCCTGATGGCAATACCATTGATTGTTGGTGAAGTCGGCGTGCAGGTCAGCCGATACTGCCTCCAGAGCTGGCGGCAGCGTTTCTGCCTCTTTTGAGCTTACCTTCACAAAAGCCTTGCTCACAGATGACCCCCTCAGCCAGATATGTTTCATGTCTTGAAACGAACTAGGGTCAGGACCCTAAAACAACAGTCCATACTTATTGCCTGGTCACATTGCCGAATGCAAAAATCGGGCCCCGCCCACGAAACAAGTCCGAGGACATGGATTTTCTGGCAATGTTCCTTTCCCGATAGGACATGGGGGAAAAACCAGAGTCAAGGCACGCTGTTATTTTCCCTGACTGCGGATTTGGGAATTACACAAAGGCTCTTTTGTGTCCCGCCTCTATTCAGCGGGGGCTGTCTGTCGTGTATCGTCCAGCGCGCCCACCATATATTGCACCACCTCTTCGGAATTGGTTTGAGAAACCTTCTTTTCCGTGACCTTGCGTCCGCGATGCATGACCACAAGCCGGTCTGAAACCGCAAAAACTTCGGGTAGGGTATGGGAAATCAGGATAACGGGTACACCCCGCTCGCGCAGTTTGTTGATCAGTTCAAGGACTTTCTTCTGTTCAGGAACACCCAGATTGTTGGTGGGTTCATCCATGATCATCAGCCGGGCCTCCCAGTAAACCGCACGTGCAATGGCGACGGCCTGGCGCTGGCCACCGGAGAGCGTTTCAATGGGTACCTGAAGGGAAGGGATTTCCACATGCAAAGTGCTGAGCGCCTGTTGCGTTTCTGAGAGCATGAATTTGTTGTCAAGCGGGCGTATCAGACCGCCCAGATAGCGTTTTTCCACCTCTCTCCCCAAAAACACATTGCCCGGCACATCAAGATTGTTGGCCAGTGCAAGGTCCTGATAGATGGTTTCGATGCCTTTCGTACGGGCATCTATGGGACGGGAGAAGTGCACGACCTCACCCTCAAAACTTATGGCCCCGGCGGAAGGAGTGTGCACACCGGATACGCATTTGATGACCGTTGACTTGCCCGCTCCGTTGTCGCCGAGCAAAGCCACAACCTCTCCGGGAAATACATCAAGGGAAAAATCGTCCACCGCGGTCAGGCCGCCAAATTTTTTGGTCAGATTGCGAATGGAAAGGATCGGATCATCCTGCATCTATCTGGTCTCAATCTTGTTTTTAATCATGTCGCGAGACTGGTCGATCAGAACGGCCAGAATAACTACGGCGCCAACCACAATGAACTGCCAGAAAGATTGTACATTGAGCATCACGAGACCGGTTGTGAGCACGGCAATTATCAAAGACCCGATCACCGTGCCAACCAAGGAGCCGGACCCGCCAAATAAAGAAACGCCACCGATGATCACAGCGGCAATCGAGGAAAGCAGGAGCGGATCGCCGATAACGGCGGAGCCGGCCGTAAAGCGAAGCATGGACAAAAACCCTGCAATGCCTGCGGTTGCTGCGGAAAGCATATAGAGCTTGATGATGTGGCGATCGACCGGCACCCCGGCACGCACCGCCGCTTCGCGGTTGCCGCCAATGGCATAGGTATGGCGGCCAAATTTGGTTCTCCTGAGAACAAATATTGAGATGGCAACCACAATGACTGTCACCAGAACCGGGTAGGAAATTATGCGGTCCATGCGACGCAGCATCTCGCCGGATATTTCGGGCTTGGTGAAGAAATAAAATCCGCCGCCCTCGCCGCGGATAAAATACAGCAGGGATTCGTTTCCATAGTCACGCACCCCGCGCGGCAGGCCGATAACCGTTGTATTTTCCGACATCAACAGCGCCGCCCCGCGCACAATGAACGACATGCCAAGCGTTACAATAAAAGGAGGCACTTTGAGTTTGGCAATAATCACACCGTTGAGAAAACCAACAAACCCGCTACCGATTACAGCAGTGCCGAAGCCGACAACCACCGCCAGCGGAAGTGCCAGCCCCGCATTATAGGCCTCGCGAAGGGCCAAAGCCGAAATCACCGAGGCAAAACTCATCACCCAGCCGACGGAAAGGTCAATGCCCCCGGATATGATGACAAAGGTCTGTCCCAGACCCAGAAGCAATATCGGGGTTATTGCGACAAGGATATTTTGTGAATTTCGAACGGTCAGAAAGCTCACCGAGCTTCCACTGACCAGTGGAATGGAGATGACAAAAACCAAAATCAGTATGGCAAGAAAAACACCCGCCCATACCTGAATGATCGACAGGATAATCTGATCGGTTGTACTTCTGGTTTTTGGGGCTGCAAATTCTGCTTTGGCCGCAGCTTCTGGATCTGGTTGTGCCATTGCCGGTCCCTGGAACTGGTTATCCGCTGAAAAACGCCCGGGGTAGTTGATGTTCGTTTACTCCCGGGCGCCCTCAACCTATGAAGGGTGAATTTTCACCGTCTCGTTCTGAAGGCTATTCAGGGACCTGATAGATGAAACGGGCGACTTCAGGATCATCAACATTGTCAATATCAATGATTGCGAACCCGGTTTCCACACGCACGGGCAGACTGGTGACCCCTGCTGCATCAGCGGCAGCAAACGAGACCGCCAGATAGCCCATGTCGAAGGGTTTCTGGGCCAGAACCAGACTTACGACACCTTCACGAAGCTGCTCGATTGCAAACTTTGTGGCATCATAGGCAACGACCTGCACTGCACCGCCAAGGCCGGCATTGACCACAGCGGTTCCCGCACCCTGAGCGCTAAACACGTTGGTGCCAAACACACCGGCCAGGTCGGGAACACGTTCAAGCGTTGCCGCTGTCTGTTGTACCGCAGTGTTCATATCATCCAGATTGAAATCTAGACCTATGACTTCGATATCAGGATATTCATTGTCCATGACTTCGTTAAAGCCGATAGCGCGGCCTTCAACTGAACTCACGTTGGGGTTGGTCGAGTTGATATAGACCTTGCCCTCTCCACCGATAGCTTTTGCCAATCCGCGAGCTGAAATGCGCCCGCCCTCGACATTGTCCGAGCCAATGTAGCTTAAGGGGAAGGTCACCGGACCATCAGCATAATCGCCATCCCCCAGAAATGTATCGACGGTGATGATTTTGATGCCTGCTTCGAGCGCATTTTGCAGGGGGCCAACCATCTGGTCTTTATCTGTGGGGGCAATTACCAGATAATCGATGTCCCCACGGGCAACCATTGCATCAAGAATTGGCGTCTGCACCTCAACTCCCCATGTCGGGGGAATCTGGGTGATAACTGTTATGCCCAGTTCGGCTGCTGCTGCGTTAACCCCCAATTCCATCACCTGATAGAACGGATCAACCACACCGGGTAAAAATCCGATGGTGATGCCATCCATCTCCTGGCTTAAGGCTGCGCCTGACGAAAGCGCCACTGTGAGAGCCGCAACGGCACCCAGTTTTGTTAGTTTTCTCATTTTCTTCTCCCTGATTTTTGTTTCCCGAGGCCCTTGGATTTTTGTTTTTATTGCCCTGGCAGGTGGTCGAGCTGCAGTTTATGCCAGTTGGTCTGACGCGTTCTCTGGTGTCTTCTTCAAACTAAAACGAGGGACAATATCCGCTCTGTTTTATTCACAAAGACACCAGCGCAACTTCGAGGAACAAGCGCCAGCCACCGAGACCGGATTGCACCCGAACCACAAACGGTCAGGCGCAAGAGAGGCCGCTCCTATTGTTTACGCGTGTAACGATAATATTTACCTGAGTTGCTTGTCAAGGTCGCCAATTGCTAGTACCAAGGCAGACATCGTAAACAGCAGGCGCACCGGGAGCACATTTGAGCTCCCGGAGGGTATTTGTACAAAGTGAGTTCAAGCAAATTTCATACAATGGCTCAGTTCGCAGATGCGATCGGGCTGTCGCGCCCCACGGTTTCCCGGTATTTCAATGATCGACTTTCTGTGCGCAAATCCACCCGTGAGGTTATTGAAGACGGGCTGAAAAAATTTGACTATCACCCCAATTTTCACGCTACCAACCTCACCCGGCGCAATGCCAAATCTCTTGGTATCATTGTCCCCTCAATCGTTGATCCGTTTTTCAGCGAACTGGTCAATACCATAGAAATCTATGCAGAGGAGCGGGGCTTTCTGACCGTGCTGCAATGCTCACACAACGACCCGGATATGGAAATCCGTGCACTGGACCGGCTGCAATCCATGAACGTGACAGGCATCGCCATGGCACCTCTTGGATTTTCGACCAATGTCAAGGCCGTAGAAAAAGCGGAGCTCAATACGCCCATCGTCTTCATGGATTCCAGACTTAAAAAAGGCAAGCCATTCATTGGTACAGACAACAGCCAGAGCATCCCCATGGTGGTTGATTATATGTGCCGGCTGGGGGACCCTCCGGCATTTTTTACCCTGCCTCCGCTCAATTTCAATATCATTGAGCGCGAACAGGCCTATGTGAAGCGAATGAAAGAACTGGGTCACGAGCCGATAATTCTCAACCCCGCTCCCATTACCGGGTGGGCCAGTTTTGAGAGATTCGGCTTTGAGCAATTCCTTATCCTGCCCCCGGAAAGGGTACGTACCGTAACCTCCATTCTGTGCGTCAACGATCGGGTGGCCTTCGGGCTGATATCCGCTGCCGTTAAACTGGGCCTGACAGTTGGCAAGGGCAGGGATTGCAACCTGCGGGTCGCAGGCCATGACGACCAGCATTTCAGTCAATTCACCATTCCCGCACTAACCACTGTTGCTCAGGACACAAAAAAGATCGGTATTCTTTCTGCCCGCGCTCTGCTCGAAAACACCCCCGATAACCATCTGATAACCGAGGGGCAGTTGATTAACGGTACAATCATGTTTCGGGATTCTGCCTGACCAGTTCTGCGGAACACACCCGGGAAAGGAAGCATATCTGATGAGCAAATCAGTTGCGCAAGGCAGGGTTGAGCCTATCGCGAACAGCAGTTGCGCGCTGGGCGAAGGCCCGGTGTGGATAGCGGAAGAAAACAGGCTGGCTTTTGTCGATATTATCGGCAGGCGCCTTTTGTTCTGGCACGCTGCAAAAGAACTTGAAGAAGTTAGTCTGAACCAGCGCGTGGGGGGATTTGTCACTACCACCAGGGGCCTGTTTCTGGCAGCCAGTGAAAGGGGGCTTTTTGTGCTCAACCCGGCAAACGGAGACCTCTTAAACATCGGGCATGACAGGCTGATCGGGCCGGAAAATCTTATGAATGACACAAAATGCGACCGGCAGGGACGTCTGGTATTTGGATCAAAAGCCCTGAGCGAGGCAGAGGAAACCGGAGCATTGATGAGTTTTGATGGCCATCGGGTCCGGGCCTGGCAACCGGGCACCGTGTTGAACGGGCCCGCCTTCAGCCCAGATGGAGCCCGTATATATTTTGCAGACTCTCCAACCCGGAAAATCCTGACAGCTGATTATAACCCTGAAACCGGCGATATTGGCAAACCGGAGGTCTTTGTCGTCCTGCCCGCTGACGCAGGTTATCCTGACGGCATGAGCGTTGATTGTGAGGGCTGTTTATGGAACGCTCATTGGGATGGCTGGCGCCTGTCACGTTATTCGCCAGAGGGTGTTCTGCTTGAAGAAATACCGGTGCCGGTGGCCAGGCCCACTTCGATCGCTTTTGGCGGGGGCGACCTGAAGACGTTATTCATCACCTCGGCGAAAAAAGGCCGCGCTGAAGACAGGGCCGACGAAGCGGAGCTGGCGGGCGACCTGTTTTCAGTTCAACTTAACATTGCCGGTCTGCCTGAAACACCATTCAGGGGCGCACTTGATGCTTGAGGGCCACGTTATCCTCATTACCGGCTCAAACAGCGGCATCGGCTTTGCCACAGCAAAACTCTGCCTCAAGGCGGGGGCAAAAGTTGTGGTGCATGGCCGCGACAGGGCCGAGGTGAAAGCGGCGGCGGAACAACTCGGCAAGTTGGCATCTTTTGTTGTTGCCGACCTGTCAGAACCCGGAGCCCCGGAAAAAATCATCGCCGATATCAACGCCAGATTTGGCCGCCTGGACGGTTTGGTCAACAATGCGGCCCGGCTCGACCGGAATAATATTGAAAGTCTTAGTGAAGACTTGTTCTTCCAGATGATGACGGTAAATACCTTGGCACCGTTGAAGCTCATACAGGCCGCCCTGCCAGTTATGAAAGCGCAATCCGGCGGCGGAGCAGTTGTCAATATCGGCTCAACCAACGCCCATTGCGGGGCCACCAACCTGTTGGTCTATTCCATGAGCAAGGGCGCAATGATGACTGCAACGCGCAATCTGGGCGACGCGCTGGCTAAAGACAATATCCGCGTCAACCAGCTCAATGTGGGCTGGACACTGACTGAATCCGAGAAGAGGCTGCAGATTTCCGAGGGACAGGGGGAAAACTGGCTGGAAAACATCCCGGAAGCCTTTACTCCCAGCGGCACTATTCTGCAGCCCGAACAGATTGCGGAGCATGTGATATTCTGGCTCTCGGACAAAAGCGCGCCGGTTACCGGGCAGGTCTGTGACATCGAGCAGTATCCGGTCATCGGACGCAACAAAATTTCCGAGCGCTAAAACCGTTCGTGCGCGCAACCCCAAAAAGAACAATGGCAAAAAAACGAAGGAAGCATGATGCACAATAAAATCGCTGTGGTTACGGCTGCAGGTCAGGGGATCGGGCGCGCCTGCGCCGAACGACTGGCAAGAGAGGGCGCCAAAGTCTATGCGCTGGACATCAACCGTGATGGACTTTCTAGCCTGACTGACATGGAAACGCGGACCATAGACTGCACACAGGAACAGGCCCTGGGGGCTTTCTTTTCGGATCTGGAGCGCGTCGATATCATGGTGCATGGCGTTGGATATGTACATAACGGCACCATAGAGGAGTGTTCGACACAGGAGTGGCAAAAATCCATCAACATCACCCTGAACAGCGCTTTTTTCACGTTGCGTGAAGCCATACCAAGGATGAAAGCTCATGGGGGCAGCATCATCAATATCGCTTCAATCGCCTCATCAATCAAAGGCTTCCCGAACAGGGCAGCTTATGGAGCGGCCAAGGGCGGGGTCATCGGACTGACCAAATCCATCGCTGTGGATTATCTGGCTGATGGCATCCGGTGCAATGCCATTTGCCCGGGCACAACGCAGTCCCCCTCACTGGATGAGCGTATCGAAGCATTGAGCGCCAAGAGCGGCGGGCTGGAGGAAGCGCGCAAGGCCTTTGTCGCACGTCAGCCCATGGGCCGACTGGGCACGCCTGAGGAAATGGCGGGCCTGTGTGCCTATCTGGCCAGCGATGAGAGCAGTTTTGTCACGGGACAGTGCTACCATATAGACGGCGGCACCACGATATAGAGCGTTTCACAACCAGGACCGCCCCCAAATTCTGACCCTAAATACGGTTTTCTGTTTTGGCATCAAACAGATGGATGTTTTTCGGGTCTGGTTGCAGATATACATCCTGAGCAACTTTGAAATCATGGCGCTCGCGGAACACGGCAACAATTTCCCGGTCATTCGTTCGCAAGGAAACATGAGTTTCAGAGCCTGTGGGTTCTATCACTGCAATTCTGGAATGAATGGCGCCCTTTTTTTCTTTTTCCAGCAATTTGAGATGTTCAGGCCTAAAACCGACAATAACAGCCTGTCCTTTTTTGGCATCGCGGGGTCCGGGAACCAGCAAAACACCCAGATCGGTTTCAACTTCCAGCACCTTGCCAGCGGTTTTGAGCGTTCCGGGAACCATGTTCATGGAAGGAGAGCCTATGAAGGATGCAACAAAAAGGTTGGCGGGGGTGTCATAGAGTTCCAGAGGCGTGCCGATCTGCTCGATGCGCCCGTCATGCATCACCACAATTCGGTCAGCCATGGTCATGGCCTCCACCTGATCGTGGGTCACGAAAATTGTCGTGGTTTTAAGACGCTGATGCAGTTCCTTGATTTCGGTGCGCATCTGCACCCGCAGTTTTGCATCCAGATTTGACAGGGGCTCGTCGAACAAAAACACTTGCGGATCACGTACAATTGCCCGGCCCATGGCCACACGCTGGCGTTGTCCGCCTGAAAGTTCGCGAGGGTAGCGATCAAGGAATGGTTCAAGTCCGAGAATTTCGGCGGCATTGTTCACACGGGCGTCGATCTGGGATTTGTCCTCCCGGCGCAGGCTGAGGGCAAAAGAGAGATTGTCGCGCACCTTCATATGTGGATAGAGCGCATAATTCTGGAACACCATGGCGATGTCACGGTCCTTGGGCGGCAGATTGTTAACCACCCTTTTTCCGATGATGATGCGACCACCGCTTACGGCTTCAAGACCCGCCACCATGCGTAACAGGGTGGACTTTCCACACCCTGAAGGCCCGACCAGCGCCAGAAACTCGCCATCGGCAATGGATATGTTTATGCCGTGCACGACCTGGGTGCTCCCATAGGATTTGTAGAGGTCCTGAACCAAAACCTGCGCCATTTATAACCTGCTCCAGACGTATTTTATTGCTCAAATTGGTTTTCACCCATAACCGATCACTCAATTCCTGTCCATGCGAACCCGAGTGAAAAAAAGTGAAGCAACATCGGGTTCACAAATTCACGCAATTTCACTGGTAAACATAAAATTCAAAATTCAAACAAGATTCGTTTGACACACGGGCTGAGCCGTTCATAGTGAGGACACTACCATTCCGGGGGGCGGGCGCCGCTTGAGGTACGCCCATCATGTCGGAAAACGGTATTTTCTGGTTGCTTTGACCCCAGTCGCAGCAATTTTGCCTTCGCACAGGCAGAGCAACCAATTACGAGGGAGAAAAAAATGAAAAAACACATTTACGATGCAATCATGGCCAGGCAGGCCAGTCGGCGCAGTGTGCTCAAGGGCGCGATGGGCGCTTCTGCGGCAGCCATGGCTGCGGGCGGGATAGTTGGTGCGATGACGGGCTCTGCCAGCGCTGCTTCACATGGGAGCTCACTGCGCACCGAGTTGCTCAAGATTCCAGGTGTGGGCATGGGCTCTCCGACCGATGCTGATTGGCAAAAGGTTGGCGCACTGACGCTGGGCCCCACCAAGGAAAACGTCTCCGAAGGCGAATTCGCCGGGGTTGAGCTGACCTTTATGGGTCTGAACAACCAGAACCTGCACAATGTGCTATTCCGTGGCTTGCTTAAACCCTGGGAAGAGTATACCGGCGCAAAGATCAACTGGATTGATCTGGCTCAGGCAGATTATAACGCCCGCCTGCAACAATCCATCGCCACCGGCACGGTTGATTTTGACATCATTGAAATGGGTGCCCCGTTTGAGGGTGACGTGACCGGCAAGGGACTGGCCTCTGAAATGCCTGACTGGGTCAAGACCCAAATCGACATGGATGACTATGTGGGTTACCTGAAGGCCCCCGTAGGCACATGGGCCGGCAAGACCTATCGCGTTTCCATTGACGGAGATTGCCATAACTTCAACTATCGGGCTGACTATTTTGAATCTGAGGAACTGGCTGAAGCATGGGCTGCAGAAGGCCATGAAGGCCCATGGGAAGTTCCCACTACCTGGCAGAAAGTGCAGGAAGTCACCAAATTCCTCAAGGGCAAAAAAGATCCGTTCGGCGGTGACGCCTATGGCTATCTCGACCCACTCAAGGGTTGGGGCGGCTTCGGCTTTTATTTCCTTGGTTCGCGGGCGACAGCCTATGCCAAGCATCCCGATGACCCTGCATTCCTGTTTGATCCCGACACCATGAAACCCCGGGTCAATAATCCTGGCTGGGTCCGGGCCATTCAGGATGTCCTTGATGTCCTTGATTCCCAGCCACCTGATCAGCTCAACGCCGACCCTGGCACCACTGGTTTCCAGCAGTTCCTTGCTGGCACCGGTTCAATGCTGTCCTGGTGGGGTGATATCGGCTCCAATGCAAAAACCTCTGATGGTTCTGTTGTTGGTGATGTCACGGCCTTTTCCATTCTGCCCGGTTCGGACGACGTCTATAATTCAAAGACCGGCCAATGGGACACATTGCCGGATGGCCCGAACTTTGCTCCGAACATGGCCTATATCGGCTGGGGTATTTATGTGATGGCCCGTGTCGACAGTGACTCCAAGAAGCACAAGGCTGCCTGGAGTGCGGCGGCACATCTGGGTGGCAAGGATATATCCTTGTGGGCTTCGGCCTATCCATCAGGCTTCCAGCCCTATCGCAATTCTCACTTTAACATTTCCGAGTGGGTTGCTGCGGGCTATGATGAGGCGTTTATCTCCGACTATCTTGCCTCACAGGCTGACAGCTACAACCATCCCAATGCGGCAGTTGAACCCCGCATTCCAGGTATCTTCCAGTATTACAGCGTGGCCGAAGACGAATTGGCCAAAATCTACGCCGGGCAGTTTGATGCTCAAACCGGCGCTGACAACATTGCCGCTGCATGGGAGAAAATCACGGATCAGATCGGCCGTGAGAAGCAGATCGAGCTCTATAAAGCCTCTTTGGGGCTTTAGTAGGGGGTCACGACCTGCCAAGGAGACAGCTTCGGCTGGCGGTGCATTGTTGCACTGCCAGCCGTTTGCACGCTTGGCGTGAAATGCATAGAGTTTCCGTCAGGGAAGAATTTCAGGACACATGAATACACCAGACGCAACAATCACTGAAGAGTTTGAGATTATCCCCGACCGGATAACCGATCGGCGGCGGCGGATTGGCAAATGGCTGATGCGCGGTTTTTTTGCCCTTTTTGTCGGTATTTTTTTAATTCAGAGTTCATACGCGCTGGGTTTCACCGACTTCGGGTTCGAAAACTGGCGTCCGGTTCTTTATGGCTACCTCGCCTGGGGTGTTGCACTTGGAGCCGGACAGGTGATCACACGCGGAGAGCCCGGCTACCGGGCGCTTTTTGTGCTACCGGCAGTGCTGTTCGTTATATCTGTCGTAATTGTGCCAATGCTGTTCGGGCTGGCGATTGCCTTTACCGACTACAATCTGGCTTCATTCGAGGGGCAAAAGTTCAACGGCTTTGATAACCTCGTGCAACTTGTGCAGGATGATTTTTTCTGGAACGCCATGCGCAACATGGTGTTTTATGTGGCGGCGGTATTTGTTGAATATGCGATAGCCTTCGGGCTGGCTCTGTTGCTGAATGCCGACATCAAGGCCCGCAAATTTTTCCGCGTTGCATTTCTGCTGCCCTTCATGCTCAGCCCCGTTGCAGTGAGCTGGATGATTGGCAAGTCCCTTATGGAAAACCGCTTTGGCCCCGTTGCCCGGCTGGCGCGCAATCTGGGCTGGGAAAGTCCGGCGTTTTTTACCGACCCCTGGATTGCCCGTCTCTCTATCGAACTGATGGACGCCTGGGTCTCCATCCCCTTTATCATGATCCTGCTTCTGGCAGGTCTGCAGGCCATGCCAAAAGATGTTATTGAGGCGGCCAAGGTTGATGGCGCCAATAGCTGGCAGAATTTCTGGAAAATCACCTTCCCGCTGATGCTGCCGGTCAGTGCCACCGCAATAGTCTTGCGGATTATTTTCAAGCTCAAGCTGGCTGATATCGTCATCAATGTGACATCGGGTGGTCCCGGGGGGGCGACAGACACGCTCTCAAGTTTCATTTTCCGGGAATATCGTGACCGCTCCAATGTGGGCTATGGCACCATGATCGCCATTGTCTATCTGATTACCATCATCATTTTCATCACTTTGCTGCTTGGTTTCATCAGCAAGCGCATGCAAAAAATGACCTGAGAATTCATGGGGACCAAACAAACGTGAGCATTCAGACCACAGAAATTGAATATGCAGAACACAACGAGACCCGGTTTCGCATGGTGCGCATATTCGGACGTCTCATCATCTATGGCCTGTTGTTTTTCTGGGTATTTATTTCGCTGTTTCCCATATTCTGGACCCTGACAACTTCGTTCAAAACTGCGGTTGATGTGACACAGGGCAACATTATCCCCTGGGTTGAGTTTGAGCCGAACTGGAAGGGCTGGCGCTCCCTGGGCCTGTCCCCCGATTCAATCTGGGAGACTTCCACTGTGCGCGAGGAGTTCCTCAAACGCTTTGCCAATTCGATCATCACCTCGGTGGGTGCATCCTCGCTGGCCATTCTCATCGGCTCGCTGGCAGCCTATGGACTGTCCAGGTTTCAGTACAGATTCGGCTTTATGCGTAACAGCGATATTTCGTTCTTCTTCCTGTCCCAGCTCATTCTGCCACCGGTGGTTTTAGCCCTGCCCTTCCTTATTCTTTACAAGGAGCTGGCTCTGCTCGACACAACGCTGGGGTTGATTTTTCTCTATACGCTTACGGTTCTGCCCATTGTCATCTGGATCATGCGCGACCAGTTCGACACCATCCCCATGGAGCTCGACGAGGCAGCCCAGGTAGATGGCCTCTCTTCATGGGGCGCGTTTTTCCGGGTAATCCTGCCTATCGCCCTGCCAGGAATGGTCGCCGCCTTTATTCTGTCGCTTATTCTGACCTGGAATGAATATTTTTTCGCAGCCCTGCTGACCAGTTCCGAGGCCAAGACGCTTCCGGTTATGGTGGCGAGCCAGACCGGTTCGCAAGGGATCAACTGGTGGTCGATGGCAGCACTTTCCACAGCGGCGATCCTGCCTCTGGTCATTATCGGTATTGCTCTTGAAAAATACATCATCAAGGGCATGTCTGCCGGTTCGGTTAAATAGATTTACCCCCGCTTAGCCGTGTCCGCGACCCGGAGGCGCTGAGCGCGTCTATCACGGCGCAATCGGGTACCTGCTTCCCTGAACATCTGGCAACAGTCCGGGAAAGCTCGTGCTCGATGCGGCGCAGATCATCAATCCTTGAGCGCACATGCTCCAGATGCCGCGCGGCCACGCTTTCGACTTCGGCGCAGGTCTGGATACCCCTGTCGACAAGGGCGAGCAGGTCGCGCACTTCATTCAGGGAAAACCCCAGTTTTCGTGCCCGCATGACAAAGTTCAGACGCAACACGTGTCTGGTGTCATAACAGCGATAGCCGTTGGCGCTACGGGGCGGTTCGGGCATGACGCCAATTTTTTCGTAATAGCGGATGGTCTCCAGATTACAGCCGGTCTTGCGGGACAAGTCCACGCGGCGCAGAGCGTTCACCGCTTTGTTACCCTTGGCCATATCAATCTCCTTGAGCCTGTAGGCGCTACAGAGTTTAGATTCTTTGCGCGCACCTGCAAGGAGTTTTGTTCATGAGCAAAAACAACGGTTCGGAAAAGAAAATGCTAAAACTGGGCATTGCTGGCAGTCTGGTTGCCGCAGTGTGTTGTTTTACTCCGCTTCTGGTGTGGGGAGTGGTCGGCATCGGTCTGGGCGGACTGGTCGGGGGGCTGGATTATGTGCTGTTTCCGATGCTGTTTGCTTCTCTGGGGCTGGTTGCACAGGCACTGTATCTGGATGCCGGGCGGTTCGGGCCACCACCAAAATGGATAATTGTCATAGCAGTGGTTGTGCTTTCGGTCGGGCTGATCTGGTTTGATTTCCGGTTTGCACTTGGCATATCCATCGGTGCTGCCGGTCTTGTCGGCCTCTATTGGCTCTATCTTGCAAGGAATTCACACACAACTGAAACGCGAACTGGAAGGTAACATGTCCTCAAGATCAAACGTTGCGGGCAAGCTCTCAAAGCACTATGACCTCATCGTTGTTGGCGCGGGATCTGCCGGGTTTTCGGCCGCGATCGCCGCATCTGAGGAGGGCAAAAAGGTTGCACTGGTCGGCCATGGCACCATCGGGGGCACCTGCGTAAACGTAGGCTGTGTACCCTCCAAAACCATGATCCGGGCGGCTGAGGCCATTCACGCCGCCAGCACCGCTTCGCGCTTTGCCGGTCTTGAAGGCCAGGCGCGGGTTGAAGACTGGCGGGCACTTATTGCAGGCAAGGATGATCTGGTGAGCACCCTGCGCCAGAAAAAATATGCCGATTTGCTGCCATCCTATGAAGGGATTGATTACATTGATGAGGGTCCGGCGCAGCTGGTTGAGGGCGGCATCGAGGTGGGCAATCGGGTGCTCTTTGCTCCAAGAATCATCATCGCCACCGGCAGCCGTCCGGTCCTTCCCGACATCCCCGGCATAGAGCAGATCCCGGTTCTGGACAGTACCAGCCTGCTTGAACTCAGGGAGTTGCCACAGAGCCTGATTTTTGTCGGTGGCGGGTATATCGGGGTCGAGCTGGCGCAGATGATGGCGCGTTTTGGCGTCAAGGTCAGTATTCTGATGCGCTCGCATCTGCTTCCCGGGGCTGAGCCGGAAATCTCTGCGGCTCTTAAAACCAGCCTGCTTGCTGAAAATATCAGCATTTATGAGGGGGTTACCTACAGCTCAGTCACTGAAACTTCTGAGAGTGTGAGTGTGTACTTTGAAAAAGAGGGCAGTGGACTCAAAGTGAGTGCAGAACAAATTTTCGTTGCCACGGGTCGCCGCGCCAACAGCGACAATATGGGTCTTGAGGCAATCGGTGTTGAACTGGACAAAAGTGGTTCGATCATCGTTGATGAATATATGCAAACCACAGCAGCGGGCATTTATGCCGCTGGCGACGTCACCAATCGCGATCAGTTCGTCTACATGGCTGCCTATGGCGCAAAACTCGCGGCGCGGAACGCTGTATTGGGGGAGGGCAACATTTATGACAACTCCGCCATGCCTTGGGTGGTATTTTCCGACCCACAAATCGCTGGCGTCGGCCTTGGTGAAGCAGAGGCGATTGCAGTCGGATACGAAGTCAAAACCTCAAGCGTTCCTATGGGTGAGGTGCCAAGGGCGCTGGCGGCGCGCGATACGCGCGGGCTTGTCAAACTGGTAGCTGACAAAAAAACCGACCGCCTGCTTGGAGGTCAGATCATCGCACCCGAGGGAAGCGATACCATCCAGACGCTGGTGATGGCGCTCAAATCCATGATGACTGCAAAAGAGCTGGGGGAGACGATATTTCCCTACCTCACCAATGTGGAAGCGCTGAAACTGGCCGCACAAACCTTTGACAAGGATGTAAGCAAACTCTCGTGCTGCGCGGGGTAGCCGCGGGCGCACTGCTCTTATGGAATTTTGCCGCCAATCATGTGGGTGATCTGGTCGGCGGCGCGGCGCACCCGGGGCCCCAGTTCGTCCACATCCCCGTCGGGCAGGCGCACGGTGGGGCCGGAGATGGATATTCCGGCGATTGCTTGGCCACGCGAATTGTAGATGGAGGCAGCGACGCAACGCATGCCCAGATAGCGCTCTTCATCGTCAAACGACCAGCGGCGGCGGCTGGTCTTTTTCAAGTCATAAAAGAGTTCATCAGGTGAGGTCAGCGTTTTGGGGGTGAACTCGGGCAGGCCGGTTTTTTGCAGGGTTTTTTCGACCTCCAGATGGGTCATGTCGGCCAGCAGAGCCTTGCCAATGCCCGAAGCGTGCATATGCCCACGGGTGCCGGGACGGAAAAACGCCCTTATGGGATTGTGAGTCTCAACTTGGGAGACAAAAACCACATGGCCGTCACTGCCGATGGCCAGATTGGCGGTCTCCCCGGTTTCCTCCATCAGCTCGCGCATGATTTTTTGCGCCATCTCCACCAGATTGGTGCGCTCCAGATAAGAGCTTCCAACGCGGAAGGACTCAATGCCGATAGCCCACTCCTGTGTTGAATTGTCAAACTCCACAAAGCCGTGCTTTTGCAAAGTGACCAGAATACGGTGTGCGGTTGAGGGAGGCATGCCGACCCTTAAGGCAATATCGCTTAGAGTTACGCTTCCCTCGCGGGTCAGCGCCTTGAGCAGGGTCAACCCGCGATCAAGTGCCTGAACCGTATGCCCCGGCAAGTCCTTTGATTGGGTGCGCGGGCGCCCTCTTGAGCGCTTCGGCACCCCCTCATTCACCGTGTCCACTCCTGTCTTCCTTTCCATTCGCTCAAAAGCATTTATTTGATTTATTCCATCAGAAAATTATTTCAAAGATTCAAAAATACGAATCATGGAAAAACTATTATTACGAAAAAACATATGGATAGGAATTTTTCAAGGAAAATAGAATATTATTTCAGAAAAATTGCAAAAATCTCCCAATTTGCTATTCTTCAGGCTGGACAGGTGCTCTTTGGAGAACGAAGCAATGAGTGGGCAGAACCCGGTTTTTATTCCCGGACCAACGAATATCCCGGACCGGCTGCGCCGGGCCATGGACGTGCAAACGACTGACCATCGCGCACCGGATTTTGTTGAACTGTTCGCCCCCGTATTGAGCAATCTCAAGAAGGTGTTCAAAACCGAAAGCGGGCAGGTGGTTTTGTTCCCGGCAAGCGGCACCGGGGGTTGGGAAGCGGCCATTACCAACATCCTGTCCCCCGGCGACAAGGTTCTGATAGCGCGTTACGGCATGTTCTCCCATCGCTGGATTGACCTGTGCCAGCGCCACAATCTGGATGTGGAAGTGATTGAGTGCGAATGGGGCACCGGAGCGCCAGCCGACCTGTTCGCCGAGCGTCTCAGCGCCGACACGGAACACCGGATAAAGGCTGTTCTGGTCACCCACAATGAAACAGCAACCGGCGTTCTCTCCGACATCAACGCGGTGCGCGAGGCAATGAACGCAAGCTCCCACCCCGCCCTCCTGTTTGTGGACTGTGTCAGTTCACTGGCCTCCATGGATTTCCGTATGGAGGAATGGGGCGTCGACCTGGCGATTGCGGGTTCGCAAAAAGGCTTTATGCTGACAACCGGTGTAGCGATCGTTGCTTTTTCTGAAAAAGCAATTGAAGCCACCAGGTCGGCGACCTGCCCGCGCACTTTTTTTGATTTTGGAGATATGGCAGGCGCCAACGCCAGGGGCGGTTTCCCCTATACTCCGCCCCTGCAACTCATTCACGGGCTAAGCGCAGCCATGGAAATGCTGTTCGACGAGGGGCTGGACAATGTATTTGCCCGCCATTTCCGCCTTGCCGAAGGCGTGCGCCAGGCGGTCAAGGCATGGGGTCTGCGCCTGTGTGCAAAATCTCCTGAACTCTATTCGGACAGTGTTTCGGCAATCTTTGTGCCTGAGGGCTTTAATTCCGATGAGCTCACAAACCATGCTTATGACGCCTACTCGGTGTCGTTCGGGGTCGGGCTTGGAGAGATGGGGGGCAAGGCCTTCCGCATCGGGCACTTGGGCTCACTAACCGACGTGATGGTTCTTTCCGGCCTTGCAACAATAGAAATGGCCATGGTTGACCTTGATTACCCGGTGCAACTTGGCTCCGGGGTTGCAGCAGCGCAGGACTATTACCGCAAGACCACGGGCCTGGCCCTCAGTCAGGCGGCCTGAGGTGAGCAAATGAACGAACTTGAGATGAACATACCAACCTATGAGGATGTGCTGAGCGCCCATGAGCGCATTCAGCCTCATGTGCACCTGACACCGGTTCTCACTTCCAGTTATTTTAATCAACTCAGCGGAGCAAAATTGTTCTTCAAGTGCGAAAACCTGCAAAAGGCCGGGGTTTTCAAAGCACGTGGAGCCTCCAACGCGGTGTTCGGGCTTTCCAATGAACAGGCGCGCAAAGGGGTTGCCACCCATTCCTCGGGCAATCACGGACTTTGTCTGAGTTATGCCGCTGGCCGGCGCGGTATCCCGGCCACCGTAGTCATGCCACGCACTGCCCCCGAGGCCAAAAAGGATGCGGTGCGCGGTTACGGGGCCGAAGTTGTCGAGTGTGAACCCAGCACCTCCTCACGCGAAGCGGTATTTGGCGAAGTTGTGGCCAAATCCGGCGCGGATTTTATCCACCCCTATAATGACCCTCGGGTCATTGCCGGTCAGGGCACCTGCGCCCGCGAACTCGCTGCCCAGGTTCAGGGGCTTGATGCGGTGGTTGCACCCATTGGCGGAGGCGGCATGATTTCGGGCACCTGCCTGACCCTTTCCACCATCGCCCCGGATGTGAAAATCTATGCGGCTGAACCCAAAAATGCCGACGATGCCTACCGTTCCCTGAAAGCGGGGCACATCATTGCCGATGATGCGCCAGATACCATTGCTGACGGACTCAAGGTTCCGCTGAAAAACCTGACCTGGCACTTCGTTTCCAACTTTGTCACCGATATTCTTTTGTGCTCGGAGCGTGAAATCATCGATGCCATGTATCTCATCTGGCAGCGCATGAAAATTGTGGTTGAGCCAAGCTCGGCAACAACACTGGCCATATTGCTGAAAAACCGCGAACTGTTTGCCGGTCAACGCGTTGGCGTCATCCTGACCGGGGGCAATGTCGATTTGAAAAAACTGCCCTGGATGCAGGCTTGAGCCCTGAACGGAGAAACCATGACGAATACTGACCTTTCACTTTACGAAGTCGGATACGACATTCCCGCCAAGCCCGGAATGGACGAAAAAGATATCCAGACGCCCTGTCTGATTGTTGATCTGGATGTTCTGGAAGAAAATCTGGATAAAATGCAAAGGCATGCCGACGAGATGGGTGTGCGTCTGCGCGTGCACGGCAAAATGCACAAGTCCGCCGACATTGCCAAAATGCAGATTGAGCGAGGGGCCTGCGGCATCTGCTGCCAGAAGGTTTCCGAGGCCGAGAGCTTTGCCCGTCAGGGTATCAAGGATATTCTGGTTTCCAACCAGGTGCGCGACCCTGCAAAAATCGACCGGCTGGCAAGACTGCCCAAAAGGGGCGTGCGCACACTGGTTTGCGTGGATGATATCGAAAATGTCGCCGACCTTTCAGCGGCAGCGCAAAAGCACGGTACCGAGATAGAAGTGCTGGTGGAAATCGATTGCGGGGCGGGGCGCTGCGGTGTCACCACCACTGAGGCAGTCCTGGACATCGCAAAGGAACTGAACGCTGCGTCGGGGCTGAAGTTCTCCGGCATACAAGCCTATCAGGGTGCCATGCAGCACATGGACAAATATGAAGACCGCAAGGCAAAAATCGACATTGCCGTGGCCATGGTACGCGATGCAGTTGATGCCCTCAGGGCCCAGGGCCTGACCTGCGATATCGTGGGCGGGGGCGGCACCGGCTCCTATTATTTTGAAGGCAATTCAGGCGTTTACAATGAGCTTCAGTGCGGCTCCTATGCGTTCATGGATGCGGATTACGGACGCATCCTGGACAAGGACGGCAAGCCAATTTCGGAGACGGAATTTGCCAGCTCGCTGTTTTTGCTCTCTTCGGTAATGAGCCACGCCAAACCCGACAAGGCCATTGTCGATGCAGGCCTCAAGGCCCAGAGCGTGGACAGCGGCCTGCCCAAGATTTCAGGGCGTAAGGGCGTTGAATATGTCAAATGCTCCGACGAGCATGGGGTCATCGCCGACCCGGACGGGCTTTTGAAAGTCAACGACAAGGTTCGCCTTATTCCGGGTCACTGCGACCCCACCTGCAACGTGCACAACTGGTATGTGGGTGTTCGCAACGGCAGGGTCGAGAGCCTGATACCCGTCACCGCGCGCGGTCTGGCTTATTAGGAGAACAAATAATGCTTATTGTTACCGAAGAGGTCTGCAAAAAAGTCGTTGGCCGCACCGACGCGTTTAACGCTGTTCAAGCGGTGTTTGGTGCCATGGCTTCGGGAGACGCATACAATTTCCCGGTTATCCGGGAGGCCATCGGTTATGCGGACGCGCTCTACGGTTTCAAATCCGGGTTCGACAGGACAGGGCTGGTGCTGGGCCTGAAGTCAGGCGGCTATTGGCCGGGAAACCTCAAGAAGGGCCTGACCAACCACCAGTCCACAGTATTTTTGTTCAACCCCGATACCGGGCAACTGGATGCGCTGGTGGGGGGCAATTATCTGACCGCCCTCAGAACTGCCGCTGCCAGTTCGGTCTCCATTGCCCATCTGGCTCGCAAAGATTCCAGGGTTCTGGGCATGGTAGGGGCCGGGCATCAATCCGCGTTTCAGTTGCGCGCCGCCGTTGAACAGCGCGAGTTTGAAAAAGTCGTGGCCTGGAATTTCCACCCCGACATGCTGCCCGCCCTGGGCAAGGTTGCCGCCGAATGCGGTCTGCCTTTTGAAGCGGTGGAACGCGAACAGTTGGGTGCACAGGCCGACGTCATCATCACCATCACATCAGCCCATGCACCGCTGCTGATGAAGGACTGGGTCAAGCCGGGCACCCACATCGCAGCGATGGGCACCGACACCAAAGGCAAGCAGGAGGTCGACCCCGAACTGATTGGCGCGGCCACCTTGTTTACCGATGAAATCGCCCAGTCCATTTCCATTGGTGAGACCCAGCACGCCATTGCGTCAGGACTGGTCAAAGAGAGCGACATCACCCCCATCGGCGAAGTTATCAATGGTGAGCACAAGGGCCGTACTTCTGAGGATGAAATCACGCTTTTTGATGGCACAGGGGTTGGCCTTCAGGACCTGGCTGTGGCCTCAACTGCGGCCAAACTGGCGAAGGAACAGGGGCTGGCTCAGGAGGTTCAACTCTAAGGGGAGCCAATCAATCGTTTTCACCAACCCGCATTTTTTGGCGTGGCAACACAGGAAAGGAGTACTGAAATGGCAACGATCAAGATGCCGATCCCCGATCAAGATGTAATTGATCGCCGGGATGATATTGTCGGCGCCCTTTTGGCTGCTTTGCCGGACGGTATCGTCATAAGCGATGATGCACAGACGCTGGCCTATGAGTGCGATGCGCTGAGTGCCTATCGCTGCAAGCCGCTGGCCGTGGTTTTGCCACGCTCCACCCAAGAGGTCGCCGCAACCCTCAAGACCTGTCACGAACTTGGCGTTTCCGTTGTGGCGCGCGGGGCAGGCACTTCTCTGGCGGGCGGTTCCCTGCCCACCGCCGACAGTATCATCTTGGGCACTGCGCGACTGAACAAAACGCTCGAAATTGACCTTGCCAACCGCTTTATCCGGGTTGAGAGCGGGGTAACCAACCTCTCGGTCACCGGAGCGGTTGATGCAGATGGTTTCTTCTACGCCCCCGACCCTTCAAGCCAGTTGGCCTGCGCCATTGCCGGCAACATCGCCATGAATTCGGGCGGCGCGCACTGTCTCAAATACGGGGTGACCACCAATAATCTGCTGGGCGTCAAAATGGTGCTGGCCGATGGTGAAATTATCGAACTTGGCGGGGCGCATCTGGATGCTGGGGGCTATGATCTTTTAGGGCTGATCTGCGGCTCGGAAGGCCAGTTGGGCATTGTCACCGAAGCCACCCTGCGCATTCTGCCAAAACCCGAGGGCGCCCGCCCGGTGCTTATCGGTTTTGACAGCCCCGAGGTCGCTGGCACCTGTGTTGCCGACATCATCAGGGCGGGCATTCTGCCTGTGGCCATTGAATATATGGATCGGCTTTGTATCCAGGAAACCGACAAGTTTTCCGGGGCCGGGTATCCTAACGTTGAAGCGCTGCTGATTGTCGAGGTTGAAGGCTCGGAAAGCGAAATTCAGGCTCAACTGGAAAAAATCACGGCCATCGCCCGAAAACTCGATCCTGCGGAGTTGCGCCAGAGCACATCCGAAGAAGAATCGGCGCTGATCTGGAAGGGGCGCAAGTCGGCGTTCGGGGCCATGGGTCAGATCAACGACTATATCTGTCTGGATGGCACCGTGCCGGTGTCGCAACTGGCCCATGTTCTGGGGCGAATCGGGGAGATGTCCAAGCAATACGGGTTGGACGTTGCCAACGTTTTTCACGCGGGGGACGGCAACATGCACCCGCTTATTCTTTATGATGCCAACAAGCCCGGTGACCTGGATATTGCGGAAAAGTTCGGGGCCGACATTTTGCGGCTGTGCGTTGAAGTTGGGGGCTGCCTGACCGGCGAACACGGCGTGGGCATTGAAAAGCGCGACCTGATGGGGGAGCAGTTTTCGCCCGCCGACATGGAAATCCAGATGAGCGTCAAGGATTGCTTTGACCCTCAATGGCTGCTCAACCCGGCCAAGGTCTATCCGCTGGATATTTCTGAAAAGCGGCGCGAGGGAGGCGGGCAATGAGTGCCATCCTGACCCCGGCAGATGAAAATGAAATTGCCGACATGGTGCGCGAAGCGAACGCCGCCATAACGCCGCTTGAAATCCAGGGTGGAGGCACCCGCTCGGGGTTTGGACGACCTGTGCAGGCGGCCAAAACCCTCTCGCTGAAAGAGCTTTCGGGCATCACACTTTATGAACCCGGTGCACTAACGCTGGTGGCCAGGGCGGGCACGCCGGTCGCCACGATTGAAAAGACATTGGCCGCTGAAGGCCAGCAATTGGCGTTCGAGCCCATGGACCACCGGGCGCTTTATGCAAGCAAGGGCGAGCCGACCATCGGCGGTGTTGTCGCTGCCAACGTATCGGGGCCGCGCCGTATTCAGGCCGGGGCCTGCCGCGATGCACTCATCGGGGTGCGTTTTATCGACGGGCGGGGCGAAATTATCAAAAACGGGGGACGGGTGATGAAGAATGTCACCGGTCTGGACCTGGTAAAACTCATGGCCGGCTCGCACGGCACGCTGGGAGTAATTTCAGAGGTTTCATTCAAGGTTCTCCCGGTGAACGAGCGCGCCGCAACGCTTGCCTTTCACGGTCTTTCCTCAAAAGAGGCCGTAGGCATTCTGTGCGGCGCGCTCGGCTCGCCCTTTGAGATAACCGGAGCGGCTCACCTGCCGCAAAATTCTGAGGGTCCGCTCACCCTGTTGCGGGTTGAGGGCTTTGCAAGCCAGGTCGATTACCGCCTCGAAAGACTGAAGGCAACAATCGGAACCGGGCTGGAATGTTCGGTGATTGAGGGTGCTGAACATGAAAGGCTCTGGCGCTTTGTTCGGGACGCCGAAATGTTCAAGGGTACTGACAATCCGGTGTGGAGGCTTTCGCTCAAGCCCTCGGATGCTCCGGCAATAGAAGAAGCGCTAGCCAAAAAAACCGATGCCAAAATCATGTTTGACTGGGGTGGCGGGCTGATCTGGGTCGGCGTGGATGATGCCGAAAACGGCGCGACCGAGACCATCAGGGCACTCGTCAGTGGTTTTGGGGGCCACGCAACACTTATGCGCGGCCCGGAACCCTTGCGCGGTTCCATTGCTCCGTTCCAGCCTCAGGCCAAACCGGTTGCCAGACTGAGCGCTGCCATTCGCGGCAAATTCGACCCCGGCGGGATTCTCAATCCCGGCCGGATGGTCGCTTGAAAGGGGGATAAAAATGCAAACACATTTTACCCCTGAGCAGCTCCGGGACGCTTCCATTGAGCGCTCCAACGAGATTTTGCGCTCTTGTGTGCATTGCGGTTTCTGCACCGCCACCTGCCCCACCTATCAGATATTGGGAGACGAACTGGATAGTCCGCGCGGCCGCATCTACCTGATTAAGGATATGCTGGAAAACAACCGCATACCTGATGAAAGCACGGTTTTGCATATCGACCGCTGCCTGAGCTGTCTGGCCTGCATGACCACATGCCCCTCGGGCGTGCACTATATGCATCTTGTCGACCATGCCCGCGAGTATGTGGAGAAAAATTACAAACGTCGCTGGGATGACAAGGCCATGCGCTGGCTTCTGGCGCGCATTCTGCCCTATCCGGGTCGATTCCGCCTTTCTGTCTACGGGGCGTGGATGGCCAAACCTTTTGCCTGGGCCTTGCCCAAAAAACTGCGGGCGATGGTTGAATTTGCACCCAAAAAACTGCCTCCCGTCTCGCCCAATGACACCCCGCAGGTGTTCAAGGCCAAAGGCAAGCGCACAAAAAGAGTGGCGCTGATGACAGGTTGCGCGCAGCGGGCACTCAATACCGACATCAATGATGCAACCATTCGTATTCTGACCCGGCACGGCTGTGAGGTGGTGGTGGCAAAGGGGGCTGGCTGTTGCGGCGCACTGACCCATCACATGGGCAAGAGTGATGAGAGCCACGCCACGGCCGGCAAAAACATCAAGGCCTGGATTTCCCAGATGGATGCACACGGGCTCGACGCCATCGTCATCAACACATCGGGTTGTGGCACCACGGTCAAGGACTATGGCCATATGTTCAAAAATACACCCCTTGAACAAGAGGCGGCGCGGGTTTCGGCTATCGCCAAGGACATTTCAGAAGTGATGATGGATCTGGGCCTGGCTAATGCTGACAAGGCGAAGAGCCTGAAGGTCGCCTATCATGCCGCCTGCTCACTTCAACACGGCCAGCAGATTACAACCTACCCCAAGACCCTGCTCAAAGAAGCGGGTTTTGAGGTGGTGGAACCGGCAGAATCTCATCTTTGTTGCGGCTCGGCCGGCACCTACAACCTGATGCAGCCCGAACTGTCGGGCAAGCTGAAACAGCGCAAGATTTCCCATCTTGAAGCAACGACCCCCGAAGTGATCGCCACCGGCAATATCGGTTGCATGATGCAGATCGGCTCGGGCACCGGGGTGCCTGTGGTCCATACCATCGAGTTGCTTGACTGGGCTACCGGCGGACCGACCCCGCCTGCACTCAAGGACAGAGCGGTCAACACCATTATCTCACGCAAAAAGGAGATGGCATGATCTCTCCTGTGCTCGGTTATCAGATTCCTCGTTTCGTTTCGGGAACACCTTCCCGGACCGGGAACGAAGATAGAGGCTGCCAGATGCAGTCCGAACCAGCGCGCCAGTCAGGCGCGTTTCTCGGCCGTTTTCGGCCATCAAGGTCGCGCGAAAGTTCACCTTTCACAACGGCTGTACTGTTGTCGGGAGTAAACGGCAGTACGATTTCCACTAAACGGAGGAAAAATCCATGACTAAAACGACCAACAGACGCGATTTTTTGCGTAAAACCGCTGTCGGCGGCGCAGTTGCGGCGGGTACCCTTGCGGCACCCTCCATTGCCACGGCTGCCGGCGACACCATTACCTGGAAGTTGCAGACTTCCTGGCCCGGTGGCATCGGCCTTGAAATATTCAAGGACTGGTGTGGATCCATTCAGGAAAAGACCAATGGGCAATTGGAGTTCATCCCCTTCGGCGCCAAGGATGTCGTGGGTGATTTCCAGCTTTTTGACGCTGTGAAGAACGGCGTGCTTGATGCCATGAACCCGTTCACCCTTTACTGGGCCGGCCGGATTCCGGCTTCTGTGTTCCTGAGCTCCTACCCCATGGGTCTGCGCAATCCGCATGAATGGGATGTGTTCTATTATGGTCTGGGCGGACTTGAAATTGCCCGGGAACTGTTTGCCAAGGAAGACATGTATTATGTGGGCCCCATCCATCATGGTGCCAACATCATTCACTCCAAGGTTCCAATTCGTTCAGTGGATGATTTCCGCGGCCGCAAAATGCGCCTTCCTGGTGGCATGGTTGCCGAAGTGTTCCAGGAACTGGGTGCAAGAACTACCCTGCTTCCGGGCTCTGAAATCTTCCCGGCTCTGGAAAAAGGCACTATTGACGTGGCCGACTATGTGGGGCCCGCCATCAACCTGGCGCTCGGGTTCGATCAGGTAACCGATTATATCTCCATGGGCCCTCCGGGTTTCATGTCGGTTTATCAACCCGTCGATCTCATGGACCTCACGGTTGGCATGAAATCCTGGAATGCGCTGCCTGACGAAATGAAGAAGTTCGTTGAAAGCGAAGTGCATGTCTATTCCGACATGCATCACGCCAAAATACAGGCCGCCGATCAGTTGGCATGGAAAGCGTTTGAAGAAGCGGGAACCGAGGTGACACGCCTGAGCCAGGATGATGTGGAAGTCATCACCGAAATCGCTGTGAAGCGCTGGTACGCATGGGCGAACAAGGACGCCGATGCAGCCCGGATTTTCCAGATCCAGCTCGACTACATGATGTCAGGCACACTTGGCTATGTGACCCCTGAGATGATTGAAGGCATGGAAATCACGGTCTAGATTTCGTCTTCTGAAAAGTTTGCCGTCCGGCGGATTGTCGTCGGGCGGCGCACCGGTTTCATTTCCAACACCAGACAAAATGGTCGCGAAGGGAGGGAACGCGATGCCAAGCATTGGTTTCGTTCTACCACACTGGCTTTACTGGGCGGGACTAGTCGTTTTTCCGCTCGTGGCCATGTATCTATCAAGGCAAAAGCAGCCCGAACCTGGTTCCAGGTCTGTGGGTATTGCCTATTTCATCTGGGTGGTGGGGGGCTTTTTCGGCTTTCACCGCCTTTACCTCAAGAACAGATGGGGCATTCTTTACTGGCCCCTGTTTGGCATCATCCTGTTTGCCTCCTCAATGGAGCGCGAAGCGCGCATTGTGTTTTCCGATGCAAACGGGGCGATTTCCGCAATCCAGTCCAGTACCCAGCGTACCCAGCGTACCATCGAAAAGGCAACTGAAGAGCTGGAAGTTGCACGCGCCCGGCTGGCTGAAATCGGTACTGCCGAGGAAGATCAGTCGGCTCGTGACCGGGTACAGCGTACCATTGACCGGCAGACCGAGCGTTTTGAAAATGCTGAAACCAAGCTGGACGAGCTTGCCGCGGAGAAGGCAACGCTTGAACCCATGGTTCAGGAAGCTACAGACAATCGCCAGAAATGGTCAACAATAGCATTTTCAGCTTTTCTGGTGATCGTTGCCTTTATGCTGGTTGATCTGGTGTTGATCCCCTCGATGACCAAAAAGGCCCGGGAAATTCTCAAAACCAGCCCGGATGGCAAGGTCGATCGCGAAATTCTGGCTGATGACAGCGAACATGTGGGCAAGGGACTGGCCGGGGTGATCGATCGTATCTCCCTGTTTACCGGAGAGTTTGTTGCCCTGTGGTCGGTGATTGCGGTGTTCGTTTATTATTACGAAGTCATCGTGCGCTATGTGTTCAACTCGCCCACGAACTGGGCCCATGAGGGCATGTTCCTGATGTTCGGCATGCAATATCTCATTGCCGGCTCCTACGCCATGCTGACGGAAAGCCATGTGCGGGTTGATATTTTCTACGCCAACTTCTCGGATCGCGGAAAAGCGATCACCAATCTTCTGACGTCGGTGTTTTTCTTCATCTTTGCCGGAACGCTCATCTGGACGGGCTGGATATTTGCCATGGATTCCATCGGGCAGAACGAAGTTTCGTTCACCGAATGGGGGATCCAGTACTGGCCGGTGAAACTGGTTATCGTGCTTGGCGGGGTACTGCTCTTCCTGCAGGGCCTGTCCAAAATCTCCAAGGATATAGCACTTGTGATTGCTCCAAAAGCTCCAGAACAGGAGGCCACTGATGGGTCTTGAAATTGAAATTGGCTGGCTGACCCTGCTCATGTTCGGCACCCTTCTGGTGCTCCTGATGGCGGGCCTGCCCCTGGCCTTCGTAACCGGCGGGTTGGCAATTGTCTTCCTGTTCATTCTTGGCGACATGGACACGCTCAACATCGTGCCAAGCCGCATCTTCCCGCTGATGACCGACTATCAGCTTTCAGCCATCCCGCTATTTATCTTTATGGCGGCGATGCTGGAGCGAGCGGGCATCATCAATGACATGTTCTCGGTGATCTACAAATTGCTGGGCGGTCTCAAGGGCGGGCTGGCCTCGGCCACCATCATCGCTTCAACCATCCTTGCTGCAATGGTCGGGGTTATCGGGGCGGCGGTTGTCACCATGGGTATCATTGCCCTGCCGGCGATGCTGGCGCGCAAATATGACACCAAAATCGCCATGGGTTCGATCATGGCCGGTGGCACGCTGGGCATTCTTATCCCGCCCTCTATCCTTGCCATCATCTATGCGGTGGTTGCCGATCAGTCAGTGGGTGAATTATTCATTGGTGCGGTGATACCGGGGCTGATGCTTTCGGGCATGTACATCATCTATGTGACCGTGCGCTCCTACATCAATCCCAAACTGGGCCCGCCAATTCCGGTTGAGGAACGCATTTCGGTACGCGAGAAATTCCGTCTGATGCGCAAGATGGCGGCGCCGATCATGCTCATTCTCGTGGTGTTCTCGGCCCTGTTCTCGGGCGCGGCAACGCCAGTGGAAGCTGCCGGCATCGGCACCTTTGGCTCGTTCATCGTTGCCGCCTTGCACGGGCAGCTTGACTGGCGCACCGTTCGCGAAGCCTGCATCACCACGCTTAAAGCCTCTTCGATGGTCATCTGGATTATGTTCGGTGCCACTATCTTTGTGGGGCTTTATGTTCTGGAAGGCGGGCAGCAGTTCGTCACCGGTGCGTTGGATGCAACCGGTCTTGGCCCCTGGGGTATTCTCATCTTGATGATGATTATTCTGATTGTGCTGGGCATGTTTCTTGACTGGGTCGGCATATTGTTGCTGGCTGTGCCCATCTTTGTGCCCATCATCAAGGATCTTGGCTTTGACCCCTTGTGGTTCGGGGTGCTTTATCTGGTGAATATGCAGATGAGTTTCCTCTCGCCACCATTCGGGTATGCGCTCTTCTATCTACGAGGCGTGGCGCCCAAGGAAATACCGATGTCGGATATCTTCAAGTCGGCATTGCCCTTCCTTGCCATCCAGTTGCTGGGACTGACCTTGTTGATGCTGTTCCCCCAGCTCATACTGTGGCTGCCCAATATCGTTTACGGATAGGGCCACAGGCACAAAACCACCGCAAAACGGGCGCCCCGCCGAGCATATCAGCGGGGCGTTTTGTTGTCTGCTTCCAAAAAAAGGGACCGGCATCGCCGATCCCCATATTCGATAAACTGCCGACTTGAACTTGTTGTCAGCTGGCGCGCAGCGGAGAAATACGGATTTCCACCCGCCGGTTCTGGGCTTTGCCCGCATCCGTTGCATTGCTGGCAATGGGATCGCTCTCGCCCTTGCCGTCGATGAAAAAACGGTTCGGATTGATGCCCTGCGAAGCAATGACGTTAGCAACAGCTGTGGCACGCTGGCGTGAAAGCAACAGGTTGGATTCTTCAGTGCCGTCGGCATCGGTATGCCCCACCACATCAACGATGGTCTTGCCGAAACGGTGCAAAACAAGGGAGACCGATTGCAGGGTTGCCCGGAACTGGGGTTTGACATCGGACCGGCCGACATCAAAAGTTATGTTTGAAGGCATATTGAGAATAATCTGGTCGCCAACCCGGGTCACCGAAACGCCGGTGCCCTGAAGCTGGGCACGAAGCTCGGCTTCCTGCTGGTCCATATAGGCACCAACCGCACCCCCCGCCAGTGCACCAACGCCAGCGCCAATCAGGGCGGCAACGCGCGGGTCAGTGCCTGTTGCAGATGCCACAACCAGCCCCCCCACAGCGCCGGTTGCAGCACCGACAGCTGTGCCCCCTGCGGTATTTGAAATCTGCTGTTGCCCCGTAAACGGATTAAAACTTGTGCAGGCCGACAGCAGCAGCACTGCGCCTATAGTTGGTAAAACTCTATATTTCATACTGGAAATCCCCCCTGAAGCTCTTTATTGGCCCCACATTCAAAGCCAAAATTGAGGCAGGATGGTGAAAACAAAAATGGCCGCGCCGGAGCCTCCTGCCTGGAGCTTTGAGGCCATCGTGCTTCAAGTTACGACACGGTGCCGCAGCCCTGTCAAGTTGACCAACCTTCTCTACCCGGCCGAGGCCACCTGAAACAACCTGAAATCTGAACACAGCCGACCTGGGCAGCAGGCTTTGTGAGGTCAATTATCTTCCACATCCAGTTGATCGAGCAGCTTGGCAATTTTTTCGACATTGGGCAGGTGCTGGGTTCGCATGGAAAAGTTAAGCGTCACGTGCTTGCGGGCGGGCACAAAGGTACAAAGGTTTGAGCCGGGATGATAGGAGCCGCAATAGATCGGCTCGATAATGCCGTTGGTCAGGTCTCCATAGGTGCGATGGGGCGGTACCATGGTCAGCACCATGTCCACATTGCCATTGAAGCGGAAAAAACGCTCTGAATAAAGGAAGGGTAGCACTTTGGACAGGCCGCGATGGGCCTTGAACATGGCGTTCATGATGAACTGCATTTTGGACACATCTTTTGACTCGATCTGGCCGATGGTTGCATCCACCGCCTTGACAAATTCTTCCAGATTGTCATTGACAGGAAAGAATGCCTCAACGGAACGAACCCGGAAAAAGTCATCGTCCAGATCGTGTCGCTCGGTATCGAGCATGGTATAGAAGGCGCGGATTTTTTTGGTGCTGAAGCCTGAGCCGCCATCGTTGAGAGCATGCATGACCACCGCGAACATCAGCGAGCGCTGACGCACCCCCAGCCGGTTGGACATGCGGCGCAATCTGGTCCGATCGAAAGCCACCGAAGAAAAACCCATCTCTACTTTTTTGGGCGAAAGAATATGGGCAGAAATCATGTGCATGGGCACAACAAGGGCGGCCCCCAGCGCCATGGAAATGCGCTGGCCGATGGGTACCTTGTTCTTTTTGGAGGACATTGTGCCGTGTCCTGAAGGCATGGAGCGGGTCAGCAAAGCTGAGTCAGAGCCTTCCATCAAAGCATGGGAGGAGCGAACCAGAATCATTGAGGCACGGCCCTGTTCGTCTGGACCGTCTTTTCGCACGATCACTTTCACCCGAAACAGGGGCAGTTCCTCTTCCAAAAACAAGTCCTGCCCGGCGTCAAGCCACTTGTCAGGATAGCCATCAAAATCATCAACCTGCTCAATCGAGGTTATGGCCTCAAGCATGTGGGCGGGAAAGGGCTGGCCGGGGCGGGCACCAATAAAACCGTGGGTCAGTTGGGGAGCCAGGGCAACCATCTGTGCCACCATGGAACACAGCTTTTCCTTGTCGAATGTCTCAGTGGAGAAGGCAGTGAAATAGACCGTGTTGCGTGCGGAATACAAAAACCACTGGAACGCCGTAAACAAGGCCTGCGGGTTCTTGCGCACGGCTTCCATCGCATATTCCAGGACCTCCGGCTGATCCGAGGGGAAACTCGTAGCTGAAAAACTCTTCACTAAACTTACTCCCTGAGCTGCAAGACAGTTCTTTTTATATGAGGATTTTTCCCGATGCTAGCTGTTCAGAACAGGAGCGGCAAGTAGAGGAGTGTAAAATGGTTATTATGCGAGATTTTCAACCGAGAGAACTTCTTCATAATAACCATGTTTTTCAATGTGTTATACGGTCTTGTACTCCAAGGCCGGCAGAAAAACAGATTATTTGGAATTGCATTGATCTGAATCAACTCGCATGACCGTTTGAAAGACCGGGTGCTTTTGTTGCCGGAAAGCGCGAAAAATGGTCGCATCACCGATCACAAAGCGCGTATGCGTGTTGCATACGCGCCCAATTGGCCTAAACAGTTAAGGCCTATACCGGATCAGTTGGGGCGCCTCCGGCGTTTGCAGGTGTTTTTCATGGACTATACCGGGCTGTTTGAAGACGCCGTTGATGTGTTGCGGCGGGAAAAGCGTTATCGCGTATTTGCCGATCTTGAAAGGATTGCGGGAAGGTTCCCCCGCGCCACCTATCGCGATAGTGCCGCCAACACTAAAGAAATCACCATCTGGTGTTCAAACGATTATCTGGGCATGGGGCAGAATAAGAACGTTATTGCCGCCATGCGTGAGACCGCTTCCGAGATGGGTGTTGGAGCGGGGGGAACCCGCAATATATCAGGCACCAACCGGCCGCTGGTAGAGCTTGAGCGCACTCTTGCTGACCTGCATCGCAAGGAATCTGCTCTGGTATTTACCTCCGGTTTTGTCTCCAACGAGGCCGCAATTTCAACTATTGCCCGGCTGATCCCGAACTGTCTGATCCTTTCGGATCAACTCAACCACGCCTCCATGATCGCCGGCGTTCGCCTGTCGGGCATGCAAAAGCAGATTTTTCGCCACAATGACATGGAGCATCTGCGCGAGTTACTGGAAGCCGCAGGCAAAAAACGGCCAAAACTGATTGTATTTGAGTCCATCTACTCCATGGACGGTGATATTGCGCCCATAGCGGAAATTGCCGATCTGGCCGAAGAGTTTGGCGCGCTAACCTATATTGATGAGGTGCACGCAGTGGGACTTTACGGCCCCCGCGGCGGAGGCATTTGCGACCGTGATGGCCTGATGGAGCGCATGGACATTATCGAGGGTACCATGGCCAAGGGCTTTGGCACCATGGGCGGCTATATTGCTACCAGCAAGGCCATTGCCGATGCTATTCGTTCCTACGCGCCAGAGTTTATTTTCACTACTGCTCTTCCCCCGGCGATTTGCGCCGCAGCGCGCGCTTCAATCGAGCACCTCAAATCGTCCTCTGCGGAGCGCGAAGCCCATCAGCGCCAGGCGGCACGCACCAAGGAAATACTGGGCGAAGCCAACCTGCCGGTCATGCCGACAAAAACACATATTGTGCCCCTCATCGTGGGAGACGCGCGTCTTTGCAAGGCGGCAAGCGACATGCTTCTTGAGAAGCACAATATTTATATCCAGCCGATCAATTACCCCACCGTACCCAAGGGGACAGAGCGGTTGCGCATAACTCCCACGCCTCTGCATGATGAAAAAATGATCGTTGCACTGCGTGACGCACTGCTCAATGTCTGGCAGATTCTGGACCTGCCCAAGGGCGTTGATACTTCTGAATTGACGGCCAGAAAATTGAATTCGGGCGACCTGACCCTGCCCACCATCGGCGGCTGACATGGATTTTTGTCGCTGTGGAGGTTCCGGCGCGGGCTAGTTTCCGGGCCAGGTAACCACCGGCAGGCCTTCGGCGATCCAACCCGGGGCGTCTCTTGAGCCCGTGGTGCCGCCATAAACCGAGTAAATATCTTCAAAGCCGCGGCGGGCCAGTTCAGCCTGTACAATGCCTGAGCGACGACCCGAGGCACAGATAAAGGCAATCGTTTTGCCCGGGTTTGCGCTCTGGACTGCCGCCAGTTTGGCAAGAAATTCGGGATCCAGCATGGAAATGGGTGTCGCCCCCTTTGCTATTCCCGTCTGGCGCCATTCCTCTTCGGTTCTGACATCAACCAGAGCAAGGGAACCTTCATTCATTTTTTCAAAGGTCTGCTGAACGCTCAGGTCAATTTCAGGGTTGAACGCCAGGACGCTGACCGGCAGAAGCGCAAAAGCCAGCAAAGCGAACAGTGTGGCAGCAAACCGGGCGGGAATGGAACGGACTGGGGGCATGTTATCTCCGAAAGCATCAATTGTATATTAAGCTTCTCTAATATACTTGGTGACGCCTTGGCAAGAGCGAAGTCCTTTTTTGACGTTCACACCTGCGTGTAGAGGGAGCCAGATGCCTCTCCTTGCGGATTAAAACTGCCCTGGCCGGCTCAAACGCGGCGGTTCTGGATACTGA
>Ga0256839_1000133_pt1 | contig 98976 bp, 85 predicted proteins | sample 354166metaG_FD_185968 | JGI IMG/M metagenome (GOLD analysis project Ga0256839, IMG submission 185968) | Hydrothermal vent microbial communities from Mid Atlantic Ridge, Atlantic Ocean - 354-166 | ecosystem: Environmental > Aquatic > Marine > Hydrothermal vents | place: Atlantic Ocean: Mid... | reverse complement strand
GTTTGATGGGTAAGAAAATATAAAAATAGATAGAAACAGGACACATTATGTGTGATTTTTTAAAAATTAATCTGAAAACTAATATTCTTAAAATTAGTGGCTTGATCAGTCAATCCTTAATAGGTCTAGTGTTTTATGTTTAGCAGCTTAGAAATAATCACAAATAAACCAAACAAAGCAATCATGTATTCTGCAATAAAGAACCTATTTTCTAAAACAGGAAATAAAAGGTAATGAGCAACTACATATAAAACACTCATCAGGGTCAATACTAATGGTTTATGCCTATTAATAATCTCTACAAGAAGTGATTTGATGTTCGCTTCACGTAATATAAGTACAAAAATAACTTGCAAAAGCACTAGAGCTGAAAATAACAAGAGAGGTGGCTCATCTATAAAGCCCCCTAAATGTAAGAGCACTTCTGATAAATATTGCCCTGGTGTTATAACAATTGATGAATATTCCAAAGGGTGCGTTGCACTCATATTGGACACAAGTGCATAGTAAAAAACAGTACTCCAACCATAGTTATCAGCGTAATTATTGGCGAACCAATAAGCCCCAATGGAGGCAGCTAAAGTAAGCCCTCCAGCTAAACGTAACGCTGGCTTGAATAGTATTAAGTAGCTTAGCATGATAGCAACTAACAATAGCAGGTCAGTTCGCACTAATACCGATGAGACTAATAAACCAAACAAAAGAGACCATTTCTCATGAATAAATGCATAACTGATTAACCCGACCCATAGAAATGCAAGTGGATCAGCGGTAACAATCCTCGCAATATTTAAACCATCTAATACAATAAAAAACATTGGCACAACCAACCAAAAGGCTGGGTGAATCACCTTTCTATAAGCATAATAAAAAGCGAGCAAACCCAATACTCCAGAAGCTGCAACAACAAGATGACTAGCAAAAAAGACGTTAAGCCCAAAAGCGGTGAGTAAAGAAATTAAAGCAATGAATATAATACGTATTTTATAAAAAGGAATTTGCTGATTAAAAGCATCAGCATCTTCATACATTGTTTTTCGGTAGTCGCTACTGTTAACGAGATCGTTAAACTCTTCGTCACTAGCATAGACTTTTAGTTTTTCATAAACCGTACTGTGAATATCATTTTTTTGTGTTAGTTTTTGAGACTCTACTACGGCAACGTAGCCTAAAATATCCCATGTTTGAATCGGTTTTTTAAGCGCAACAAAAAACAGCACAGCAACTGAAAGCAACATAAACAGGTGGGCAAAAGAACTGCCTTTAAAGTGTGATTGAAAACTTTGCATTATGTCCAACGATTATTTATCCAACGCCTAACAGGATTTTCAAACAAGTAAAATGACAATGCGCCAACAAGAATCGAAACTAAGATACCCCCAATAGGTGGGAAAGGGATTAACCATTTATAGGAATAAAATAACTGTTGCCATAGGTAGATGGAAAATGACCATGTTCCCATCAAACGAATTACTTTTAGCTCAAAAACCTTACGGAACAATACTTGTACCTCAATAATGTGATTTAAAGTAAAAGCCAATAAAATAGGCGCCACAGAAAATGATAGCCATGGAACCCACAACGACCTTTCTGCAATTGAAGGATCTTCTAAATAGCACATAAATGCTAGTAGCAGAGTTATAACAGGTATTATTGATGGAACGCTGATATCAAACTGTTTTTTTATTAAATTATACCCAGCGGATAAGAAAATAAAGCTGATGGCCGTTTCTGTTCTAATTCTAAATTCTGTTGGCGCACTATCAAGATTAAAATAATAATAAAAACTTAATGCAATCGCACCCAGCCCCAAGGCAATTAAAAGCATTGCTACTTTTTGATTTCTAAATATAAAGAGGGTCAGCAGGCTCATTAACACATAAGCATGTTCTTCTACGTTTAATGACCATAGATGACCGATAGGGACTTTTGTAGCCCAAATATGCGGTTCTAAGGGGTAGTAAGTACGAAAGAAGCCAAGTGTAGAAAAAAATTCTTTTATTTCAAAGGCCATGTCAGCCTTCCCTAAGTACGTTTTACTTAAATACGCAAATAAAAATGCTACAACAATATACAATGAAAAAACGGGGAAAATTCGACTGAAACGCCTGATATAAAATATCTTTAGCGGGACTCTTTTTTCAAATAATATCGTGCTCATCAACATACCAGAAAGCACAAAAAAAGCATCGACACCGAGTCGGTCTTCCCATACCCAAGGTGTATGTATGAAATGACCCATCAACAAAAGCATGATAGCCATACCTCGCCAACCATCCCAAACTGCCACTCGATTATTAATAGATCCGCTCGTTAATTTGTCTGACAATTTCAAATCCGCTCTTATATTTAATTTTGACGATTATAACCCGCAGAATAAAAAAGGGCATCTATATAGATGCCCTAAAGGTATTAACTGACTAATTTTTAACAGATTAAGCTTTACCTTCTCGTGCAAGTTTTTCTCTGTACGAACGATAAGCGACAATTAACAAATCAGAATCGGTGTCCTTTGGCTCCCATTCTAAAATATTTTTTACTTTACTCATTTCTAATACACACGTTTCATCAGCAATTAGATATTGCTCAGGATCCATAATTGGCTTACCCATAACATCAAGCGCGCCCAATGCCATTTTAACTAAAGGAGCAGGGGTAGGTATTAAGAAAGATTTACTGTTTGCTTCATTAATAAGGTCGGTTAAAAGCTCACGAACCGTAGGTGGATTTAATGAACCTACATTAAATTCTTCATTGGGTAAGCCTTTATTAACTGCAACAATACAAACAGCAGCACAATCTTCAACTGAAATAAACTGATAGTAATTTTTGCCATTACCAATCATTGGTACAGGTAAGTTCTTATCAATGAGTTGGAAAAGTTTCTCTAAAATACCTAAACGGCCTTCACCAATAATCAGACGTGGACGGAAAATGGATATATTAAAGCCTTCTTTACGCTTCTTCTCACACAATAGTTCTGTTTGGTATTTAGCTTCGCCATATGGCCCGACGGGTGCTCTAGGATGATCTTCAAAGCGCGGATTATAAACTGTGTGACCGTAAACCATATCAGTTGTGTAGTACAAAAGATTATTTAATCCGCGTGACTGCATAAAATTGAAGACATTATCTGTACCCACATACAGTGCATCCCAGAAATATTTTTTACGTAGCTTACGTTTAATAATCGGCACTAAAAGTTCTGCTGCAAAGTGATAAACAACATCACCTTCTTCGGTTGGGATTTGCTCAAAGGTATCTGGCTGAATAACATCCATTTTGATATAAGAAACTAAATCCTTGTTCTCATAAATGCCTGAAGCTAAGGTTTGCTTTCGATCACAGATCAAAACAGTCTCACCAAGCGCCGTTAATTGTTTTGTCAGCTCTGTACCCAAAAAGCCGTCACCACCAAAAATTATGTGTTTCATTATTATTTATTCCTTGTTAAATATTCTAAATTAGTATTTTTTAAATCATTTTTTAAATGTGCTTAAATTTTAAGCTAAATAGTTTAGTAATTCTATGTTTTGGCGATTAACGCGACACCAGAGACGATTAAAAGCACACCTGCTGCGCGCCACATTGTTACTGCTTCATCCAAGTAAAAGTGACCATACAATGCTACTAACACAAATGATAACCCCAAAAATGGGTAGGCATAACTAATTTCAACACGCGACAACACCACCAAATGCGATGCCATGCTGACCACCATTACGAAAATACCAGCAATAATTGCCCAGTTGGTGGCTACTGTACCAGCAACTGACCAAAGCCCACCACCGCTTAGGTCAAACTTTCCAATATCAGTCATGCCTTTTTTAAGCAATATCTGTGAGAAGAAGTTGGTTAATACAACAAATAAAATTAGCGGAATATACTTACTCATAATCTGATCTCTATAAACTTAATTTTTTAAAAATGGTTTCAGGGATGTTTTTAATAACCAACATTATCGGCATCCAAAAATTGGGGGTGTAGATTTCGTTTTTACCTTTCTGTGCTGCTTTATAAATATCACCTGCGACCTTTTCAGGCGTTGCCCATAGAGGCCCGCCTTTTTCAATATCACTGGTCATCGGCGTGTCAATAAAGCCCGGTTTTACGGTTGTAACAGCACAACCTGATTTATGTAAGCGATTGCGCAAACCTTGAAGGAAAAGCGTTAAGCCGCCTTTGGCAGCTCCATAAATATAGTTTGACTGACGGCCACGGTCGCCCGCAACAGAAGTCACCACAATAATGCCTCGATCAGCTTTGTTTTTTGACTCTGTTTCGACTTTATTTGCAATTAAGGTCAGTAACGATGCAGCACTTAAAAAGTTAGTCGTTAATGCTTTTTGGCTCTCTTGCCACGATGCTTCACACGCTTTTTGATCAGGCAAGGTGCCGTAGAAAAAATAGTATTTTGCAATGTCGTCAGACTTGTTTTCTATTTCTTGCAATAGATTTGGGTGTTTATCAAAGTCATCCAAGTCTGCCACTAAACAATCTACTTGGGGCGCACCTCGGGTACGAAGATCAGCAGCAGTAACATCAAGCTTACTTTTGTCACGAGCGACTAAAATCAAAGACCCGCCCTGTTCTGCGTGAATTTTTGATAATGCTTGACCCACTGCTGAGGTTGCGCCAAAAATGACGGCTGTTTCATTATTACTCATTATGATTCCTTATTAACTCGCTTCCAAAAATCCGAAGTAAACTTAGGATCAATAAATTCTTTAAATTCTTCCACTTTAGGAAAGTAAGCTTTAAAAGCCTGACTCGACATGCGAACATCTTTAGCAGGGTAAACCGCACCGCCGGCTTTTATTACCAGTGCATCTAATTCTTTTGCTAGTTTCAAAGTGATTTCGCCTCGATTAGCAAAATCAAGCGCTAAACAAATCCCTGGACGCGGAAAGGATAACAGACCCGGAGAGTCAACATCACCAAACTCTTTTAAAACGGCCAAAAAAGACCCCAAACCGGATTCAACAATTTTGTTTAGAATTTTCTCCATCGTCGCTTTTTCAGAAAAAGGCACGACAAATTGGTACTGATAAAACCCTTGCTTGCCATAAATACGATTCCAATCACCGAGTCCATCTAATGGGTAGAAATAAGAATCATAATGCTGGTAGCTTGTGCCAGAACTCATCACGCTATTTTTATTAAAATACAGTGCGTTAAACGCTTTAATTGAATAACGGTTAAGTGCTAACTTGGGAAAATTAAAGGGTATTGATAATTTAGGCTCTGCTTGCACTGCCTTTGTTGGTTTTCCCTGTGGCGTGTGATCCACATGATCACCCGCCATGAATAAGCCACGTGCAAAGTTTTTTCCTGAAGATGCGCAATCAATCCATGCCACTGAATAGCGATGATGTTTATTGGCGGATTCGGATAAGACATAGAACTCATCCAAACCGTGAAAGGCAGTTGTCTCTACTTTAATATAAGGTGATTCGATTTTAATCAGCTGAATTTCAGCCCAAGTAATGAAACCGGTTAAGCCTAAGCCACCTATTGTTGCCGCATAATAATCTGCATTTTTTTCTGCGCTACACAGTAACTTATCACCATTTGAACGCATCAATTCAAAACTTAAAACATGTTTGCCAAAAGTGCCATCTGCATGGTGGTTCTTGCCATGTACATCATTAGCAATAGCGCCACCTACAGTAACAAACTTAGTACCAGGTGTTACCGGTAAAAACCAGTTTTTAGGTACAATGACGGCCAAAATATCCGCAAAGGTTACTCCCGCTTCACACTTTAAAACACCTGTATTTTCATCAAAATGAATAAAACGGTTCAACGAGCGACTATCCACCACCGTGCCTTTTACATTGAGGCATGAGTCACCGTAACTGCGACCATTTCCATAAGGCAGCAGCGAGCTGGTTTGATCTTTTGTAGCATCAGCGTTAGTAGGCAATTCAAAGCCAAGCCACTGTGGTCTAACGGCTTTTTGCTTAATGGCTGGAATAAATGCCCAGCTTCTGTACTTTTTCATGGTCCTAGCCCGGATATTTCATGAAGGAAATGGAATTTCTGGAAAAACTCAGCAAAACGGATTGTGCAAATATCGTGAAAATCATAACAGGGCTATGATTTGAAGGATTTTGTGCAAGCTGTGAAGCTGATTTTTTCAGAAAACCATTCAGGTACAAACTGTAACTTTGGATAACGGTCATTTTATTTTATAAGCCTTTGAATTTATCAATCTATTTTAATGTTATAAGCGTCTTTATGAATTATCCGGGCTAGCCTTGGTAAAATGTAGCGCCAAGCAGAATGGCACCACATAAAGCTACGATAAACAAACTCACTTTATCTTTAATTGCGAACACAATAGGGTCTTCATGCATTTCACCACGGCCAGTTATTAACCATATACGCCCTATCCAAAAGAGCAGAGGTGGACAAATTAACCAAAGGATTTCAGGATGTGTATACATTTGGCGTACTTTTTCACTATCAATATAAAGTGCAACAACCAAAATAGAGATATAACCCGAAGCAACACCTGAAATATTTAACATTGGCAAATCAACAACCGAATAGCCACGCCCTACTGCTTTTTCACGACCTTCTTTACGAATGTTATCCACTTCAGAAAAACGCTTAGCAAACGCCAGACTTAGGAAGAAGAACATAGAAAATGCCAATAGCCAAAACGACCAAGCAGAACCAATAGCAACTATTCCAGAGATTATTCTCAATGAGAACAAGCCCGCCAGCATCGTAACATCCAGCATAGCAACGCGCTTAAAGTAAAATGAATAAGATAGGGTTGCTGCCAAATAAATCATTAACACCAAAATTACGGCTGGTGTAAGTTGCGTCATAATTAATACGAATATTACGAATAGCACCAGCATCATAATGGCGGCTTGTTTAATTGAGATTAAGCCTGAAGCAAAAGGACGTTTACGCTTATAAGAGTTCAAACGGTCTGATTCTAAATCCAACAAATCATTAATAATGTAAGTAAATGAGGCGAGAATTGATAAGCCGAAAAAAGTCAAAATAACACTCATAAAAGCTTGCCCATCATTAAAACGATGATCTAAAAACAGCGGTACAAAAACTAATAGGTTTTTAACCCATTGATGCAAACGCATCCCTTTCAAATAGTTTTTAATGCTAGGCTTTTCTAATTGAAACACTTCAACATCATCAAAGGTAGAGGTGACTTGTTTCAAAAAAGCGTTATCTTGAGAAACGACAGAGACCTTTTTAGCGACCTCCCAAACAGGAATATCGGTTGATTCATTGCCGATATACTCAAAGCCTGTGTCTGCAAAACGCTTCGCAAGATGATCGCGTTTATTGACTCCAGTAAGATTAATATGAGCATCTGATGCAATAACCTCATCAAATAGACCCAGATATTCTGCAATAGAATCGGCGATTGTTTTATTGCTACCCGTTACTAATAGTATTTCTCGCTGCGGATCTTGCGCCTTAATGTAATCAATTACATCTTGGTTATACGGCAAACTTTCAGCCGATAGCTGAACTCGCTTGGTAATCTCAGCTTTAAAATGTGCTTTTGACTTCATCAACCATGAAATTGCGATAAGGCAATAGAGCGGATTGGTTTTAAACAATAATAAAAACAGCTCATATAAAGAATCTGTTTTTATTAATGTGCCATCTAAATCCACGCACAGGGGTAGTTTTGTAAGGTTACTGTCTGGCATAATAAATACTTTCTTGTTTTAAAACAGCCGCTTACTCTTAGCGATCTGCCTAATTATTTTAATGACTCTATCCATGAAACGACCTTGAGATAGAAATAGTATTGTATTATGTTGCTTATAAATTAACCAATCAAACCTGACGTAAAGTACTTTCTGCTCTTTATTCGGTTGATAACTTATAAAATTCACCCATAAAAAGTATCAGAATTTAATTTAATTTAATTTAATTTACAGTAAGATGCATACTTGCGATTGTTGTTCAATATTAGCTTCCTATTAACAACAACTCAGTGTGAAACAAACAAGCGAAGTGCTTTTAAAAAGTACACCCTAAAAAACATTTAAGGAAAACAATGAACAAATTAAAAGAACTAAGTTTAAGTATCGTAACATCTCTAGTTTTAGCAGGGTGTGGCGGGGCCACTTCTCATAACGCAACTACAAGTACGAAAGCCTATTATGGTGACAAGTTAAATAATCGGATAATTGTGGTTGATGTAGATAACATGAAACTTTTGGATTCGATTTCAACAGGACATCAAGTCTCTTATGCCGCAGAAGTTATTAAGACAAAAGCGACTAAACATAGTACGAATCCCAAAATTTATGTGGATAATCGGGGAAGTAATTATATTGATGTGATTGATTCTGCGACCAATAGTATTACTAAAAGTATCGCATTAGCGTTTTACCCAAGAAGCATAGCTGTACAACAAAAAACAGGCTTGGTGGCTGTCTCGGGGACAAATAAAGCAATGGTATCCATTATAGATTCTGTAACAGATGCAGTAATTGCAACAGTTGGAAAAAATGTGGTTACACAGCCAACTACAAGTGGACATAGTTATGTCTCAAGTGGCACTTTGGCATCAGGACACCCTCATTGGCTCGATGAAAATCATTTTGTTGTGATTGATAGACAAAATAAAAAGATAGATACCTATAAGTTAACAAAAAGTATCAATGGGACATGGTCAACTGCATTGCTAAATTCACTGACGACCTCATCACCTGTACATAACTTAATTCCGCCAGAAGTGCATGGAAAAAAGCATTCCCATGCTAATTCTACAATTTTTTATGCTACAGCAGAGGGCTCTACAGGTATCTACCCATCTATTTTAAAACTAACGTTTAATCTTGTGACAGGCTTAACATTAACAGAAGAGTTGCCATTAAAAGCAAATGGATTTACAGCTGCTGAGATGGGAATTCATCATCTTAACTTCTTAAAAGACCAAAAGACCATTTATGCTGGCTCTCATGAGGGTACATTGTTTATTGTCGATTATACAAAAGTACCTATGCGTATTGTGAAAACAGAAAAAGCAGGGATTGGAGCTGGGCATGCTGATGAGATGAAACATAATAATTTGGCTATAATTATTAATCATAAAGATACATTTATTACGGTTATGAATACACTAACACATACGAAAATAGCTGACATCAAAGTGAGTAATCTCACAACAATTACAGGACAAACACAATCTCATCCACAATATCACTTCTCTAAAGATGGACGTTACTTTTACTTGTTTTTAACAGCAGAAGGAGCTTTGGTCAAAGTTGACTTAACAATGAAGCAAGTAGTACAACGACTTGAAATTGGTGGTGAGTTAGCAATGGGGTCTTTTGTAAGCAATAAAAATTAATACTTTTCTAATTTATTTTTGGGCACTCTTAACTATTTAAAATAAAGAGTCCTCCTACGAAAGTTATTTTTCATTGCTTGGTATGAGCTTCTTATTTTTAAGACCTTTGCTCGAGAGTATAACGAAGAAAATCACGTAGTTTTTGATTCGTTATATCTTTCGTGCAAAATGCCTTTCGAGGATTTCTTCTCTTTAGCCCTCACGTTACTCTTTCAGTTTATCTTTTAACAACTCATTAACCTGTGCAGGGTTTGCTTTGCCTTGTGATGCCTTCATTACTTGCCCCACAAAAAAACCAAAGACTTTTTCTTTACCGCTACGGTATTGTTCTACCTGCGCGGGGTTACTGGCGACAATTTCATCAATCATGCCTTCAATTGCGCCGGAATCGGTAATTTGTTTTAAGCCTTTACTTTCGATTATTTCATCGGCTGTTTTACCTTCGCCTGCCCACAATGCTTGAAAGACTTCTTTGGCAATTTTACCCGAAATCGTTTTATCAGCGATGCGACTTACTAAGCTACTGAGCATTTCGGCGCTGACAGGTGACTGGCTAATTTCCAAATCATCCGCATTCAGATGACTGGATAACTCGCCAATCACCCAATTAGCCGATAGTTTTGCCTCATTAGTACTTTTAGCGACTTCTTCAAAATAATCGGCAACGGCACGACTTGTGGTTAATACGCCTGCATCGTAATCGGTAAGTGCATACTCAGCCATAAAACGTTGATATTTTGCCTGTGGTAACTCTGGCATAGTTGCACGCACGGTTTCAATAAACTCATCGGTAATCTCTATGGGCAATAAATCAGGGTCTGGGAAATAGCGGTAATCATTTGCCTCCTCTTTAGAGCGCATCGAGCGGGTTTCATTTTTATCAGGATCATACAAACGGGTTTCTTGCACAACTTTGCCACCGTCTTCGATGATGTCAATCTGGCGCTCGACCTCAATATTTATTGCGCGTTCAACAAAACGAAACGAGTTAATATTTTTTAACTCAGCGCGCGTGCCTAGCTCTTTTTGACCTTTGGGGCGTACCGACACATTGGCATCACAACGAAAAGAGCCTTCCTGCAAGTTGCCGTCATTAATCCCTAAATATTGCACCAGTGCATGAATCTTTTTCATGTAAGCAACCGCTTCTTTTGCCGATGACATATCCGGCTCTGAAACAATTTCCAATAACGGCGTGCCAGAACGGTTTAAATCTATGCCTGTCATGCCCGCATAATCCTTGTGTAACGACTTCCCCGCGTCTTGCTCAAGATGCGCGCGCGTCACACCTATGCGCTTAGTTTCACCATTTTCTAGCAGGATATCCATATGACCCAGTTCTACAATTGGCTTATCAAACTGGCTAATTTGGTAACCTTGCGGCAAGTCTGGGTAGAAATAGTTTTTACGTGCAAACACATTGCCACGCCCAATGGGGGCATCAATCGCTAACCCAAATAGTGTTGCCATGCGCACCGCCTCGGTATTTAACACAGGCAGTACGCCAGGCATCGCAAGGTCAACTACATTCGCTTGAGTGTTCGGCTGTTGACCGTACTCGGTAGATGAACCTGAAAAAAGTTTTGATTTTGTTGAGAGTTGGGCATGTATTTCTAGCCCGATGACTGTTTCCCATTCCATTTCTATTTCTCTCCTGCGTAGGCGCTGGGCATTTTTTTGTGCCAATCGGTCACCTGCTGGTATTGATGCGCAACATTAAGAATTTTAGCTTCGTCAAAGTAATTGCCGATAATCTGTAAACCCACAGGCATTTTATTTTCGCGCGAAAAGCCTGCCGGTACTGACATTCCTGTTAGCCCTGCTAAGTTTAGCGATAAGGTATAAATATCGGATAGATACATACTAATCGGGTCATCTGACTTTTCGCCAATTTTAAATGCTGTTTCTGGAGCAACAGGCCCCATAATTACATCGACATTTTCAAATGCTTGCTTAAAATCTTCACTAATTAAACGACGGATTTTTTGAGCTTTTAAATAATAAGCATCGTAATATCCTGCTGAAAGCGCGTAAGTGCCGGTCATGATTCGGCGTTTAACCTCACTACCAAAGCCTTCACCTCGTGAGCGCATATACATATCAGTAAGGTCTTTAGGCTCATCACAGCGATAGCCATAACGTACCCCATCAAAACGCGATAAGTTTGAAGACGCCTCAGCAGGTGCAATCACATAGTAGGAGGGAATCGCTAAGTGGGTATTAGGCAGACTAATTTCAACAATTTCAGCACCGAGTTTTTTGTAGGCTTCTATCGCCTCATTCACAACATCAGCAACGTTTGAATCCAAGCCTTCATCAAAAAATTCCTTTGGCAAACCGATTTTTAGCTCCTGCAAAGAATCATTTAGGCTAGCAGAAAAGTCAGGAACACCCCGCTCTACTGAGGTTGAATCTTTCGCATCAAAACCTGACATTGTTTGTAACACTAAGGCGCAATCCTCGGCACTGCTGGCAAACACACCACCTTGATCCAAACTAGAAGCATATGCAATCATCCCAAAGCGAGAAACCCGCCCGTAAGTTGGTTTGATACCCGTAATACCGGTTAATGAGGCGGGTTGGCGAATCGAGCCACCGGTATCTGTGCCCAATGAAACAGGCGCCAATTTTGCTGCCACCGCAACCGCGCTCCCCCCTGATGAACCACCCGGTACACGTTCTAAATCCCACGGGTTTTTTGCTGCACCATAAAATGAATTTTCATTCGATGAACCCATCGCAAACTCATCCATATTGGTTTTACCTAACATCGGCATACCCGCTTGGGTGAGTTTTTCAACCGCCGTTGCGGTGTAAGGAGCGATAAAATTATCCAACATTTTTGAGGCGCAAGAAGTACGCACGCCTTCGGTACAAAATAAATCTTTGTAAGCAATCGGTATGCCTGTTAAGTCAGTCGCTGACCCAGCTGCTATTTTCTCATCAGCCACTTTTGCAGCACTTAATGCTTGCTCTTCCGTCACTGTGATGAAGGCATTCAAGTCAGTATCGTAATTTGAGATACGCTGTAAGAAATACTGGGTTAATTCAACACTACTAAATTCGCCCGATTTTAAGCCTGCGCTCAACTCTGTTAATGATCTATTTTTCATCAATCCAACACCTTCGGCACTAAAAACAAACCATCTTCTGTTAATGGCGCATTCGACAACAACTTTTCACGTTGATCAACTTCAGTCACCACATCATCACGCAAGCGTTGCATAGCATCTTGTGGGTGCGCCATTGGCTCAATATCATCAACATTTTCAGCATTCATCTGCTCGACCAAACCAAAGATACTGGAAAGATCCTGCGAGTATTGTTCAATATTTTCTTCTTGAATGGATAACCTTGCGAGAAAGGCTATCTTTTTGACTTCATCGACTGTCAAAGACATAGTGGGTTTACCCTGCTTAAATATTTTTAAGACAGGGAATTTAGCATATTGCAGCAAATCAGGGAATGACTATTAATTAGTTCGCGCTAATAAAAAGCAGTGCTGATTCAATTAGTTACCATGTAAACCAAATTATACAACAACCCTATAAGTAACTGATTGTAAAAGAAAGTATTGCGATTTTCTCTCACCTATTATATCCTCACAAGCATAGCTATTTTTTAAGCATATTTAAAAAGTGTTAAATAGCTGTCAAAACTTAAACAATAATTATTTAAAGGGGACAAAAAATGACTTTTCTTAAAAAAGTTGCACTATCACTCTCAATCACAGTCTTTGCAACATCAGCAGTATTTGCTGACACAGGTGCTGGAGGATCTACAGGAAATTCTGGTGGGGGACGATAACAACACCGTTGCTATCGTAGGCGGGCTTGCTGTATTAGGAGGCCTTGGCTACCTTTACGCAACGGGCGCATTCGCTGGTGGTTTTTCAGGAGCTACTGCAGGCACTGCGGGTACAACAACGGCCGCTAAGGTTGGAAAAACGGCTGTTAAAGCAGCTCAACAACCACAGCGCTCAGTAAAAAGAAATGCTAATACGCATGCTCACCCTGCAATCCCAGGCGTTACTAATTCAGTAGCACATACACATATGGGGCCTATGCCTCATACACATCGTTACGGCAGATAGCTAAGCTTTTAATAGCGTTACCAAAGGTGTGATAGATTTAAAATCTATCACACCTTTTTTATTTCTTTAAATAATTATTACGAGACCTCAGCAATATCACAATTCTTTAGGCCTTAAAAGCTGTACCATTATTGCCTCACTCACCACTAACTCCTTCCATGCACCATTCAGAGAAAGCTTTACAACATTTCCTGTTGTTAAAAGCTTACCATTTTTTTGGCGGCATTCAGACAAGTCCCCACACAAATGAACCAATAAATCTTCCATCGCTGGGTTATGCCCTAGCAACATCACACTACTTACGCTTTCTGGTAAGCTAGTTAAACATTGCAATAATGTAACCATATACGCTGCATAGTGCTCTTTTCGCCAATCCACTAAATTTTCATCAAAGCCTAAATACTCACAGTACGCCAAACAGGTTAATTGCGCTCTATGTGCAGGGGATGAAAATATTTTTTCGGGCTCCCAGCCTCGCGATTTTAAGGCTTTTCCCATGCGAATAGCATCATCCATGCCGCGATTACTTAATGGCCGATCAAAGTCTGTAGATGCCGCCGTACCCCATGCTGATTTTGCATGTCGGGCTAGGTAGATTGTTTTAGTCATTCTTGTTAACCTCAATAATAAAAACGTGCGGAACTGCTTATGATTTTTTCTAACCATACAATAATATGCGTTTGAAGTATTTTCTGTACGCTTATCGTCAGGGAGCTGTGAACTACTATGTTGAAACATAATTCATTGGTATTTAAAGTTGCTACAGAGGTCGCAGAGTTTGAGCAAATCCATGCCTTAAATTATCAGACATTTGTTAACGAAATTCCTCAGCATCAACAAGATAGTAGCGGTAAGCTGGTAGACAAATTTCACCCAGAAAACACCTATGTAATTTGTATTATAGATAATTTAGTGGTTGCCATGATTGCATTACGCGACAAACGTCCCTTGTCACTGGATCAGAAAATTAAAGGACTTGAATTCTATTTACCCTCATTTAAATCTATACTTGAGTATCGCTTATTAGCGGTTAAAAAGGAGTATCGCAATACCGCTATATTTACGGGAATCATGAAAAAAGCATTTGAACTGGCAATGGCAGGGGGTTATGACATCGCGGTCATATCGGGCACTACCCGCCAAAGCCGTTTATATCAGCACCTTGGGTTTAAGCCCTTTGCGGATCCTGTTGGTAAGCGAGGTGCTTTGTACCAGCCTATGTATATTGATATCGCTGCTGCGATTCAGCTTAGAGATCGGTCTAAAATTCTTTAGCCTATTTGGAGGGCAAAGCAAGACAACCTCTTCATGCCCCCATAATTTAAGCTTTTATTTTTTGAACCCGTAAACAGTTTTTCTTACTCAGCCTTACCAAACATCTAGCCTAGCCCCACGAGTAAATCATCCTGCAGCCACTGCGACAAAAAACCTGCAACACGACTCGGCGCATGTTCTGCATCAATCCATTCACAAACGCCTTCGCATAGTTCAGAGAAGTTGCCTCCTTGAAAAGCGGTGTCTAGCGCCCAAGCCTCGTCAACATCAAGCGAGCGATAATAAGTTAGTAATTCTTTTCGCCAGAGTAACCATGCGTATGGGTATTCGAGTTTTTCTGGCGGCATCGGCTCTGTTTCTTCATCAATGGCTGTCCACAATTGCGGAGTATTCCATTCTAGATCAAGCCTTGAAACTGAGGGGTGAAAGATGAATTTAAGCTCGCCCCATTGTTCGATGGCGATTTCTTGTAAGGCTACGAGGGTCAGCGCCTCCTCATCCTCCGCATCAAAGCCTTTGCGTAGTGCCCATTCAAACTGCGCCATCTCGCTTAAGACAGGAATATTATAGTGATATTTTTTTAAAAAATGTTCAAGTTGATGACCAAAGTAGCGTAAAGAAAAATGCTGTGAAGGATAGGCATCCATATAAGCGTAAGTCATTTTATAAAAATCATCATCACCAAGAAGCGTGTGAACAGCAGGATAATTCTCAGATAATGCATCAATAAGCCTGTAGCCATAAGCGTTGCCATAAACGGCTAAACGCTGATCTATACTGACTTTACTGACCTCGCCTGTATCGACAACGTCAGGTTTTACAGCATCACTATCTTTATTTACTAACCAAGCCATCATGTTTTGTTGTAAGCGGTAAAGCTCTGATGAAGGTTCTGTTTTATGCTTAGACATGTTGTGCTTTTGCTACTTGTTGTGTCGTCGCTGCAAACACATCACGCGCCATTTGCAGTTCAGTCATCAGCTCAGGTAACTCAGGGATATTATCATCACGCTCAATCATCACAGAAACTTGGCCATAGCGTTTGATCGCTTCTACGTATAAATCCCATACACCTTGCACAATGTCGTGGTCATGGGTATCAATAATATAACCATCATATTGGCTATGCCCTGCAAGATGATGTTGTTGAACACGCTCGCTGGGGATGCCGTCTAAATAAACTAGTGGATCAAAACCGTGGTTATAGGCACTCACAAAAATATTATTAATATCCAGTAAAACGAGGCTATCAGATTCCTCAGCCACCGCTTTGGTAAAGCCCCATTCGGTCATGGCAGATTGCTTGTAAGTAATATAAGTAGAGGCATTTTCAACTAGAATTTGCATGCCTAAATAATCTTGTGCTTGTGCTATTTTTTGTGAGACATGTTTGATCGCCTCATCGGTGTAAGGTAGCGGTAATAAGTCATGTGCGTTAATGCCATCAACCCCCGTGAAGCACATATGATCTGAGATCCATTTTGCGTTAGTGCGCTTAGCCAGCTCTTTGACTTGTTTAAGATAATCCATATCAAGTGGGTCATAACTGCCCAATGACATCGAAACACCATGCATAACCACAGGGTAGCGCTCACAAATTTGATCTAAAAAATACAGTGGCTTACCGCCAGGCACAAGATAGTTTTCGGTGAGAATTTCAAACCAATCGACCTCTGGCTTAGCTTCTAGTATTGCGTTGTAATGCTCTTTTCGCAAACCTAAACCAAAGCCTAACGAGGCTATTTTTTCAGTCTTATCCATGTTTTCAGTTTACCAAAAAAAAGCCTCTAACGCTTATGTAACGGAGTTAGGACTCATAACCAAAATTGCTTTTACCACCCATTACTTTGCCGCCTTTTGCAGCACATTGTGATTTACTGGTTTTTATCCAGCCTTTACCTTTACACCCGTTTTGACCAGCACAAGAACTTGATGCAGTCGTACAAGCACTTTTACCCTTACATGAGTTAATGCCCGAGCATTTTACGCTTGCCATTTTAGCCGCAGGTGCTTTAGCAGCAGAGGTTGAACCTCCGCCGTATGATGAGCAACCAGCTAATAATAAAGTTGCGGCAGCAGCAGCCATAGAAACGCCTGTCATTTTTGATACTGTATTCATTGTTATCTCCTTTAGTGGTTAGCCGAAATTGGCTATTGTTCTTACGTATAATCTAATCAGATAGATGCTTAGCGCATTTTTACCTTACTTTAACACCATCACCGCATCAGCCTCAACCTCAACATCTTTAGGTAAGGCAGAAATTTGTACCGCAGCGCGTGCAGGGTAAGGCTGTGCAAAGAACTCTTCCATCACTTCGTTGACAGTGGCAAAGTTACTTAAGTCCGTTAAAAACACATTTACCTTTACAAAGTCATTGAGAGTTCCGCCGGCTGCTTCAGCAATCGCTGAAAGATTCTTAAAAACCAAGCGTACATGATCAACAAAATCACCTTCAAGTACCTCCATAGTCTCAGGTACTAACGGGATTTGACCAGAAATATATACAGTATCGCCCACTTTTACTGCTTGTGAGTATGTGCCAATAGCTTGTGGTGCTTGGTCGGTGGAGATTATTTCTTTGCTCATTTTATTTTTTCCTATTTTTCAAATGTTCGAGTAACCTTGATAACGTGCGCCTGGTTATTCAGGGCATCCATGATTTTATCGAGGTGAGTTTCATCTTCAACTTGCAGCAAAAAGTACATATTTTTAATATCGCTATCTCCCGATATATTAATATCTTCAATATTAACCCGCATGTTTTCAAGTAAACGAGTGATATGCGAAAGCGCCCCAACTCGGTTTCTTAGTTGCACACTTATTGGCACTAAAAAGTGCGGTTCATGGCTGGTATCATCCATCCAAGCCACACTCAGAGTTTCCTTGGTACTGCGTATTAAAGTTGGGCAATTATTGCGGTGTACCTCTAAGCCTCTGATTTCATCAAGTTGAGCGACGATAATATCGTTAGGTATTGGGTGGCAACAGTGTTGCAAATGAACCGCAAGTCCTTCTGTACCTTTAATAAAGAGGATATCGTCTTTTTGGGCGTCACTAATGGGTTTTAAAGAGTCATCGCCGAGTAATCGCCGTGCGACTAATTTGGCTGATTGGCTTCCTTTAGCAATATGTTTAAACATATTGTCTTCATCTGAGAGATTAAGAATAGCCAAAGTTTGCTGACGTTTATCGTCACTAATAGCGGCATAGGAGCTAGAGAAACGCTTCAATGTTTTTTCTAAAATTTGTTTCCCCAAAGCAATAAATTCATGTGATTTACGTTTTTTAATTGAGCTACGAATGTTTGATCGTGCCTTTGCAGTGATTGCAAAATTTAACCAAAGCGAATGAGGCACCGCATCATCATCAGTTAATATTTCAACGGTTGCCCCATTGGGAATCAAGGCATTAAGTGAGCAAACATCTCCATCAATACGTGCACCTACACATTTATTGCCGACTTCAGTATGAATCGCGTAAGCAAAGTCGATAGGAGTCGCCCCTTTAGGTAGTACTTTAGTTTCACCGTTTGGCGTGTTTATATAAATTTCATTAAGAAATAAATCAGCTTTCATATCCTCCAAAAATTCAGCAGCATTGCCAGTCGCGCTTTGGATTTCTTTAACTTGTTGTAACCAGCGGTTAAGGTATTTTTGTGATTTTTCAGAAGAGCTTAACAATTCGGGGTAACGCCAGTGCGCAGTAATGCCGTATTGGGCAATTTTATACATCTCATAGCTTTGAATTTGCACCAAAATCAATTGTTTTTGCGGAGTGAGCAGTGCAGTTTGCAAACCTTGAAAGCCGTAGCCTTTGGGTGTTGCAATAAAATCTTTAAACGCTTCAACCTTAGGTTGATAAAGTTGGTGAATAACCCCGAGCGCAAGGTAACATTCTGCCGTAGAGTCAACCAATACACGCAATTCAAGAGCCTCGGTATGCCGATCAATATGTTTACGACCTTTGTGATTTTTGATTCGTTGATAAAGCCGGTATATGTTTTTTTCCCAAGAAAAAACTTGAGATTCTATATTGACTGCATTCAACTCATTGGTGATTTCATCAATAATTTCATTATGAATAACTGCATTCTTGTCTAAAAAGCTATCTAAAGCATTGATTAGTAAAGAGGCGCGCCAAGGGTGGAGATGTTTAAACGCAGTAACTTGCAACTCTTTTCGTAAGGCATTCATCCCTAAGCGTCTTGCTAGTGGGACGTGAATATCTAATGTTTCTTGAGCAATTCTTCTTTTGGCATCTGGCTTGCGCACAGCCAATGTTTTCACATTATGTAAACGATCTGCCAACTTAATTAAAACAACACGAAAATCCTGTGTCATTGCCAGCATCATTTTATGAAAACTTGCAGCTGATGCTTCTTGACGTGAGGTAAACTCACCCCCCGCTAATTTAGTAACACCATCAACAAGGTCAGCAACAACCACACCAAATTTTTCTGCCAAGTCCGATTTGGTGTAGTCCGTATCCTCAATAACATCATGCAATAGCGCCGCACAAATGGTGTCTGCATCCATGTGTAATTCAGCTAATGTGTGGGCAACTTCTAGCGGGTGAAAAATATAAAACTCGCCCGACTTACGCACAACCCCATCATGTGCTTCAGCGGCAAGTAAAAAGGCATCATAAACACGATGCGCATCTGAATCATCCATATAGCGACTGACCACATCACTCAGGTCAGTTGCGCTAATAAGGTGTTTAGATGAATCTTCAGACATTTGACTAACTGGTTCGTGTTGTACTTCGTAAATTGGGCACATTAAGGAGATCCTGATCAAGTCCAATTATTTTTAGCTTGCTAAAACAGCCGCTAAATTCTAATCGACTTAATCAGGTCCTCCTTAACGAATCAAACAATTAACCAACAGTAATTTCGACAGGTTCTTGGCTTTGGTCTTGATCTAGTGTCATTTCACTTGGCGCTTCAACTTCAAAAACATCTTCTGGTTTTATGTTTGCAGCAATTTCACGCAATGCAATCACAACTGGCTTATCACCTTCTTCTTCAAGCAGTGCAGGCGCTCCGTCTGCCAGTTCACGTGCGCGCTTAGCGGCTTGTAGAACTAAATCATAATTTGTTTCAACATGCTTTAGACAATCTTCAACAGTGACTCGTGCCATAATATTTACCTTTTTGGATTATTTGCTTACAAGGCTAATGCCTCGAATGAGTTGATTATAGACCTCTCTGTTATAAAAGATAAGGGCTAGTAACGATTATCCTATCCATTCGTCTAATTGGACGTGTTATTCTTAGTTTTTTATTAGAGATGTGAGAAACAAGTGGCAAAAGTTACTAGTGATAAGTCATTTTTTCATGGCAAGGCAGAAAGTATTGGCGTGCTATTAGTTAATTTAGGCACTCCAGATGAGCCAACAACAGCATCAGTAAGGAAGTATTTGGCTGAGTTTCTAGCCGATCCTCGCGTGGTTGAAATTCCTCGGCTAGCTTGGTTGCCCATTTTATACGGTGTAATTTTGCCAAAGCGCCCCGCTAAAAGTGCGGCCAACTACAAAAAAATCTGGCTAGATCAAGGCTCACCGCTGCTACATTATTCGCAACGTCAAGCCGACTTACTACAACAAGAAATAAAATCACGTATTAAAGGCCCCGTACATATCGAGCTGGCAATGCGTTATGGCAACCCCAACATTAAAACAGCCTTAACCACATTGAAAGAAAAAGGCGCACACCGCATCGTGGTATTACCTTTGTACCCACAATATTCGGCCACCACTACAGCAACCAGTTTTGATGCGATTAATAAGGTCTTAAAAACATGGCGCTGGATCCCTGAAATGCGCTATATCATGCAATACCATGATTCAACCAGTTACATTAATGCGCTCGCTGATAGCGTGAAAGATCATTGGAATAGTAATGGGCAAAGCGACCTACTCTTAATGTCATTTCATGGTTTACCAAAGCGTAATTTAGACTTGGGTGACCCGTACTTTTGCCAGTGTCATAAAACGGGGCGTTTGCTCGCCGAGCAATTAGGCTTAGAAAAAGAACAGTGGCAACTTACTTTTCAATCGCGTTTTGGTAAAACAGAATGGCTCAAACCCTATACCGAAAGCACGTTGAAAAGCTTACCTAAAAAAGGAGTTAAACGTGTTGATATAATGTGTCCAGGATTTCCTGCAGACTGCTTGGAAACTTTAGAAGAAATCGATATGGAAAATCGGGAGTACTTTTTAGCAGCTGGCGGTGAGGAGTATCGCTACATTCCCGCATTAAATGACACGCCTTCTCATATCAGTGCTCTGGCTGATTTAGTGCAACAACATACGCAGGGCTGGAAAGAAGCTGAGCCCAGTTGGTCTGACTCGCAGCAAGAAAAAAATAATAAGCTCAGTGTCGAACGCGCAAAAAGTAAAGGTGCTAAGTTGTGAACACTTCTCTCAGTCAGTCACAACAACAGCAAGTCGGTATTATCCTAATTGGTGATGAGTTACTCAATGGCTCGCGCCACGATAAACACATGACAAAAGTGATTGAACTTTTAAAGACGCGCGGCATGTCATTAAGTTGGGTGCGCATAATTGGTGATACCATAGATGAAATCGCGAGCACTTTACAGCAAACAATCCCCACAAATGATGTGGTTTTCAGCTTTGGTGGTATCGGCGCAACCCCCGATGATTTGACTCGTGCTAGTGCGGCTCGTGCCTTTGGAGTTAAGTTAACACGCCATACTGAAGCACAAGCTATTATCGAAGAACAGTTTGGTGAGCGCGCTTACCCTAACCGAATTTTAATGAGTGATTTGCCTGAAGGTGCGAGCTTAATCCCCAATACCATCAACCGCGTGCCGGGGTTTAAAGTGGCTCATCATCATTTTGTGCCGGGTTTCCCTAATATGTCGTGGCCGATGGTGGAATGGGCGTTAGACACGCATTATTCACACCTTTTTAACGACCACCCCAATGTTGATTTGCGCTGGGATATTTTAGGTGTGCCTGAAAGTACCCTACTGGATATGATGAATACCCTGCTAGAAACTTATCCCCAGGTTCGATTATCAAGTTTGCCTAATACACAACATCGAGGAGAGCTAATTGATTTTGGTTTAAAAGGTAAGCAAGCCGCTGCTAATGAGGCCGGAAAATGGCTAGAAAAACAATTAAATACAATGAACATTGCGTATAAATACCGTGGCTGAAGCTTCCTCAAATAAAAAAAGTTGCGGGATAGCTTTTAGCATGACGCTGTTACACCCGCGTTACTGGCTAACTTGGGTGAGCCTGATCTTGGCTTTTATTGTGGCTCAACTTCCTGAAGGTTTACGTCATGCCCTTGGAAGGAAAGTGGGAAATGCGATTTACAACAATAAAAAGAAGAAGCGCTACAAGGTGGTCAAAACCAATTTAGAAATTGCTTTTCCAAACCTATCAGAAGAAAAGCGAGAAGCACTTATAAAAGATCATTTAGCATGGTACGGCTGTGCCTTAGTTGATTACAGTTTACTCTTTTTCGCCAGCCAAAAGCGACTTGCCAGCAAAGTAGAAATAGCAGGAAAAGCGCATATTGATAATGCCCTGGCAGAGAATAAAAGTATTATCATTTTATTGGCACATAGCGTGATGCTGGAATTTGGTCCAGCCGCCTTAGGCTTCCATTACGAAGCATTCGGCTCTTACAAAACCTCTAAAAATGCAGTCATGGATTGGATGATCGCCAAAGCACGCTGTCGGCACGTCGCCTTTGTAGTTTCGCGTGATGAAGGCTTGCGAAAACTGGTTAAATCATTAACCCCAGGTCGCCTAATGATCTTTTTGCCTGATGAAGACTTAGGTAAAGAAAACGCCGTTTTTGTACCTTTTTTTGGCAAACAAAAAGCCACATTAACCACCACCGCGCGATTAGCAAAACTAGGTAAAGCCGCTGCCCTCCCTGCTTTTGCGTGGTATAACTCTACAACCCAAAAATATGTATTAGAAATTGCACCCGCCTTGCAAGATTATCCTAGTAAAAATACAAATGAGGATGCCCACCAGTTAAATCAAGCGTTGGAGAAATTAATCCAGAAAAACCCTGCACAGTATATGTGGTTGTTAAAATGGTATCGCACTCGACCCGATGGTCAGAAAAGTATTTATTAAGGTGATGTCACTTACTGTTTAGATAAGCTTACGAATAGCTTTAGTGATTTCTTCAGTTGGCAACCCATGTGGCAACATATCAACAACTTTACCCTCTTGATCGATAACATAAACAGATGCAGAGTGATCGACTAAATAACCCATAGCAGAGTTACTATCAACTTTTCTATAACTCGTTCCATACTGCTTCACCACATTATCTATTTCCGTCATAGTACCCGTCACTCCCAGAATGCTAGAGTGAAAGTATTTAGTGTAATCTTTTAGCTTTTCAGGTGTATCACGCTCGGGATCAACGCTAATAAAAAACACTTGAACCTGCGCTAATTCTTGTGCTGTTAATTGTTTTAACGATGAACTAATAAGAGCCAAAGAAGTTGGGCAAATGTCAGGGCACGATGTATAGCCAAAAAACAGTAATCGAACTCTACCTTGGAAATCCGAGAGCCTTACCTGTTGCTTAGCCTGCGTTAAAGTGAAATCACCACCAGCGGGGTATTGCATTTGCGATGCACTTGCAACTTGGTTGTTTTTATTAAAATAATTAAGACTGAGTGTGATACCCAGTACAAAAGCAATCAGAGCTAAGGGAAGTATTATTTTCATTTTATAATTTAAAGTAGACTTTAGGTGTGACAGAGGCCAACAACAAGAAGTGTAAGCCTCTGATATTATTTATTAAACCAATTTATTTTTCATAAAAGGAAACGTGGGTAAGTCACAATCATCGACAGTAATTATACGGTCATCGACAACGAGCTCTCTGTAAGCATGCCAGCTGGCATGACCCACAATAGGTAACGTGATAGCAACTCCAACAAAAAAGAAGGCGAAGCCTAACCCAATTAAAGCAACAATCGCAAATGCCCAGGTAAACATAACGACAGGGTTTTTCTTCACCGCCCTAACGCTAGTTATCATCGCTGTTACTACGTCAACTTTGCGGTGCGTCATTAAGGGAATTGAAATAACACTGATCATAAAGCTGACAATGGCAAAGCTTAAGCCAACCAGTGCGAGCAAGCCTGCAAACTGCATACTTGCTTCATTGGCGAGTAGCGTTTCCATAATACCATCACCAAGATTAGGTGATCCAAAGTGAATGGCAAATAAAGTCCCTGTTATAAGTAACCAAAAAATAATGAGCATCCCTATAACAATTGAGAAGCCTACGATGCCAACGGGGTTATAGCAGAGGGCTTTACAACCCTTGCCAAAACTCGGTGTAACCCCTGCTTCAAGGTGCCTACTAATACAATAGGCCCCCACCGCTATTATGGGGCCTAGTAAATAAAAGACAGCGACTAAGCCAAAAGCATAAATAGGATTTTTGTATGTTAGCCATATTAGCAACAAGCCGATAGCAGCGTATAAAATACCGTAAGATAGGCTTAACAAAGGAACGGCTTTAAAATCTTTAATGCCTTTGCCTAACCAACGCATGGGCGCACTACTATCGACTTTACGTATTACTATTTTTTGTGAGTAATCAAATTCTTGTTCTTCATCAAGTATGCTGTGCTGAGCTGCCATTTCAATCTCCTTTTTTGGTGTTGAATGATCATTTCAAAAAACTTTATATGAGTCAGCGGCGAAAGAAAGTAGGCTCATATTACTGAATGAAGCGGGAAATAAAACTAATAACAGTCTATCAGCTGGCTCTCCAACGAAAGCAGTAAATTTTAGTCACTTTTACTCTATCATCTAATTCGTGCCGAGCTTTCATTTAGTGTTATTTTTTGAAAAAAGCAACGTTGAGACGATCAACTTTGCTTTTGAAAACGATCTCTTAAAGTTGTTATTACCTTTATTTTGATAAATGTCAAATATTTTACAGAAATAATATGAATAAAGTGATGAACGTCAGTAATTATTAGATATGGTTTTAGAAGGAAATCACAGTGACTTGATTGAATACCACAAACAAAAGTATAACTATTCTCTTCTTAGGTTAAGTCTAAAAAATACTTACCACCCCCTTACCCTTGCCTAAGAATATAGCTTGATTTGTTTTAGTTCCTTCATCAAAAAGTTATATCTTGACTAGTTCACTGGGTAAATATAATATAAGTTTATTAGCACTTACTTATAAAGGTTTTATTGAAATGTTTGGCGTAAAAGAAATCGACGCAACGGCGTTAAAAGAAATGATGGATAACGGTGACAATATCCAATTATTAGATGTTCGTTCACAAGCAGAGTTTGCTCAAGGCATCATTGAAGGCGGCGAGTTTGTTCCGCTCCACACCCTACCCTTAAAAATAAATGACCTCTCTAAAGACAAAAAAATAATTATTTATTGTCGTAGTGGCGCACGTTCAGGTCAAGCGTGTTCGTACCTTGCTCAAAACACAGAAATTGAAGCACTCAATCTTCGTGGTGGGATTATCTCATGGCATCAGTCTGGTTTTGATATTGTACGTCCCGATGAGATGCAAGCCCAAGGCTAACTTCCGTTAGTTTGATATATAGCTTAGCACGCTAATTTCAACACATTAACTCAATAAAAAACATTGTGTACCCAAAACACATTGTTATCCAAAATAAAAAATGTTGTCAATCAAGCGGAACAAAATTTAATATTGCAGCAAGTTCCTCATCACTAAACTCAGCTTCAATAATAGGGAAAAGTTCGCGCTCTTCGATACGCGTATGATTTCTTAACACTAAACCAAAATCGGCCAAATCTTTTTTGGCGGTTTCAGGTGTTATCGCTGGAATCATCCTACGCATCAAGCCATGCTCTTTTAATAAGGTCGTCGCTAGTCCGATATGCTCTTGATAGTTTCTAAATATCACACTAAAAATGGTACGTTCTTCGTGTTGAAAATGCACTTCAAGTTCATCCTCATCATAAGCTTTCAAGGTTTCGATTGCTTTCGCTAACGCCGCCTCATCACCCTGCTCAGCAACTTCCATTAAGTTCTTAGCCATCACCAAAGACCCATGGTGTTCGCGGGATAATTTTTGCAGTTGTTCAATTCTTTTCATTTTGTTTCCTTTGCTTGTATTTTATTTTCTCGATGATGTTGGATATGTACATCATTACCGCAGTGTGGGCAAAAAACCTTACTCGAAACTTTCTGTTCGTTACGTGCCTCGTTTAACATTAAAGCGCCATCACTACGCGTTATACCAAGCTCTGCGCGAATATGATTTAAACTTTCTTTATCGGCTGTGTTTAGTATGCCATTTTGTAAGCGACCCACAATAAATGCTTTGTAACGTTCACGACGGCGATTAATTTCAGTGGTAAATCCTGACGCTAAAATACCTGCTGGCAACGCCGCAATTCCAATGCCCGTGATAACGATAAATATGCCTAACACTCTTCCTAGCATCGTTATCGGCACAACATCACCATAGCCAACGGTTGTGAGAGTTACCGTTGCCCACCATAAGGCTCGTGGAATACTTCCAAATTCTTTGGGCTGTGCATCCCCTTCAATCATAAAGATGCCAGTTGCTGCAATAATAATCAGTATGATCAAAATAAAAATGGCAGAAAAGATGGTGTCTGCTTCTTGTTTAGCGACAGTGAGCAGCAAGTCCATTGAGCGTGAATAACGGGTTAGTTTAAATAATCGTACAAGACGTAGGGCGCGTAAAATAAATAAATCAGCGCCTAATAATAAAAACAGTGAAGGCAAAATGGCTAATAAATCAATTAATGCCATCGGCGTTAATAAATATTTTAAGCGACCCTTAACAGGGTGGGTAAAGTTAGTCTTTTCAACGGAAACCCAAGCCCTTAAAAGGTATTCAGTAGTAAAAATAATTAATGAGAATATTTCAAAGCCAACAAATAGCGTATGAAATTTCTCGTCAATTTGAGATTCGGATGATGCAATGATGACAATGACGTTAAGAAAAATCAGTAGCATCAAGAATGAATTAATCAAACGACCCACTCGCTCATTATCGTGAGTTTCTAATACTTGATATAACCAACGGCGAGTTGTTTGCATTACTATTTCTACAGTTTCTTATTTGAGACCTTATATTACCTTTATTGCTTTTTAGCGGGCTAGAGAAATATATTTATTTAGTGATTAATTTACAAGCAGGCTCTGTTTTCGAGCTTTTTTTAGATTGCGAGGTTACTGTGGTTAACCCTAGTGAAAGCCAGCCTTGCATGCCATCGCGAAAATACTTTAATTTGTCGGCAGGGTAAGATAGCGCTAACAAGGCCTGTATCGCTTCAGGTGTTTGTCCACACCAACTGCCATTACAAAAAAGCACCAACGTTTTCGCCTTTGAAAAGTCTAATTTTTCACTGATATTCCCTTGCTCAAATGCTGCGCTCATTTCTCCAGCATTTGTGCTTTCGGCAATTTTCACCCCAAAACTTTGCTTAAGCAACGCCATAACGTCGTTCAAGGTATTGTCATCGCTGATAACTAATGATGTCCAAGGGATGTGTTTCGCGCTCGGAATAGTACCTTTCTCTACCCACTCTTTTATTCGTGAATCAATAATTAAGATTGATTCATCCGTTGCCTTTTGATTGTCTGCTTGCTGTAAACAGTCCAGCATTTCTAACTCACCGATAGTATCCACATTCGGTGCGATCGTCATCGGCTGCACACAAAATGGAGGGCATGGACGGGAGGTCTTCGCAAACAGGTCGTTAATTTTTGCGTGAGTATCTTGGTTGCGCTCAATAACCACAGGTTTGCCTTGGTGTCTTACCGTTATGCTCGAAAGTTTTGCTGTAATATTGATAGGTTTTGATGAATCAGTCGCATTAAGCTCTGAAGAGCCCGTTGCAATTTTTCTTAATAATTTTGTAAAGCCCATAAAAAATCCAATTTTATTGAGATATTTTGCACGCGTCAGCGACTTGTGCAAACTCTCTAGTTATAGAGTGGGGTAATTGTGTCTAGCCCCAAAGACTGTATTAGCATATTATAAAACACTAATACAGTCTAGTTTAGTTAGTTGTATCGCGCTTTAAAAGGTTCAATCCAGTGCTTTTATAATCCCTAATCCTTAGATAGAAAACACGACGATAGCACAAGCCTTGATTTCGCGGACGACCCAAAAAACCTTGAAAAACCAAATACTTACATGCTCGTCCGCATTTCTATCTGGAGATTAGGGTAAATAAAGCATCTAAAAAAATATAATTGTCGTAAACTTAGGCATATGAATAAACACTTCAAGAAGCAAGCTGCCTATCTGCTCATTTTATTAATGATGATCGTACCGCTGACTTCTGCATTTGGACAATCGTTTTCATGTAATATGTCTGACAACACTACAACAGCCGATGCCCAACCTGGCACCATGATGGCAGATCACGATTGCTGCGAAAAACCTGAAAAAACCCTCTGTCTGCATTGTGATGAATGCGACTGTGATCATGCTCAAGCTAATTTCAATCTGATAAGTTTAGAGAACGATGAACTCATATACCCTCAGTTAGCTTCGTTTGATAGCGTCACTTATACCTTTCAAGTTTTCGCTACGTTTTCTTCACTCTATCGACCTCCACGCAATTTCTCTAAATAAGTCTACTTCGAATTAGACTGAACACATATTATCCGCACACCCTTATGACAGTACTTGTAAAGTGTTGTACTCAATATTGCCTTTAGAGAAAACCATGAAATCTATTCTAAAAACTGTTAGTTTTTTTATCCTTATTGCCATTTTACTCAGCGCCGTTTGGTTTGTAACCGATGAGGCAGAGCATAAAAGCATTTACAATAATACGGTGGCAAAACTAACCTCAAAAAGCTACGACGAAACATTTTCAACAACCATAGGCATTAATGAGGTTAAAAACGATACTGTTGTAGAGCACTCAAAACGTCACTCAGACCCAAACTATGTGTGCCCAATGCACCCGCAAATCGTTAAAGGCGAAGAAGGTAGCTGCCCGATTTGTGGGATGGATTTAGTTTTAAAAGAAGCTGAGCCAGAAGAAGAAAAACCACTAACGAAGCAGAAAAAAGAAAAGAAAATAGCCTATTGGGTCGCACCAATGGATGCGAACTTTCGCCGTGATGAGCCTGGGCAATCACCGATGGGAATGGACTTAGTCCCTGTTTATGAAGAAGCCGAGGATGACACCGCCGATGAAGGCTTACCCAGAATTACCATTAACGCGAGTACCGCTCAAAATATGGGAGTCCGCAGTGTTACGGTGAAAAAACAAGAATTATCACGCGCCATTAAAACCATTGGTTCTGTTACTTATAATGAAGATAGTCTGCATCATGTACATGTACGCGCCAAAGGCTGGGTAGAAAAGGTCTATGCTAAGTCGCTGGGTGATCCAATAACGCAAGGGCATTCATTGCTGGATTTTTATTCCCCTGAAATAGTTGCCGCGCAAAAAGATTTAATCCTCGCCAGCAGGCGCACTTCTCAACTATCAGGCGGACGGGGCTCCTCATTAACAGAATCTTCAAAAATCCGTTTGCGTGATTTAAACGTACCCAATAGTGTAATTGAAACGGTGGCTAAAAAAGGAAAGTCACAAAATACGATTCCCATTATCGCTAAACATGATGGCGTGGTGGTCAAAGTTGGTATTAGAAATGGCATGTACGTAACGCCACAAAATGAGCTATACACCATCGCTGACTTGTCATCGGTTTGGGTGATTGTGGATGTTTTCGAGCATCAACTCACGTGGGTTAATATCGGTGATAAAGCTGAAGTTCAAGTGCAAGGTGTGCCGGGAAAAGTTTGGCAGGGGCAGGTTGATTATATCTACCCTGAATTAAATCCTAAAACGCGCACCTTAAAAGTTCGTTTGCAAATTGCCACGCCTAAACAATTACTAAAGCCCAATATGTTTGCTGATGTGTCGATATTCAGCAGCAGTAAGCAGGTTTTAAGCGTGCCATCAGAAGCCATTATTTATTATGAAAATAGCCCGCGCATCGTAAAAGTCATCAGCGAAGAAGGTGCGAAACGGCTTAGATACCAACCCATAGAAATAAAAATAGGAATGAAATCCAACGGCAGGGTTGAAATCGTAGAAGGGCTTGCAGAAGGCGATAGAATCGTCGCTTCAGGGCAGTTTATGATTGATTCTGAAAGTAACCTAAAAGCCAGCTTCCGTCGCCTAACTGAGGATAAATAATGCTAGCTACGATTATAGAGGCCTCAATAAAGAACCGTTTTCTAGTCATAATGATCACCCTACTATTAACAGGCTGGGGGGTAATTTCACTCAGCAAAACACCGCTGGATGCAATTCCAGATTTATCTGATGTGCAGGTTATTGTTAAAACCAGCTTCCCCGGTCAAGTACCCCAAGTAGTAGAAGATCAGGTGACTTATCCCATCACCACCACTATGTTAAGTGTACCAAAGGCAACTGTTGTGCGTGGTTTTTCATTTTTTGGGGATTCCTATGTTTACATTATTTTTGAAGATGGCACTGATATTTATTGGGCGCGCGCCAGAGTTCAAGAATATTTAAGTCAAGCCGCCAGCCAATTACCTAAAGGGGTAGAACCACGCTTAGGCCCTGATGCCACAGGGGTTGGCTGGGTTTATGAATACGCATTGGTGGATAAAACCAACAAACACGACTTATCCCAACTGCGTTCATTACAGGATTGGTTTGTAAAATTTGAGTTACAAACTGTGCCGGGTGTTTCTGAAATCGCCACCATCGGCGGTATGGTTAAGCAATATCAAGTAACGGCCGATCCGAATAACCTCCGCGCTTACGGCATTACTTTAGGTCAGCTAAAACGTGCCATACAAAGGGCGAACCAAGAAACCAGCGGCTCGGTGATGGAGCTAGGCGAAGCTGAATATATGATCAGCTCCAAAGGTTATCTAAAAAATATTGATGATATTGAAACGATACCCGTCAGTTTAAATAAAGAAACCGGTGCGCCAATTTTATTACGCGATATTGCCAAAGTTCGGATTGGTCCGCAAATGCGTCGTGGCATCGCTGAGTTGGATGGCGAGGGCGAAGTGGTGGGTGGTATCGTCGTCATGCGCTATGGCGAAAATGCCTTGCAAGTGATCGAAGATACCAAGAAAAAAATAGAGCAGATAAAAGCGGGTTTGCCAGAAGGCGTAGAAATTATTACGACTTACGACCGCTCTAAATTAATTCTCAGCGCCGTCGATAATTTAAAAGAGAAACTGCTAGAAGAGTTCGCCGTTGTTGCTATCGTCTGCTTTTTATTCTTGTTTCACTTACGCTCAGCACTGGTTGCGATCATCAGTTTACCCATTGGGATTTTGGTTGCTTTTACCATTATGGAGCGCCAAGGTATCAATGCCAATATTATGTCCTTGGGGGGAATCGCGATTGCTATTGGGGCGATGGTTGATGGTGCAATAGTGATGATTGAAAATGCGCATAAGCATCTGGAGAAATGGAAAAAAGACACTGGTGAAGTGCCCAAAGGTCAAGACCACTGGCGGGTGATTACTGAATCTGCGGTTGAAGTTGGCCCCGCGCTGTTCTTCTCATTACTCATTATTACTTTAAGTTTTATTCCTATTTTTGCACTAGAAGCTCAGGAAGGACGGCTATTTTCGCCACTCGCCTTTACCAAAACCTATTCGATGGCAGCAGCCGCAGGGTTAGCCATTACGCTAGTGCCTGTGTTAATGGGTTACATGATTCGCGGTAATATTCCAAATGAAAACAAAAACCCTATCTCACGTTTTTTAATCTGGTTATACCGTCCTATTCTTACACTCTGTTTAAAAATGCCTTGGATGACTATTTTAGTTTCACTATTAGTGATGAGTTCCGCATGGATTCCTCTTAAAAATATCGGTAGTGAATTTATGCCAGAACTAGAAGAAGGCGACCTACTTTATATGCCAACAACCTTACCCGGTGTCTCAATCGGTAAGGCACAAGAACTATTGATGCAAACCGATAAATTGATTAAAACAGTCCCCGAAGTTGAGCGCGTTTTTGGCAAAGTCGGCCGCGCAGAAACAGCCACCGACCCTGCACCCTTAACGATGCTAGAAACCACCATTTTATTAAAGCCAAAAAGTGAATGGCGAGCTGGCATGACCTTGAAAAAACTCATCAAAGAGTTGGATGATTTAGTTAAATTTCCCGGGCTAACCAACGCATGGGTGCAACCCATAAAAACGCGGATTGATATGTTGGCAACCGGCATCAAAACCCCTGTCGGGATTAAAATTGCAGGGCAAGATTTAAAAGTCATCGAAGAGATTGGCAAAGATATTGAAGCAATCTTAAAAGACGTACCCGGAACATCCTCCGTTTTTTCTGAGCGTGTTTCGGGTGGACGTTACATTAATATAGAACCAGACCGCGTCGCTGCAGCACGCTTCGGGCTTAATATTGCGGATATTCAAGATATTATTAGCTCTGCCGTAGGTGGTAGTAATATCACCCAAACCGTTGAAGGTTTAGAGCGTTACCCGATTAACTTGCGCTACCCACGTCACAGCCGAGATGATATTGATAAGCTCAAAGAGCTGCCATTAGTAACACCTTCAGGCGCACATATTCCACTGTCTCGGGTAGCTAAAATAAGCATTAGCGAAGGCCCTCCGATGATAAAAACCGAGAATGCGAGACTCAACGGTTGGACTTTTGTGGATATTCGCGATGTTGATTTAGGTAGTTATGTCGATGATGCCCGTGCCGCTTTAAACGATAAACTCAAACTCCCTGCGGGCTACTCGATTAGTTTCGCAGGGCAGTATGAATATTTACTGCGAGTCAAAGAAAAGCTTAATTTAGTGGTGCCGATGATGCTGCTAATTGTGCTGTTACTACTTTACCTAACTTTTAAAGATATGGTTGCCGCGCTTATTATTATGCTCTCATTACCCTTTGCATTAGCCGGAGGCATTTGGTTTTTATATATTCTTAATTTTAACTTTTCAGTTGCCGTTGCCGTGGGCTTTATCGCACTGGCTGGGGTGGCTGCTGAATTTGGTGTGATCATGTTGATCTATTTAAACAACGCTGTACTAGCAAAGAAAATGGATGGAAAGCTTAAAACCGTGGCTGATTTAAAAGACGGTATTATGGAAGGTGCGGTAATGCGAGTACGCCCTAAAGCAATGACGGTGGCGGTTATTATTGCAGGGCTGGTGCCAATAATGATCGGCTCAGGGACAGGCTCAGATGTTATGCAACGTATCGCTGCACCAATGATTGGTGGAATGATTACCGCGCCGTTATTATCGTTGCTGGTGATTCCTGCCATCTATTTAATTTGGAAAAGAAAAGGTTTAGTAAAAGCGCAAACGGAGAATAAAAAATGAAAAACATAAAAACTAGCTTGATGATGGTGTGTCTAATTAGCCCTGCCATTGTGATGGCCTCTCCCCAGCAAAAGGCCAAAATTAGTGTTGTTGCAAAAAACGGGCAAGCAAAAAGTGCTGCACAATTAAAAAAGCAAAAAACCTTACAAAAAGTCAAAGCCTTAAAAAAACAAGCTTTAGCAAAGAAGAGAAAATACATAAATAGAGCTAAAACTCAGCATAAAAAAGTAGCACCTAAAAAACCACCCTACAGCCAACTTAATCAACTTATAAAAATTGCAATGCAATCAAACCCAGATTTAAAATCCAAAAAGTTAGCTTGGCAGAGCTTGATTCAACAATACCCACAAGCCGTTGCGTTGAATGACCCACGTATCACTTATAGCGAATCAATCAACCCGATTGAAACACGCCTTGGGCCGCAAGACCGGGTACTCTCACTAAACCAAAAAATACCCTTTAAAGGTAAGCTTGGTTTGAAGGGGGAGCTAGTTAAAAAAGACATCAGCATGGCAAAAGTACGTTACCAAAAAGCCAGCCGTGACTTAATCGTAGCGATTAAAAAATCCTTTTTTGAACTGGTTTATATCAAAAATGCGATTCACCTGAGTTTACAAAATAAACGCGTCTTAGAGCGTATTACCCATATCGCCACTACCGGATACGCTGCCAGCGCCAGCACGCTGAATGATGTCGCAAAAGCACAAAGCCAATATGCGCAAGTCTCCTATGATGTACAGTTATTAGAAGAGCTACGCACAACCGAAAAAACCCGTTTAAATACTTTACTCAATCGCCAACCTGAACAGCGTTTTGCAATAAACCCATACGCACGCGTGCCTGCTGAATTCAAGCATAGTTTAGCCAATTTGTATCAATGGGCGGATAAAAATGAAGAGCTAAGAATTGCAGATTTTGCCGTACAAAAAAGTGCTCTTCAAACTAAATTAGCGCGTTATACCAGCCTGCCTAATTTTGACTTTGGGGTCCGCTACACTCAAATAGGTGAATCAGATGTGCAAGGCCTGTCACGCAGTGGGCGTGATGGTGTTGCCGTTAGCATAGGGATGAATCTACCCATTAATCACGGTAAAAATAAAGCCATAAAAGAGCAGGCACGATTAAATCAACTCAAGAAAATTGAAGAAAAAAAAGCGCTGCAAAACAGCCTTCGTAACAGTATTAAAGTGAATAGTTTTAAACTGAAAAACTCGCAACGCTTAATCACGCTTTATGGGAAAAAATTAATACCCCAAGCCAAACGTACAATGCAAATTGCTGAGCTTCAACAACGCGAGAATAAAGGCTCGGTCGCGCAGTATTTAGAAACACAATCAACCACATTAAACTTTCAACTTGCTTATCAACGCGCCATTGCTGACTATTGGAAAAACTTAGCTGAAATGGAAAAGTTAACGGGGAGAAAACTATGAGTTTTCATCACAAAACCTTACCACTGAGTTACTCTTTAACGATTGTGTTGACGCTAAGCGCTTGTAGTTCGACCCAAACAATAGATCAACTGCAAAGTGATTTTAACAAAAACAGCCTGTCAGCCTATGTGCATGATAATTTGAAAAATCAGCCTGAAATAAAGCCCCAAGAGGAAAATCAGCAAACCTTACAAGCTGTAAAACTCAAGAAAGTACAGAACCAACTCAGGCATAAAAAGAAAGGCGCAGATAAGCGCTTAAAAAGCACCATCGGCAACAACGGTTTGTTTGTCGCTAACCCCAGTGTACGGAACTTGAAAGGTCAAGCAGGGTATGAAAGTACGCTAAAAAAACAAGCCAAATTAACAACAATACTTTCTATTGCGCTAAAAAATAATTTGGCGATTAAAAATAGTTTTGCAGAGGCACAAGCCAACCTCGCCAAATATGATCAAGTGAGCTTTTTGGATGATATCCTCGCCCAATATGCCGTTTTTACCAAAGATTTAAGCCTTACTGGTAGCACCCAAAAATATAATAAATCAGTTGCAACCGGTTTTCCTTTTCCTGGGCTCATGACGCTAAAAGCAGCAATTATTGATCAAGCTGTTGAAACGGCACGCTTAAAACTTAAACAAACCACACAAAATGTTATTAGCCAATCTCAGCAAACCTATTACAACTTGCAATACAGCCAACGCGAAATCACGATTATTCAACAAGAGATTGGTTTATTAGACGCACTTAAAGATGAGCTTAATAATAATTATTCGAGCAACACAGCCGACTTAAACAGCGTGATTCAAGTGGATATCGAACTTGATAAAGACCGCAATCGTTTACAAGTCACCAAAGATAAAAAACGTGCCTTAGAAGCGAAACTTAATGCGCTAATGAATGTTTCACCTGATTTAAAACTTGGCCGCTTAGACCCCTTAAAACCATTTAAAATACAACAAAGTAACGCTAAGCCGTTAATTAAGATTGCACAGGCTAATCGTGTTGAAATAGCGCTACTTAAATCTGATTTACAAAAAATGGCAAGGGTTATTCGCTTAAGTGAGAAACGTTTTTATCCTGATTTTGATGCGGGCTTTAGTCGCTTCCAAAATAAAACCACTAAACAAGTAGGTAGTGGCGCGCAACAAGCCAGCTTTAACAGTAAGCCAAAAGTTAAAATGAACAGCTACTTTGCCAAAAATGATGCTTATCTCATCGAAACAAAGCAAAAGTACAAAGCCTTACAATTAAAAATTAAATCCCTAGAAACACAAACCGCCGATGATATTCAGCAAGCTTTATCGCGTTATCAATCACAACAACGAACCTACCAGCTTTATCAGAGTAAGATTTTACCCAAAGCCAAAGAAGCACTGCAAGTTGCTAAAAATAACTACGAGGCTGATGGCGCAGGCTATATCCAAGTATTAGATGCACAAGAAATTTTATTAAAATACCGTTTATTATCCAATCAAGCACTCAGGGATATGAATATCGAGATCAGTAAAATAGCTCGTTTATTAGGTAAGTAATAACCATTCTGAACCTTTAAATACGCCTTTTAAGAATAAGGTAAAAAACACCTTTGACAGCTCAAAGCGATTGCGCTATCTTTCCCGCCAAGTTCGTATCAATTAAATGGAGTTCGCCATGTGGAGTTTTACTATTCCTATGTACATCGTTTTTGCCTTAATCGCTTTTTCTTGGGTGATGTTTTTTTCATCGGTGTTTATGTAGCAGTTAGAAATAGAATTTTAAAAAGTCTCTTGATAGTCAATATCAAGGGGCTTTTTTTTTGGGGGTGAGAGACAAAGTTTAAGCCCTATAGATAGAACAGCGAGAGCGCTCTCGCTTGCGTTTATCTAGGGGGAGCTAGGATAGTACGCTTTCGTTTTCTCATCCGCAGGAAACATCAACTCAACTTTATATTCACTCACGGCAACATCCTGAACCGTACCCAGCTGAGCCATGATTGAGAAAAACGAATACTCACCTTTGGATAAATTGAATTTGGAGGTGATAACCGCTTCTAATTCGTTAAATACATCAGAATCGGCATAAGCTAAAGTACGTTCTGATAATTTTTTTTCAAGTTTTATTAGTTTTTCTGGATTACCCAATAAATTAATTTCTTGTTTTAAACGGCTTAAAACTATTGAAACAACTTCATACCAGTTAATAATTTTCGAGCTGTCTGGCTTATCCTTAATTAACGCTTCAATTAAGTTTTTCTCACCTTCATAACCTAACTCTACTAATAATGTTTGCGCTGATACATTCGCTTTTATTACGTTCCAATTTTGATCTAAAACTATTGCGGGGTAAGGCATATGGCTTTCAATCATTTGCTCAATCGCGTCGAACACCGGCTTCAAGTTTTTATCATTTATAGGTAGTTCTGAATATAGGGGCGCATAACCCGCTAAATTGAGTGCTTGGTTTATTTCTCGTTTAGGCAAATTAAGAAAAGTAGCGATTCTTATTATCATTGACTGGCTAGGTTTCGACTTGCCTGTCTCAATAAAGCTGATGTGTTTATTAGATACATCCAATTCTAGTGCTAATAGTAATTGGCTATATCGCCTTTGTTTACGCCACTTTTTTAAGATTGTCCCGACTGTCTCTTTCATAGGATTGATTATCGCAGTACCCCATTACAAAACAATAACCTTGGAGGTAATTGTTTTGCGTAAGAACACGGTTTAGGCTATTTGCCATTCATTTAACACTAACTTCAACACCCATTCAACCAAGGAAACCTACTATGACAGCTGAAAAACGATCAAAATTTATGATGATAATTGCCATTGTCTTCGCGCTTTATTCCTTGCTTTGGGGGCTTGCCCCTTATGAAAGCATCAATCTACCTGCAAGGTTTATACTCGATGTGTCCGACTGGCCTTTTGACAAAACCGCAAAAGTTCTTGATAGAAATACCCAGTGGCTATCCGCAATTAGTGCAGGACTATTATTTGCTATCTCAATATTTCTAGGGGGCATAGTCGCACCTGCCATAAAAGAGAAAAACCAAGTAATTATTCGCACAACAATTATTGCATTTATAGCGTGGTACTTGATTGATAGTGTAGGATCAGTAGCCGCCGGCGTACCTTCAAATGCAGTTTTCAATACGATATATTTGGTACTGGTATTGATACCTTTGTGGGGTGGAATAAGAAATGTTGATTAAACGTTAAGGAGGCTCTGATCAACCTCATAAATCTGCCAATGCCAAATCCAAAATCGAGGCATAGCTACGCGGAATCTTATTTCTGCAAGTAACTATAATGAGGAAATCTGGTTTTTAGTTAAGACCACAGAATTTTATGAGACTTATTCAAAGCCTCCTTAAATAAAAACGCATAAAAAAAGGCCACCAAGGTGACCTTTTCACTACCGATAAAATATTGTTTATTTGATAAACAACATTTCTTGGTAGGTGGGTAATGGCCACATATCATCAGCCACGTCACCCTCAAGTGCATCTGCAAAGCCACGTACTTCATCCATCAAACCACGAACATCATTGGCACAGAACTGCATATGCTTTTCTTCTGAGCCATGACCTTCTTTTGCCATTGCTTTTTCAAGCTTAGTCACCGACTTCATCATGCCGCTAATATTCTTAGCTACATTCTTTGCTGTAGCGTTATCAAAATCAACACCCATTTCAGTCGCAGATGCTGCTGTTAACGCAAGGTCTGCCAAGTAGCGTGATGCTGCTGGGTAGATTGATGTTTTAGCCATGCTTTGAACCAGCTTTGCTTCAACTTCTATAGACAGTATGTACTTTTCTGCATGAACCTCAAAACGACTTGCAAGCTCTGTTTCTGATAACACACCTGTGCTTTCAAACAATGCCTTGATAGAGTCATCTTTAAGATACGGAAGCGCATCTGCGGTTGTTGGTAAATTTTTCAAGCCACGCTCTTTAACGGCCATTTCGTGCCACTCTGATGAGTAACCGTCGCCACCAAATACAGCCGCACCATGCTCTTTCATTAACTTCTTAAGCACTTTGATCACGCCTTCGCGTATTGCCGCATTGCTCTTGCCATCAATCGCTGTTTCTAGCTCTTCTGCAATCCAGTTTAATGAATCGGCAAGCATGGTATTCATTGCAATTAATGGGCCTGCTACGGATTGATCCGAACCTACTGCACGGAATTCAAAACGGTTGCCTGTAAATGCGAATGGAGAAGTACGGTTACGATCACCCGGATCCTTTGCAAAAGGAGGAATCTGCGAAAGGCCCATATCCATAATCCCGCCTTCATCACAACCATCTAACTTACCTTCTGCAATTTGATCAAATACACCTTCAATTTGTGAACCAAGGTAAACAGATAAGATTGCGGGTGGCGCTTCGTTAGCACCTAAACGATGGTCGTTACCTGCTGATGCAATTACTGCACGAAGTAACGGACCGTATTTATGTACGCCACGAATGACGGCTCCACAGAAGATTAAAAAGTTAAGATTGTCGTGCGGCGTGGTACCAGGATCTAGCAAGTTGCCTTGTGTTGAATTGCCTACTGACCAGTTTACGTGCTTACCAGAACCGTTAATGCCAGCGAATGGTTTTTCGTGCATTAAACAGATAAAACCGTGCTTTTTAGCGGTATTCTTGAAAACAGTCATAAGCAGCTGTTGATGATCCGCCGCTACGTTGGCCGCTTCATAATAAGGTGCAATCTCAAATTGACCCGGTGCAACTTCGTTGTGACGTGTTTTAGCAGGGATGCCTAGCTTGTATAATTGCTCTTCGGTATCTTGCATAAATGACAGAATACGTGGCTGAATCGCGCCAAAGTAATGATCATCAAACTCTTGGCCTTTGGCTGCGGCTGCGCCGAATAAAGTACGACCCGCTAACACTAGGTCAGGGCGTAAGTTAGCAAAATTTGAATCTACTAAGAAGTATTCTTGCTCTGCACCACAACTTGAGTTCAATGTAGCAACATTCTTTTCACCCATTAACTTAAGCACTTTTTGCGCCGCTTTATCCATGGCTGAGTTTGAACGTAACAACGGTACCTTCATATCCAATGCTTCACCTGTCCAAGAGATGAAAATTGACGGAATACATAATGTAGAGCCTTTATCGTTGTGCATGATGTAGGCAGGGCTGGTAGGATCCCATGCTGTATAGCCACGCGCTGCATTTGTTACACGAATGCTCCCATTCGGGAATGATGATCCATCTGGCTCGCCTTTTATAAGCAGGCTACCGGTGAACTCTGTAATTGCTTTACCGCTTGCATCAGAGATGATGAAGCCATCATGCTTCTCCGCAGAAGCGCCGGTCATTGGGTAAAAAATGTGTGAAAAGTAGTTGGCACCTTTAGATATTGCCCAGTCTTTCATTGCAGCTGCAACCACGTCTGCCGTTGAAGCATCTAATGCTGCGCCTGTTTCAACTGTTTTCTTCATTGCCCTAAAGGCTTTTTTAGATAAGGCTTCTTCCATTTTCACCAATGTAAAAACATCGGTTGCCCAAATCTTATCGAGCGACTTCGGCTTTTTAAGAGACATTGGCTCTGCATTAGTTATCTGAAAAACTGCTTGTGCGCGGGATTCACTTCCACTCATTGTATAGCTCCTTATTAAACGTAAAATTTTTAATGGTATTAGAAAGGAGTCACAAATATGGGGGATGGACTTCTTTCTTTTCAGTATTGTATTTGCAAAAGATGTGCCAGAGCATCATACAGTAGCAACTTAATTTTTTCCTCTCCAAACGCTTATAAATTGGGAGTATTGCCAAAATTGTAACACTTTTTCTGCAAAGCCTCACAACCCTCTGCACTATACTGGTGCAATAAACAGATTTTTACCCCTAGAAATGTGCGCTTGTAAATAGTTTATAGGCAAGCAATGCTGCAATTACCGGGCTATTACTTGAAGACGTTAAGATTGATAATACAAAAGGTGTATATGCTAACTGATCGTTTGCACGAGAAATGCGCCACAGAAAGCAGATGTATTGTTCAGAAAATTTTTAACAACTACTTGGCAGTGTCGTAATAACCTTCGATTTTTTGTATACTAACCCCCTAAAGATTGGAGTTACACCTTATGCTAAAGCGATTAACTTACAGATTATTGTACGCCCTATTATGGACCCCCTTATTATCGGCAAAGGCAGAACCAACATACAGTTTTGATGAGTTAACCCATATGCTTCAATCAGAATATCGAAGCCAATTAAAACAAAAACCACCCGCTAGCGTACAAAAAGCCAAACAAGCAAGATCTAACTCGCCTACTCCACGTGATGTACGACAACTGAAACCGCGTAAACTAACACCACATGCATCCCCGCGCCCTCAGCAGATCAATAAAGCCCCTCCAAAACCAAGACATCAGCCTCAAGCTACTAGCGAAAAACCTGAGCCAGAAGCACTTTTTAATGCAGCCAGTAGCGGCAACAACTCAACCATTGCACGGCTACTTTCACAAGGCATCAATATTAATGTAGCAAATAATGAGAGAGAAACAGCTCTACATATGGCAGCTGCTCACGGGCATTATTCAACGGTCATTTATCTCATCAATCATGGCGCTAACTTACATGCGCGCACCATAAAGAACTGGCTGCCTTTGCATCACGCCACTCGTTTTCGTCATGCCAATATTGCCAATTATCTAAAACAAAGGGGCTCTTCACCTTACGCCCGAACATCAGATAGAATGAGCGCGATTGATATGGCTGAAAGCGCTAATGATAAGCGTTTGATCTACATACTTAAAGCTCGTTAAAAGACAAAATCACTGCCTTTGAATTTAATCAACATTAGCATGCTTATAAGCAGCACGATTTTACTATACCCTCTATTTTTGCAGCATGTAGAAGAAGCTTAACGATATTTTAATAAGACTTACCCCATCACCTAAAGTTACCGCCTCTCTTTTATTCAAGCATACTTGTTTTATCATCCAAAGCTAATCTCGCCTTTTTTTATCAAAGTACGAGTTCACCCATTGCTGTATATCACGATATAGAGAATTTGTTGGGATGGTCACAACAGCACGTCGTGTGGTATCACATGACTTAGATATCTCGCTCTTTGAATGGTTGTCATCAAATGTAATCACGGCATGGTTGCCTTTTTCCGTTAATTCTTGTTGCAGTGCAATTGTTTTATCTTGACTTATTAGAGGACCACTACTGATATATCTTATTGTTCCCGCTAAAGCGTACTCTGAGTCAATAGGATTAATGGTTACTTTTTTACCTATAGTAAAATCACTAAATCGGGCTTCTGGAATAGGAACGATAACGACCGGGTTCGAGCAATCAAGCACCTGCATTAATACCGTTCCTGACTTTATATGAGCGCCTTTTGCAATATAAACTGCATTAACTACACCAACAAAGGGCGCGCGATGCTCTTCAACAAAGTCTGTTCCTAAACGGTTACGTTCAACGACTTCTTGATCTGAAAACTGTTTTAATTGTGCTTGCAGTTCATCTGTCTTACTTTTGCTATCGAACACTTTAAATTGAAGTGCATCAATGGTTTTTTGCCAATAACTGGCATTACCATTTTCAAAGAAAATTTTGTTATTTTGTACGGACGTTAATGAAAACTGGATACTCATTAATTCAGCATTAATTACTTTAAGCTGAGTATCGGCAATATCAGTTTCTGTCTGTGCTGCTTGCACCTCCACAACACTAACCAATTTTTTCTTATAAAGTCCTTGCGTTTGCCTCAATTTTTGCGTTTTTAGTAGCTTTTGTTTTTCTCCAACAATCCGCTCGCGGATTTTTACTGCTTTCTTTAATTGTAGGTTTTTTACTAACCAGTTTTTATATGATATAGATTTCTTTTTTAAATCGTCCATCATCACATTAATTTTAACTTTTTCTTGTTCTGCGCTTTTAATTTCACGCTTTAAGTAAGCTACCTTGGTATGTAACTCCGTAACACGACCTTGATCAACACGCGTATTACGAATTTTCACCATTAAATCATTTGCCAAAAGTGGGGTGCCAACCGTTAGCTGATCATTCTCTACTTCACCATCAATGGTTGATGAAATATCAATAGAACGTGCCACTATCATGGCATTATTCTGTCTATAACCATCTTTAGTTGAGATAATAGTCCAGCCTATCCCGCCCACTACGGCTGTTATTAGGACTACTGATTCCAGAATTCTCATTTCATTTAACCTTGTGTTTGAACTTCTTTTTAGATCGATTATTTAACTTTTAAAAAGCCGTGTACCAGAAATAATATTTTCTGATATTCGTTTAACCATAGGTAAAAAACTATTTGTTTGCCTCACCTCACCTAACAAATTTACACCCAAACAATATTTAGAGCATTTACTTGCCTGTCTGATACCCATACGTTTCATTACCTCGTCTGCAAGACCCTTGCCATTACTTGATTTGGTTTCAATAATAATGAAGTTCTCGCCTATCTGTATTTTCTCTTCATCTGCTTTGAATGGTGTAAAAGCAAGAGAGAAGTCAATAGTGACACGCACAACCAGAGTACATCGCCGGTAATCAACGATTAATGCAGGCTTTAAGTTATAAGCATAATCTACTTTATAGTTTTCCTCGTACGCAGCCGTCAATAATTTTAATTCTTCACCAACTATTGTTTCCGCTGAGAACTTCCCTGTCGAAATTCGATGTTTATCCGTCTGTCCACGCAAACCCTTAAGCTTTACTTCAAAAAACATCAACCCACTATCCACATACTCTCTAGTTCGTACTTTAAAGCGACGACGCTTACCTTGAAGGTGATCAAAATAGCAACGATAATCACCGTCATAATAGCAAGATGTATAGGAAAACTGACGCGTCTTTTTAATTTCTAAAACTTTAAAATCTTCAAGAGTTAAAGATAAGAACTCTTCAAATTGGTCTCTGTCCACCACATATTTATTGTCAAAACGCTTCAACATTTTTGCTGATTTATTGGTGTCTTCTAAAGAAATAGGGGCAAACTGATCAAATAGCTCCGTCAATGTTTTCTTGGTATCGTCGAATATCTTCAATTTAGGCTGCTTGCCTTTATCAGCTTGGACTGATTCAATGGCGCTATTAGTAATTTTATTAGTTGTTATTTTCATAAATTTTTACTTCAGAACTTCATCTTCATCAAGCTCAGGCCCAACATTATGCATATGCTGTGGTATCTCAGTATCATGTACCTGATACAAAGCATTAAGATTTACAGTATCTCGAACATAGTCCACCTTTTTAATAGAAAAAGAGGATATTTCTACTCCCAATAACGCGGTAAGTTTATCTAGCATCTGTTGTTTATTGTTTAAGACATTGTCATCAATATGATCAAGAGTAATCGCTATCTTACGAGCATTGTCTTTTGGAATGATATTAGCTGAATGCTCTACCGCCCAAGAACTAAAGACCCACCCCGTTATAACGACAACAAAGTTACAGAGCAAAACAAAGCTGAAATCACTAATACCTGCGCCATTGATAACGGCAAGAGAAATACACCCAAATAGAAACCCCATTTCAGTTTTAGTGAACTGAGCACTCCGGAGTTGCACCAAAGATAACAATGCAAATAATCCAAAGCCGACTGCAATATTAAAATCGGTTCTTACTATTGACATAATGATCAATAATATAAAAATATTGAACAAAGAACCCGTCACAAAAAGCTCGGTATTACGAAAGCGCTTGTAAACGACGACATAAGCAAATAAGTAGAGACTGGTAAAATCAACCATGAAATCTCTAATGAGAATTGGATAATCTATAAAAGACAAATTTTTCTCCGTTTCTTTTATCTGTTGTTAAAAAATTAATTGTGTAATCGCATAAAGCATGGCGGCAATCAACGCCGATGCAGGTACAGTTATCAACCATGCTGCGATTATACGAAGAAAAGCTGAGCGCTTTACCAGCTCTTTCTTGCGCCTTTTCTTTAATGACTTAAGTTCTTTTTTAGTCATTATTTTCTTAAAGCCATTACTCTTTAACTCTTTTATCATCACATCCTTTTGTTTCAGTGATGCGTCATCGAAGTGGCTGAGAAACCGGCTTAAGTCAGCACTATTTTTATTGGTTTTTTTGTGGTGGTCTATGATTTCTTCTAAAAGACAGTCATAGCTCACTTTTAAGTATTCGCGCAAAAAACCAACTCCAAACACAGCCCCAACCGCAATATGGGTAGAGCTAACAGGAAGGCCTAGTTGACTAGCAATGATGACAGTAATTGAAGCCGCCATAGCAACACTGAAGGCGCGCATTTTATCTAGCTCGGTAATTTCAGTACCTACAGTACGAATCAACTTTGGCCCATAGAGCATCAAACCTAATGCAATACCTAAAGCGCCAATTAGCATTATCCATAGTGGGATTTCTGCTTTTTGCGAGATCCCACCGTGCAATACTGCATCATTAATAGCAGCCAAAGGTCCCACTGCATTAGCGACATCATTTGCACCGTGTGCAAAACTAAGTAATGCCGCAGAGAAAATCAAAGGAACCGTGAAAAGATCATTCACGCTCTTTTTACGGTTTTCCAAGTGTTTTGCCTTCTTTGCAATCAATGGCTTAATATAAAAATACAGGGCAATAGATAAACCCAAACCAATAAGTAATGCCCATATAAAATCAATTTGAACGAGTCTTTTAAGACCCTTTAGAATAAGGTAGGTTGAAAAAGACCACGTCATTAATGCAATTAAAACAGGGACTACATTTATTGCAGCAGCAATTTTATTCGCGCGATAGGTGATACTTCTTTTTATAATGTAGAGAAACAACGCGGCTATTGCCCCGCCCATTACGGGTGAAATAACCCAACTTGCAGCAATCGCTCCCATAGTCCCCCAGTTGGCTATACCAAAACCGCCTGCAGCGACCCCAGCACCTAAAACGCCACCTACAATAGAATGAGTTGTAGATACCGGAGCTCCAACTGCAGTGGCTACATTAAGCCACAATGCAGCTGCTAATAATGCAGACATCATTATCCAAATAAACTTGCCAGTATCGTTGATCATTGCAGGGTCAATAATCCCTTTTTTTATGGTACTAACAACATCTCCACCTGCAATTATCGCACCTAATGCTTCAAAAACTGCTGCTATAGCAATGGCTGAAACCATGGTTAGTGCTTTTGCGCCAACGGCAGGCCCCACATTATTGGCTACATCATTAGCGCCAATATTAATCGCCATATACCCACCAATCACGGATGCACTGACAAGTAGAAAACCACCGCTTAACCCAAAGGTAAGGTATGAACTAATGATTAATATGAGAACTAAAAAACCTGCTGATAATAGTAATTTATAATAGCTCACTTTCCCTGTCTCACTTTTAATAACAAGCGCATTTTATTTAAAAGTGAGTTATCCATTATTTTTCTCCAGATAGAGTTGTGCTCAAAGTCATGGAGAAAAGAAACGCTAAATTTTACTAATAGGGGTTGAGAATAAGCTAGTTCTTGCTCGCTCACAAATTCAGCCTTCATAGCTTCCATCCTTCAACAGTAGAACAATAATAATGTTACCGACTATTAAAGAAAGTTCCCAGATTATCTATTGGACGAATGTCCTCCTAATGGATCTTATTGCACGAATTAATGGTTTCATGGTACAAATGACGGATAAATATTTTCTTATTTTATTCAAAAAAATACAGGCGAACGCTTCAAACACTATTTTGATGAGCTCACTCATAAGCACTACGTATCCAGCAAGAAATTGAAACCTTCAAAACAATGGCGAATGGTAAAGCTCAACCCATAGGTGCTCACCCTAGTTCTCTTGACCCTATATTATTTTTTCTTGTTCAAATGTCGTTTTGTTGTTTAAAAGCGGATGACCTGACTATTAGTGCTTTAGTCATTACTCGTCTAGTGCTTTAGTCATTACTCGTCATCCTACGAGTGCTAATATCTCAGGTCATTAAAGGCGCGTTTAACATGTAAGGTTATTTTTCAGCATCAATATTGCTTTTCAATTTATCAATTTCCGCATCCAGATAAGCGCCAAATAGTTCGACTGTATTTATGCCGATCATTTTTTTAGCTTTTTCTTTACCCTTATAATCCAGAAATACCAGCGTGGGGGTTAGTGTTGCTTGGTATCGATCTGAAAGGTCTGAAGGTGCTATTACCTTGCCCTCAAAGTCTTTAATTTCTCTAGACTCATCTATTTGTAATTTACGAATAAGTACCTTTTTATCGTATTCTTTACTTTTAACCATGGGTGATAAAATATCATTTTCCATAAGGGCACAATAAGGGCAATGCGCTGCATGAAACATTAAAACCAATCCAAGCGACTCTTTTTTCATTTGCAGTGAAAGCTTTTGAAAATTACTTTCTTCTATAAGCGCTGATTCAATAATTTCTGACGCACTCAAGCTGCTTGATAAAAAAATATAGAGCATACTACTTAAAATAAATTTCATTACTACGCTAACCTTTTTTGGGACACATTAATCGGTAAAGTCGGTTACAATATAGCGCATCTCACTAATGAGTCAACGTGCTCACCTTTCAATTGATCTAAAAAAGTACAAAAGATGATAAATACATTACGAATTGCCACACGTAAAAGCCCTTTGGCGCTTTGGCAGGCCGAAGAAGTCTCTCGACTTATTAAGCAAGTTCACCCTGATATTAAGATTGAACTTGTTACTATGACCACACAGGGTGATAAAATTTTAGACACGCCACTAGCTAAAATTGGCGGCAAAGGGCTTTTTGTAAAAGAGCTTGAGGTTGGCATGTTGGCGGGGGATGCTGATATTGCGGTACACTCGATGAAAGATGTGCCAATGGCTTTCCCAAGTGGCTTACATTTAGCTGTTGTACTTGAACGAGAAGATCCAAGTGATGCCTTTGTTTCTAACAAATTTAAAAAGCTTACTGACTTACCCTTAAATGCGAAAGTGGGGACCTGTAGCTTACGTCGCCAAACTCAACTCAAAGAATCTCGTCCTGATATCCAAATTTTAGACTTACGCGGCAATGTGAATAGTCGTTTAGCGAAGCTCGACAACGGTGATTATGATGCCATCATTTTAGCATCAGCAGGGTTAAAACGCCTAGGCTTTGATGACAGAATTAGTGAGCGTATTCCCACCGAACAGAGCTTGCCAGCTATTGGTCAAGGCGCTATTGGCATTGAGTGCCGTAGTGATGATAAGGCTATTAATGCCTTGTTAGCGCCCTTGAATCACCCAGAAACAGCTTTACGCGTCTCTGCTGAGCGAGCTCAAAATACCCGCTTAAACGGTGGTTGCCAAGTGCCTATTGGTGGTTACGCTGAACTTATTGATAATGACCAAATTCGTTTGCGCGGATTGCTTGGGTTTCCAGATGGCTCACAAATATTTCGTAGCGTAAAAACAGCAGCTCGCTCTAATGCTGAAGCACTTGGTATTGCTGTTGCAGAAGATTTACTGGCTCAGGGTGGCGACAAAGTCTTAACGCAACTGGGAATTGATTTTAACATTAAACCTTCGGTATAACCTAAGCGAGCCTGAATGAGCCAACCCACACCGCCTTTAAAAGACAAATGGATTGTTGTCACTCGCCCTCAGCATCAAGCAGAGCAACTCTGTAATGATTTAAAAAATGCGGGTGCGGAGGTTATTTTATTTCCTCTGATTAAAATCATCCCGCCGCAAAAGCTATCGCTCGCGAAACAAAAACTCAGTAAGCTAACTGACTATGATTTAATTGTTTTTATTAGCCCTAATGCGGTTGAAGAATGCTTGAAATGGCTTAACATTACAGCACTAAAAGGGCTAACCATCGCTTCTGTAGGCGCTAAAACTACGGCCCAGTTATTAAGACATGGTATTCAAGTAACTATTTCCCCGCTAAAAAACTACAATAGCGAGTCGTTATTATCATTACCAGAAATACAAAAATTTGGTTTATCAACATCAGGGAAACCCCATAAAATAGCTATTTTACGCGGTGAAGGTGGGCGTGAGTTTTTAAAAGATGCACTAGAAAAACAAGGTTGTGTCGTTGAGTATATTGAACTCTATCAACGTAGCTGCCCACAAAGTTCTCTCCGAACCCTAGAAATACAAGCAAAGAAAAGCCAGCTAGATATGATCTTAATTACCAGCGGCACAAGCATTGAACATTTGTTTGCCTTACAAGCACAAAATGACAACAATGACTGGCTTAACAGTGCGCCCTTATTAGTGGGTAGCGAACGAATCAGGCAGCAGGTTTTAAGGTATACATCACACCACGGCACGTTATTATCGACGACAAACCCAAGTGATGAAAACCTGTTTGAGAAACTGCTGAAATGGAGCAAAAGTACATGAGCGAAGCCTTTAGTAACAATAAAAAAATTTTGAGCAATGAACAAAAGCTATTAAAAAAACTAAAGCGTCGTACTCGCTTTACTCAGTTTCTTGCGTGGCTGGCGCTGTTTTTTACCGCGATCGGTATCGCTGCGGGCTATAGTAATTGGCTACGTATTCATGAACGCTCTAAGGACAATCGAGCCGAAATTGCACAAATTAATAAAGTGATACCTCAATATGCCTATAAGGATCAAGTTACAAAACTACAACATGACGTTAATACTAATTTAACCAAAAACATGGAGCATTTACAAGGGGCTTTATCCCAGTTGCAAAATATTCAAGACAGTACTCAACATATTGCCGACTCTGTTTATTCACAGGTAAAAACACTCACGCTAGTACAAGAAAAAAACACAGGAGTTCCGCCGGCTACTTTGCAAGACTGGTCACTTAATGAAGTGCGCTTTTTGCTACACACGGCCCATCAAACGTTAAGGTTAAAGAGTGACAGAGTTGGGGCACTGAGTGCGCTAAACGCCGCTGATACATTATTAATTAAACGCGGCTCCATAAAACTACTGCCCTTACGAAAACAAATCAGTAAAGATATTGCCTCGCTCACACAATATATGCCACCGAATATTGATGCATTATCTCAACAAATTGACCAATTAGTTGATCAGCTAAAACCAGAGAAAGCTACGCCCCAACCACCCCCTATTAAAGAACCTTCTCAGCAACCCGCTAAATATTCGACAAACAATAAAGAATCGTTAGTCAACCGTGTGAAAAAAAGTTTCAATGATGCTGTGACGATTCGTAAGTTTGATAAGTCCCTGCATGACGAGATGAGTGATGAAACAAAGAAGAGCCTATTCCATCTTCTTTCTCTGCGGTTTGAGACCTTACGCTTACTCTTATTACAAGGGCGCAATAGTAGTTATCACAGCCAGCTCAGACGTATCGAAGAGTTACTTCAATCGTATTACTCAGCAGAAAAATTAGCGAGATTTAAAGCGGCGCTAGAGACGCTAGCTAAAGCTGACTTAAACCCCGCCAAACCAGATATTTCAGGATCGTTAAGCCTATTGGAGTCGTTATCACATTCGAAACAACCGGCTACCAAAAAATCACAATAGGAATCTATAATGCGTTATTTTATACTATTATTATTTGTCACTATCGGTGCTTTTTGGTTAGGCAGCTACGCCTTTGAACACTCGGTAGAGGTTAATATACAATGGGGTGACTGGGGTAATATCGCACTCACAAGCACCACTATTCTAATCGGTACGGTGCTTGGTTTTATTGCCCTATATGCGGTCATTGCTTTGTTACGCACCTTATTCGCTTTACCAAAACGTATTCAAACCTATAAAAAAACCAAGCTGTTAACTAAAGCTAACCAAGAGCTTACTCAGGGTCTCATACACTTCACTGAAGGGCACTGGGTGCAATCAGAAAAAACCTTAATGAATACTGTAGATCATTCGGAAGCCCCATTATTGAACTATCTTGCTGCTGCCAGAGCTGCACATATCCAAGGTAAAACTGAACAGCGTGATAACTATTTAAAAGTTGCCACAGACTTGGGTGAAGAAGCGCAAACAGCCGTATCAGTTTCACAAGCTGAAATGCAATTTAGCGGTGGGCAGCTAGAACAAGCCCGCGCAACCCTCATCAACCAACTCGAGGTAACACCAAAACATGCCTACGCCAATAAGTTACTAGCCAAAGTCTATTACAAACAAGAGGATTGGAATAACCTGTTTGCACTTCTCCCGAAGCTAGACCAGAAAGACTTACAACGAAATGGTTTATATCAAAAGTACGAAGACAACGCGTTTGCAGGGGTACTTCGAAGCTTATCTCACAAAAAAGATTTATCAGAATTACAAACACTTTGGAAAAAAACACCCGCACCAATCAAAGAGAAGCCAAACTCCATACTGCTTTATTGTGAGACACTTTCCAATGCAGGAGATGACGTTGCAAGCAATAAGTTACTCGTATCCAGCCTCAATAAAAACTGGAACGAAGGGCTAGCAGAACGTTACGGATTGCTCAATCATCCGACACTTGGTGTTGCCATTAAGCAGGGTGAAAAATGGTTGGCAGATCAGCCAAGAAGCCCAATGTTGCTATTATCCCTAGCAAGACTAAATCGTCAGTACAAGTTATGGGGGAAAAGCAAAACTTACTACAACACCTGCCTTAATCTTGCCCCAAGTGCTAAGATTTATTTAGAACTGGCTGAATTGTTAGAAGAACTAAATGAACAGGAAAATGCGCAAGGCTGTTACAAACTTGGGCTTAATTACAGCATTCATCAAAAAGGGAGAATATTTAATCTTAAATCTTCGGCTAAAGGCAGTAACACTGGGCTTTCCGTTGTGCCTGAAATTGATGAGAGTATTGCGAATACATCAATTTAAAGAATACATTTTTGAAATGAAACACCATCTTATTCTAATTGAAATTTTTCCAATTAAGAGTCAGACCACTCACCTTAATGGCGTGAAATAAAAATAACTATTTTTGATACACGTCGCCGAAGAAACTTGGTGCATCATTGAGTGACCCATAAAAAAACAAACGGTAAGCCCACAAAAAAGGGTGCCGACCAGTATTACCGTAAAGTGAACATCGACCTTGAACCGGTTAGGTTCAAGTGGGAGTTCTAATTAATTTATTAGGCTTACCACCGTAGCGGTCATGCTCACAAAATTCCTTCGAAGTCCCGGAGTTTGTAATTAGGCTCAAGGGATTACCCATTCACTTTACGAGTAACCCAGAGGACACCCGTGCAATAATACTAAACCAAATTTTGGCTTTTGTTAAGTGCATTTCGTCGTAAAAAGCGTATTTAATCAAATTGAACAGTCTATAAACATTAACGCCTTACCAAGAGTTTTTAAAAATAACATTATTTATCAATGCTTTATATTAGCCATCACTCTTGCCAATCGACACTAGTTAATGTAACTATCTATCTATCGTTTATTTTTATAAAACCTATTAGAGCGTAATTAATATGAAATAATTGGATTATTCTTAATAAACTTCTTGCGCGTTGCCTTTTTGTTCGCTATAAATAGAATTAAGAACAAATTGGAAACTAATATGCTCACATCCAAGCAAGCACTCGTACTACAAGTCATTAAACAACTAAGCCAACAAATGGGTTATTTGCCAACTCTCGAAGAGATCGGTCAAGATATTGGAATTGGCAGAAGCACAGTACATAAACATATCCAGACATTAATCAATAATGGCTACCTGCAAGAAGCTGATGGCAAATCTGCTTATCAACTCTCTGAAGCTATTAAAGATGAAAATACCCTACCCTATTTGGGAAGAATTGCCGCCGGTTGCCCTATCGAAGCAATACCCGATCAACAAAACATTAATATGGCGCAACTCTTTTGTGGCCCCGATCGCTATGTGCTAAAAATAGCAGGTGATTCCATGATTGAAGCTGGCATATGGGATGAAGACTACGTTGTGATTCAAAAACAAAACCAGGCACGAGAAGGTAATATTATTGTCGCATTGGTTGACCGTTACGAAGCGACGTTAAAGTACTACCACCCTAAGGAGACGGGCGTGGTTGAGTTAAGACCCGCTAACTGTCAGCTAGAATCCATGTTTTATCCCGCAGAACAGGTTGAAATCCAAGGGATCATGGTCGGTGTATTTCGGGACTACCAATAAACGCTTTTGATGAAAAACAAGCCTTACTATTAAACAGAAGCGCTAGCTAATGTGAGAACTTGCACGCGTCAGTGGCGAAAGAAAAACGAGCTAATATTTTACTGGTTAATGCAAAGAATAGGCTAACAATGGTTAGTAGCAAATTTTTCGGCGATAGACAGTGAAATTTTGGTCATTATTACTACCTCATCTGATTCGTACAAATCCTCCCCGAGACTCTCAACTCTAAGCTTAAGATAGAATTATTCTTTTCCTATTATTCTTGTTAAGATACTGCTTAAATTATCAGCAGTGTTATAAGCAATATAAGGAAGAAAAAATGTGTAAGCCGCATGAGAAAAAAGTAATTTATAAGCTTTCTTTCGTACTATTTTTAGCAAGCTGTTTACCTGTAACGGCAGTTGCAAAAGGTGGTTTGCTTGACGCAAATGGGGAGCCTTTATCATTAGCGACACTTGAGCTATTGTCTTCAGCATCAGGGAAGTTTTCATCAAAATCTAAACGAACCAAATCTGCAAAAAACGCAAGTAGCAAGAATAAATTAAAAGGCAACGGCAAAAGCAATAAAAAACAAGCCGCTGCATCAACACCTGAACTTGAATTAGAATTAGAATTATTTGAGTCATTAAAAGCAGGCAAAATTCAACGGGTCAAGTATTTACTCAATAAAGGTGTTAAGCCGCATTATACAGACTCTTATGGTACAACCCCATTACGCTTAGCAACAACAAAAGGCTGGGCTTCGATGGTGGTAGATTTAATAGACCATGGTGGTGATGTCAATGAAGAAGGACGTAAAGGTTTAAGTTTACTTCACACGGCTGCTGCACGTGGTTTAATTGATGTGGCTAAGGTTCTTGTTAAATCAGGTATACACCCGTCAACACGAACAAAAACGGGTTGGACACCGTTACATGTCGCTGCAAGATATGGGCACTGGCAGCTAGTGCAATTTTTCTTACAACAGGGTGTCGACCCAAACTCGAAAAATAAACAAGGCAGAACAGCCTTAGGCTTAGCAATAAAATTACGCCACCAAGGGGTTGTTAAAATTCTTTCCCGTGTAACCTCTGTCAGATCATTAGATCAAGAACGTATGGCTAATTTACAGGCACTAAGGGCGAGTAATATACGCAAACAAAAGAATCGACGTGAAAGTATCAGTCAACTTTTAGATAAAAGACGGGGGGGGAAATAGTCAATAGGGGTCAAGTGATGAATAACTAAACGCTTAAACGCTATTAGATCTTCCCATTTTTTACTACCGAGCTACTCGTACATGTCTTTTTAAACCAAATGAGAGTAGATAACATTACCACCAAGGCAGAACGCGGCTTTAATGAACAGTACGATCACCAACAGTATAAAACGGGGTAATATTTTCTATCATAAAATCACTAATATCTTGATCGTCTTGGTCAATCACATAAAAATCAACAACTGCATAGGGTTGATCTTCTTTTAATAACGAGATTTTCTGTACAGCAACGTCGATAATTTTCTGAAAACCTCCTGTACCTTTTATCCCCACCATCAAATGTTCTTCATCGTCTTGTGCCGGAATTTGTATGGTACCTAAATAAGCAGACTCAATTTGACTGTGTTTGGCAAAATGCTGTGATAAAACTGACGTAAATTCTTCAGGAATATTATGCGGAACACCAAGTAACACTTCCGTATCTTCATCAAGAATATGCTCACTATTGACCATCAGATCAGTATCCAGCAGGGTAGCGACATCATCTGGCTCAAACTCCATACCAAACTCAGAGTTAGGGTTTAATACTAACGGCGCTCCCATCGTGAGTTCAAACAGTGTGGTTGTTGGCAACTCCAAGTAAGGCTCATCAGTATCAATAGCTTGCTGCAACATCTGTAATGATGTGAAAAATGGCACAACTGGGCTTTTATCTTCTTCACGCTCCCAGTGTTGAATAATGAGCGCTTGTTCTTCTTCTAGGGTAAATTTTCCCGTATCGTCTTCTTCTGGCTTGCCTAAAATAAAAATCTTAGCATCCATGAGTTCATCATAAAAAGCGGGTGCTTGTGAGTGGTCTGCAGCGGCTTTGTGAAGTGCTTTTTCTAAATCATTGGCTGGAAGTAGCATGTTTTTCTCTTGTCATTGTTTTTGTTTACTTTTTAAGGTCTTTACACAAATGAAGCTTAATGCTTCGCTGTTTCATTCTAAACGTTAGTATAAAAATCTACCATAGCTAATGATTATACGCAGGCTCTTACAAGTCAAGAAAGTACTGATTAAGGTATTTATATTTCTGTCTAGCTGTACCTCACTGTCAAAAAATGTGATGCATCCAGAAAGGAAAATTAGTATTTCATAATATTCAGATATATTTCTACTGATTGACAAATCTCAAATCCAGGAGCATTGTGTTTACATCAGCAACAGAATTCCTCCCCGCTAGGAGGCATATAGTCGGAGAAGGTGGATGCTCCCCCGAACCGACACACCCAAAAGGCCTACTCCCAAGAGTAGGCCTTTTTTTATTATGTCTGTAATAGCATGTGTAAAACCTAAACCAACTGCAATCAGTTAAATTAAGAACCTGATCAGTCCAATTATTTTCAACTGGCTAAAACTGCCGACATTTCCACGAAGAAACATCAAAACGCCCCACTGTATAGATTCTGATCCTAATGCACCCAAACTCACTAGCTTATTATCCATATCATCTAAGCTAGGGTTAGTGTTTGCATTACCTGCGAGTGACCCTACTAATCTAACGTAAGCATTTTTTGTAACTTATACAGATATTTCCGTGCTATCAGTCGCAGCGAATGCAACAAGACTGGGCGCTAATAAGATGATGGGTAGCGTATAGAATCTTACTTATTCATTACTCCAAACGCTCTGGCCATCAACTGCTATTAATGGCTGACTAAAAAGATTTGGGCTTGAACAATAGTCAGAGCCTTCTGTTTTAAACAATCCATTAGGCACTACTTCAAAACCAAAGCTTTTAATTTGGTCACGTGCTTTTTGGCTGTATGGGATACCCATCATGTCAAAATAGTTGGTGTAATCCAAACCCGCGGCATAGGAATAAGCGACTATTAGCCAATCGTTGTTTTTAATAGATTCGATTTCATCAAGCGTATATTGATCAAAACCTACCGAGGCTTTTCTCGCGTCCCAATCTTTTTTAGCGCGACTCATTTCACGTTCTAAGATGTGAACACGGGCTAATACATGCCAGCCGTTTTCCACTTTGCCCATCTTTTGCGCGTGCATCATGGCTTCTATTTTTAGAAGATATTGCTCACGTAGACCTGCTTTATCCCATAGATTAGTTTTTAAATAAGCTTTGACATCAGTATTGCCAACGGAGCTTTGAATTGTTTCGTAGATGCTTTTAAAAGGCATGCCCCAGCAATCATTATCCGTATCACCTGTGTTAGCGGTATATCGTGATTTGGTGTAATACGAAAAGGTATTGGTGGCTGCATGATTGGGGAAGCCTTCAAAACGCATTTTTTGCATGCTGTGTCCCATTTCATGAATATCACCATGACCGGTCGGATTAAACGCCCAGTACGCATCATAGGGGTTGCCCGAACAACCGTAGCCACAGGTAGCTTGGTCTGCATTCATATGTTTCATAATATCAATGGTTTCAATGGTTAGGCCTTTCTCATTTGCCCAATCATGAATCTCTGGCACAACATCCACGCCCTCACCTTTAAAGCCTGCAAGCACGTGCGGATAGTTGCTGGTGTATTTAACCACGGCTGCTGCCAAACCTGCAGCGGTGCCACCCCAACGAGAGTCTTCTACCGAAGCTCTCATTTTGTCTAATTTAGAGTGTACCTCAAAGCCTGCGGTAGCTACCTCTGCCCAATCGTATTCACCAGCTGCAAGTTTTTCTGCAAAAGATTCATCGTCTGCAGTACTCGCCCAATAAGGATGCTCACCAATATTTTCAAAGGTTAAATCAACGGGCAAATTATTTTTATTAAACGCGACTTGTAACGGCCCCCCATAAGGTGAAGTAAACTCAATTGTTTCACCTGATTTAATTTCAATATACGGCGTTTGTAAATACTTAGGACGATTATAAGCATTCTTTTGATACTGATGTGTCGCGCCTGAACGCAAAGTATTAATAAAGACTTTAACGGTTAAGTCTCTATTGTCTGTGCGCGTTACCCGAACCGTTTTGCCAGGCAATGCGTAAACACCTGCTGAGCGGAATTTACGTTTGCTAGTTAAATTAACCTGTTTTGTAATAGGCGTGATATGAGAGAAATCACTGCGGCTAAAGTTACCCATATCAGGCTGAACAGGGTTGGTGGTGCGATAATTATAAGTCGCATGATCAGCATAGTATGAGCGCATAAAGGTATTATCATCCGTTAGTACCTTATCCATAGGGTAGCTGACAGACTGGCGGAATTTATCGGCGGTTAATGCTAACAGTTTGTATAAACGATAATCCTTATTGAGGAAGATATTGTTCTTGGTTTTATCCAAATGATTTAGCAGGTTTCTTACCGTATCGGCACCATTTTGAAAATCACTGTTTAAGCCTGCAATATCACCACAGCGATCATTATTTTCACCTTGCTCACCTTTACTGTCAACGCACTGTGACCAATTAAAATTATAATCCTGATTTTTCAAATGACTAAAGAGTGTTTGAACGCTTTGATATTTACGCGTTAATGTATTGATTTTTCCTACAGGGTTGTAGCCTTCAATCATTAGGCGTTTCCAGCGGTTGTCCCATTCATAAGTGACATGGAATACAGAAGATAACAGCGCACTTCCAAGTGGAGTTAAGTTGCCATCGTTATGGATATACAGTACGGGAACTCCTTTATTTAAAGCACTTTTTACGATTGCGGCAATGTTATTTACATTGTCTGACTCAGCCGCAATTTGCGAGATAATAAGAAGGTCTGGTGATTCATTTAAACAAGCGGCTAATGCTGCACCATCACAGGAATCAGCTGCGTTATAACTCACTTGACCCGTGTAGTGTGTATCAAACCATTCTCTGGTTTTTGTTTCGTCTTTAAAGTAATAACTATTATCGGCTTGAACTATGACGACAGAGAAAGGTGCAGTCTTCAAATTATCTTTTCCCGTTAGCCATGCCATGCTGTTTTCAAGGAGCTTTTCCATTTCGGCATTTTTATTTGTTCTAAGTGGATTACTCGCCATTACCATATAACGCCCGATGTTGTTCTCGCCTGTCTGCCCAATAATTGCCATTGTTTTGTTGTAAATTGTATAGCCAGAAGCTTCAACAGCATTGGACTCTAGTAGCATGGTATTTTCACCAGGCGTTGAGATAAAAGTGCTGGCATCCCATGTTGGCTGCCAATCAATTTGTGTTAACGATGAACCATCAGCTTTAGCCGTGCCATCGTTATTTAAATTGAATATTTTTATTTTGGCATCAAACAATAAGTGTTTGCTGGCCTCAAGTTCGCCTAAGGTGGCTTGGATGAGCTCATCCTCTGTTATTGGCGTGTGTACCACATCACCCGATTTAAGCACATCTTCAACCGCAGATACTGATGTAACTTGAATCACCAAGTTAGTGCTGGTGCTATTTATGCCGTCACTAACCGTTACGGTAACCTCATGCTCGCCAGTGGTTAACTCAGCATTGACGCTGATATTACCGTTGTTATCAATGGCAAAGTCATTATGGTTAATGCTATAAATCAAGATATCATCCTGATAATCCACAGCATCCAAGTGCATAATTTTTGTACCAATTTCACTATTTTGTGCAATCAGGTAACGCTCATCATGTGCATTAATATGTGGGGTGACAGGGGCAGTTCCGTAGACTTCAACTTTAATTAAATGAATATGCTTATTATCACTTGGGCTGGCTTCACCTTTAATGATTAAGTAAGAACCTGTTCGAGGGGATTCAAGATTGATTGCTTGTTCCGCCCTTGTACCAGCGAGTGTAAAAATCAGCTTATCTTCAGTCACGCTATCGGCATAGGGTGATTCACTTAAATACACTTTGGCACCGCTTAAACGAGATTCAGCACCTTGGCGACTCTGAATAATAACTTGATGGATATTGGTCGATTTTGGTAATGCTATTTGCAACCAGTTCTCAGCTTTAGCGCCACCTCGGGTGTGATTATAAGTCTCGTCATTATTATCTAGCACATTCACTGCTGCACCATAATAACCATAATCAGACTTTGTTCCTTGTGTTGCGACCCCGAATTTATGGGCTATATCTAACGCTCCTTTAACAATAATACCAAAGCTTTTAAGTGCGATTGTTTTATCGCCATCTGAAACCGAAATAATAATTCCATCATGGGTTTGTAACTCGGTGGCTATGCCCGATAATCGCCCCGTATTTCTGTCAAATGATGCCCAGTCTGGTTTATTAGTAATACTAAAGGTGAGTTGATCATGATTATTATCACTAGCAATAGGCTGGAACTGGTATGAGTCATAGATATGTGTGCTGGTCTTTGGTATGCCGCCAATAATTGGCGCCACATTAATCACTCTAACGGTACGGGTGATTTTATCTGCAACGTTGCCCGCAGCATCTTTTACATGGTAGCTAACCGTGTAAAAACCTAAAACATTACTATTAACAGGATTATTTACGGTGATGTTTGATGTAATATTTCCGTCTACATTATCACTAGCCGTTGCCCCAGCATCTGTATAAACCTTACCCTTAATGACCGTTACGCTAGCCTCACCCTTTAAGCTGATAATTGGCTTAACCATGTCAGCAATAGGTGCTGGTTTCTCTCCATTGTTAGAATTAGAGCCACAACCATTTAATACGAAGAGTAGCGAAAAGACGAGTGCTGCAGATTTTAAAAACTTCATGGTAGGGGTCATTCTTATTTTGGGTATTAAATATAATAAGCCAAACAAAACAGCAGGTCGAAAACATCAGATAGATGGTTTAGGTAATTTAGCTATCTTTATTTCATAGCTCGAAAGTCCCCTTATAATTTACAAGTGCTATTGCTTTTCGCAGGTGTTTTAACTACGCTTGCGGGGTATTAAAAACCCCACACTAACTAACATAAAAGGACATTAAAATGGCACACACGCTACCCGACCTACCATACGCTAAAGACGCTCTTGAGCCACACATCTCGGCAGAGACTCTAGATTTTCATCACGGCAAGCACCACCAGGCTTATGTGACTAATTTGAATAACTTTATTGAAGGTACTGAGTTTGCGGATAAGTCTTTAGAAGACATCGTAACATCTGCTCCTGCTGGGCCAATTTACAATAACGCGGCTCAGGTTTGGAACCACACTTTCTACTTTAATTGTCTTGCAGGAAATGCAGGTGGCGAGCCTACTGGCGCTGTTGCTGATGCAATCAATGCGGCATTTGGTTCATTTGCTGACTTTAAAGAGAAGTTTTCAACGACTGCCGTTGGCAACTTTGGTTCTGGTTGGACTTGGTTAATTAAAAACGCTGATGGTTCGGTTGAGATTGTAAATACACCAAACGCTGGTTGCCCATTGTCTGAAGGTCAACACCCTGTAATGACTATTGATGTTTGGGAACATGCTTACTATGTAGACAAACGCAATGCTCGCCCTGCTTATGTTGCTGATTTTTGGAATCTTGTGAATTGGGATTTCGTTAACTCAAACATGTAATAATTTACGCTTAAACGTCGCCAGCTCTTTGTTGGAAAAAGTTTCATTTACCCTCATGTAAACTTCAACTTTCCCCGCCTCGATCTGACCGACGATTAAGCGCAAATTATTTGTGCAACTTTATTAGAATAAAACGTCAAATAACCTTAATTTCCCTCTTATACTCACAAATCAAACAGGCTTGTTTATGATGCTACGCCTCACTATGCTTGTAGTGTAAACTACAAAATCTTGAAATGAAGAATGGATCAAAATGTGCATAGTCTAGCTCAACTGAAATCTGGCGAATTATTTGGTATTAAGCGCTTATCACTATCAGAAAATTTAACCTCATTTCCTATGGAGATACTATCGCTTGCGGATAGTTTAGAGGTTCTTGATTTATCAAACAATAAACTCAACTCACTACCCAATGAGTTAAAACAGCTAAAAAAATTAAAAATATTCTTTGCTTCAAATAATGATTTTGAGTCTCTGCCTGAGGTGCTAGGTGAGTGCCCTCAACTTGAGATGGTTGGCTTTAAATCAAATAAAATTAGTCATATTCCAGAAAAAGCATTGCCATCAAGGTTACGTTGGTTGATTTTAACGGAGAATAAGATTACAGAGTTGCCTGATTCAATCGGCGAAAGAGCCCGACTGCAAAAGCTAGCACTGGCAGGAAATCGCTTAAAGCATCTTCCCAAAAACATGAGTCGGTTGAAAAACCTTGAGCTAGTACGTATCTCAGCCAATCAGCTTACGGAGTGCCCTGATCAATTGCTTGGTCTACCTAAGCTTGCGTGGTTTGCGTTTTCTGGAAACCCCTTTAGCACTTCAAACATTGAAGTAAAGTCGGTTCCAGAAATTTCCTCATCCCGTTACACATTGAAAGAAGTGCTTGGGCAAGGTGCATCGGGAGTTATATCAAAAGCAAGCTGGAATCAGGAGCAAACACCGTTTCCTGAAGCTATTGCCGTCAAAGTATTTAAAGGTGAGGTAACCAGTGACGGCTACCCAAAAGATGAACTACAAGCATGCTTAAAAGTCGGGGATCACCCTAGCTTAGTAAAGTCATTAGCGCAAGTGAATGAAGATAGATACCTCGCACTTATCATGAGCCTCATACCACCACATTTTAAAAACTTGGGTCAACCGCCAACATTTGAAACCTGTACACGAGACACGTTTCCAGCAGGCTTTAAACTCTCAATCGAGCACATTGATAAAATGATTACTCAAATGAAAGACGTGTTTACACATTTACACGATAACCAAGTTTGTCACGGGGATTTATACGCGCATAACACCTTATTTGATAAAGAGGCGAATATTATTGTTGGAGACTTTGGTGCGGCAACGATGTATCACATGCTTAATAAGCAGCAGCAAGACCAAGTTAAAGAAATTGAACGTAGAGCTTTTCATTGCTTTATTGATGATTTGTTAAGTGTCTGTAAAGAAGACGATAAGGAAAGTGATAAATATTTGGAGCTTAAGCAAGTTTACTCTAAAAGATAAAGTCCATTTTTATAAAAAGCTTAATACGTTTTTATGCGTTAATAAGTTGTTAGTTTGACAAAAAATAGAAAAAAGGCATAATTGATCGTTTTTTCGCAAATAGAGTAGAGCTTTCTACTCTTTTATTGCTTAAGGCTGTTTAAGGTAATTGCTATGTCAAATTCTAATCACTTAATGTCTACTTATGCTCGGCTTCCGGTAGCGTTTAAAAGTGGCCGCAGTGTTTACTTGACGGATACAGACGGCAAAGAATATCTTGATGCGATTTGTGGTATAGCAGTCTGTGGTTTAGGCCATGCACACCCAGATATTGCCGCAGCCATTGCTGATCAAGCGAAAACCCTCGTTCATACCTCTAACCTGTACGAGATTCCACACCAAACTGAGTTAGGTGATAAACTTTGTGAGCTTGCTCATATGGATAAAGTATTTTTTAGTAATTCAGGCGCTGAGGCCAATGAGGCTGCAATTAAACTTGCGCGCTTGTATGGTAAGCAACAAGGTATAGAGCGCCCAAATATTATTGTTACCAACGGTAGTTTTCACGGGCGTACCATGGCAACACTTTCCGCAACAGGTAACCGTAAGGTACAGGCAGGTTTTGAGCCTTTAGTCGATGGCTTTGTGCGCGTCCCTTACAACGATATTGAAGCCATTAAAAAAATTGCGGAAACGAATAGTGATGTCTCTGCAATATTGGTTGAGCCAGTCCAAGGCGAAGGTGGTGTGGTAATACCCGATGCCGATTACCTTAGCCAAATTCGCGTGCTGTGTGATGAAAACAACTGGCTGATGATGCTCGATGAAATCCAAACTGGCCTTGGCAGAACCGGTAAATGGTTTGCCCATCAACACGCAAGCGATGCTAAGCCTGATGTGATGACGTTAGCCAAAGCACTTGGTAACGGTGTACCTATCGGTGCGTGTTTAGCCGCTGGCAAGGCCTCGGTAGTATTCTCCCCCGGTAATCACGGATCAACCTTTGGTGGCAACCCATTAGCTACGCGTGTTGCATTAACCGTGCTTGAGCTGATTGAAACTCAAAACCTGTGTAACAATGCCGCCAATATGGGGGATTATTTGTTAAAACAATTTAAGCTAGAATTAGGCGATGTAGAAGGTGTTGCCGATGTTCGTGGTTTGGGCTTAATGATTGGTATCGAGCTTAACCAAGACTGCCCTGAGTTAGTCAAACTAGCGATGGAGTATGACTTACTGATTAATGTCACTGCGGGCAACACCATCCGCTTGTTACCGGCATTAATTACCACGAAACAACAGGCTGACACGATCATCAAAGTTGTCTCAATTCTTATTAAGACCTCACGATAAAAAGAATACTGAATAAAAATAACAACTATTTCATACTATAAGGCAGAAGCATGACAACAACCAGACACTTCCTTACTTTAATGGACTTCTCGAAAGATGAGCTACAACAGCTCCTTACAAGTGCCATTGAAATGAAAAAAGACTTCAAAGCAGGCAAAATCTACGAGCCTTTAAAGAACATGACATTAGCAATGATTTTCGAAAAGTCATCAACGCGCACCCGTGTATCCTTCGAAGCGGGCATGAACCAGCTTGGGGGACATGCCATGTTCTTGTCATCACGCGACACCCAATTAGGGCGTGGCGAGCCAATTGAAGACAGCGCGCGTGTCATTTCTAGCATGGTTGATATTGTGATGATTCGCACCTTCGGCCACACCATTGTTGAAAACTTTGCAGCGCATTCAAACGTACCTGTAATCAATGCACTTACTGATGATTTTCACCCCTGCCAACTATTAGCTGACATGATGACTTACGTCGAGCATCGCGGCAGCATCCAAGGCAAAGTCGTCACCTATGTCGGCGACGGTAATAATATGTGTCATTCGTGGATGAATGCCGCCAAGCAATTTGGCTTTCACCTTAATATGGCATGCCCAAAAGGCTATGAGCCAGATACTAAACTATCAGCAGAACTTAGCGAATACGTGAGCTTATTTCATGATATTAACGACGCTGTTAAAGATGTCGATTTAATCACAACAGATGTTTGGGCAAGCATGGGCCAAGAGGATGAGCAAAAAATCCGCGAAAAAGCTTTTAAAGGTTTTAAAGTAGATGATGCTGTCATGGCGTTGGCTAAAAAAGATGCACTCTTCATGCATTGTTTACCCGCCCATCGTGAAGAAGAAGTTAGCACCTCAGTGATTGATGGCAAACAAAGCGTGGTTTGGGATGAAGCCGAAAATCGTTTACATGCACAGAAGGCTTTATTAGTAGCACTGGTGAAGGGTTTAGTTTAGGAAAGACTGAACAAGTCGATTAGAATTTAGCGTAGAAAAATTTGTCGCTATTTTTCACGAAGCCTATTTTAATCATCTTCGTTAGGTTCTAAGCCAACCGCTTTTCGCCCAAGAACCAATTTTATAACTACTCTGCCAATAATATAAATATCTCATAGAACATAAAGCGTAAGGAAGAAATGAGTCACACAATAAAAAATATTTTAGACTTTTGGTTTACAAAACCGATTAGCGATCATTGGTTTAACTCTGCTCCAGAGATCGACCAGCAAATGACCGATAACTACGTGGCAACATGGGAGAGCGCCAAGGCAGGTGAACTAGATGATTGGAAAAGCAGTGCTGATGGCTGTTTGGCTTTATGCATTTTGCTAGATCAATTACCTTTAAATATGTTTCGTAATAGCGCAAAAAGTTTTAGTACTGAACAACAATCCGTAAAGATCGTTAAACACGCGCTTGAGAAAGGCTTTGATGACGAGATCAACAATGACCGTGTTGCTTTTTTATACATGCCATTAATGCACAGCGAAAATATAGATGACCAAAACTTGGCCATCAAATGCTTTGAAAAAGCCAAGCTTGAAGGCAACTTACGATTTGCTAGACATCACCGTACCATTGTGGAAAAATTTGGGCGCTTTCCGCATCGCAATAAAGCATTGGGGAGAATCAGTTCAGACGCTGAAATTGAATACTTAAATTCGGATGCTGCATTTACGGGGTAGTTATACCCCATCACCCCGTTACTAACGCTACCCGAATCGCATCTAACTTTAAGCGTGCATTATCCAAATAGGATGCAAGTGCTTGAGCGCTTTGTTCAAGTTGTTCAACTTCCTCTTGACGAATATTGGGATTTACTTCGGCTAAGTTTCGCAGGCGTTCAACATCTTCTTTTGCCTCGGCTTGCATGGCTGCTTGAGCTTGTTGAATGATTTCGGCTTGCTGTGGCTTTACCTGCTTTTCTGCTTCATCAACCATCGCTTGAATTTGCGGGCGCGCTTGTTGGATTAATTGTTGTAAGATTTGTTTTTTAATGTGAGTGGCTTCTGCGTTGATAAAGTCATGCGATAACACATCGCTTAAATCTTTACCATTATTATCAATGACGATACGTACGCTTGATTCACTGATATAACGCGGCAGTTGCATAAACTTGGGGGCAGGACAATTTATGGTAAAAATAGCCTCCAACACCAAAGTACCTGCAGCGACTTGATCGGAATTTAATTCCATCGCACAAAACGTTGCATTACCACTTTCACTGGTAAGAATCATATCCATCGCGCCCATTACCATCGGGTGCTCCCACGTCATAAAGTGCATGTCCTCGCGTGATAGAGCAGTGTCGCGCTGAAAAGTCATCGTCATACCATCTTCTGGCAACCCAGGGAAGTTGGCATTCAACATGTGATCAGTTGGCTTTAAAATAAAACTATCTGCACCATGAATTTGTTGATCAACTCCGTACTGGTCAAAAACATCGTCCATAAAGTTCATTAGCTGGGTGGCATTGCTTGCGCCCATAACATCTAAAACCACTTGCTGAGCATGTTCTTTATGACAGGAGTTAAGCTCTAATAAACGGTCACGACCCTGTTGCATGGTGTACAAGGTTTCATCAGTTAAGGCTTTTGTGCGGCTGATTAAGTCTGTGAATTTTTCATCATCTTGTCCGATAAGCTCGCGTTCAACCTCGTTTTGGAATACCTCAAAAATACTATGACCGACGGAACAAACATGATTAAAAGCATTTAAGCCTTGGTCGTACCATTGCAATAATTTTTCTTGGGCTGTGCCTGCAAAATAAGGCACGTGTAGTTGTATCGTTTGGGTTTGCCCTATTCGGTCGAGCCGGCCAATGCGCTGCTCTAATAAATCAGGGTTTAGAGGAAGGTCAAACAAAATCAGGTGATGCGCAAACTGAAAATTACGCCCCTCGCTGCCTATTTCTGAGCACAATAATATTTGTGCTCCTTGGTTGGTATCAAGAGCATTATCTGCAAAATAAGCCGCTGCACGATCACGCTCAATAATACTTAACCCTTCATGAAAGGCGCTGGCATTAAAGCTGGTGCGCAAACGTAAGTGTTCTTCTAAAGCCAGTGCAGTTTCAGCACTAGCACAAATTAATAACACTTTTTCGTTGGGGTGTTTGCTCAACCATGCCTCCAGCCAAGGCACCCGTGGGTCTTCATTCAGCCATATTTCTGAGGGCAGGTTTGCTTCGGGGTGTAGCTGGCTGTTTAAATCAAACAGCTCTGTGGTATAAACTTCGGGGAGCTCTTGCTCATAAACATGTAATTCACGGTTTGGAAAGCCACCCACAGAATCACGCGTATTACGATAAAGCACTCGGCCTGTGCCATGACGATCTAGTAGACTTTGAATCATCGCCTCGCTACTTTCTGCGGAGCCATCAAAAGTTTTCACCGTATCTTTGCCTAGGTAGCCTTCAAGCTGCGTCAGTTTTTCAGTATCACCCAAATTACTGTCTTCATCTTGTAGCCATTCCACCAGTTCATTGACAGGCTTGTAGTTAGCCTCTTCCTCGGTGTATTTTTTAAGATCAAAAAAACGATCAGGGTCGAGTAAACGCAAGCGCGCAAAATGCCCTTCGATGCCTAGTTGCTCTGGCGTTGCGGTTAACAGTAATAAGCCAGGAACTTTTTGTGCCAACGATTCAATACATAAATACTCATTACTTATATGTGTCTCAGACCAGCCAAGGTGATGCGCCTCATCAACGATCATCAAATCCCAGCCCGCATCCACCGCTTGTTGATGACGAATTGGATTTTCAGTTAAAAAGGATAAACTACACAAAACCAATTGAGCACTTTCAAAGGGGTTGATATGATTTTCGGCATCGCCTTCATCTTCAATCGCAAAACAACGCTCTTCATCAAGCACTGTAAAACTTAAGTTAAAGCGGCGAATCATTTCAACTAACCATTGGTGCGTAAGTGTTTCGGGCACAACAATCAGGACGCGATTGACGCGCTCTGTAAGCAACTGTTGATGCAATATCAAGCCCGCTTCAATGGTTTTTCCCAAACCGACTTCATCTGCCAATAAAACACGAGGTGCGTGGCGCAATGCGACTTGGTGCGCAATATAAAGCTGATGCGGCAATAGCTGGATGCGCGGCCCGAGCAAGCCAAAGCTATCAACTTGTTGCTGACGATGGAAATGTTCTAAGGTTTGTACGCGCAATTCGAAACGCTTACTTTTATCTGCTTGCCCTGCAAATAAACGATCTTGCGGTTGGCTGAATTGGGCAAAACTATCTAACTCCAATTCGTGCAAGCCGACCTCATTGCCCGATTCATCAATATATTGATAAACAATACAGTGATTATGTTCAGCATGACCTGTTACTGTTACTTTCATGCCTTCTTCGGTTTGAATCTCCTCACCGATAGGATATTTGACACGATTTAACGGTGCGTTATCCATCGCGTAAACGCGAGTTTCATCAATAGCAGGAAAAATAATGGTTAGATGACGACCGTCTATTTTCTCGATAAAACCGATTCCAAGAGAGGACTCTGTATTACTAACCCAACGTTGACCAAGGTGAAATTCGTTCTTTTGCATAATTGACTTATTCTAGAGGAAGATAAAAGATAATTTTGCCACGGAAGACAATCGAAAACATCTGATATTAAAAGTTTTTAATTTGAATAGTTGAAATTAGTCGGATAAATAATATTCAACCGTTGAAACCACACGAACCTGCTTAATATGCGGATTATTCTTATCACGTTCACTAATGCTAAAGCGCCCTTGTGAAGCGCGTTTTATTTTACCTAACTTACTTTTTGAGTCTGTAGCAAATTTTTCAGCGACTTCACGTGCCTTTCTGGTCGCCTCTTCTATCATTTTTGGCTTAATTTCATTCAGTTTAGTAAAAATATACTCTGTCGCTAATTCATAACCCTCTTGAGAAAATACAATTCCCTGTTTTCCTAACTGAGCAAGTTTAGTCATCACAGCGCGCACACTTTTAACATTTTTTGAATAAACGGTAATCGCTTGTTTCGCATAAAAGCGAAACTCGGGCTGGTTATTGCTATTGTTATATTGGTTAAGTGATTTATCGGTTATTGAGGGAACAGCGATGGTTATCTCACCCTCACCAATACCGTTCTGAATAAAAAACTGTTTGATTGTAGCAACATTTTTATCAATTGATTGATACAGCAAATTCAAATCATTACCTGCCAAGGTAAACTGAATCGGCCAAATAACAATATCAGCATTGTATTCGTGCTCTGATAAGCCTTTAACTGTAACACTTCGATGCTAGTTGCTTGTAGTCAATTGCTGATTTTGCCAGCAGATAACCCAAGGTTGCAAGGCCTAAAAAGATAAAAAACCCTAACAGTAACGATCCGTTCTTATTGTTCGGTTGCATATAATCTCCATTTTAAAAATAACCGTGCATCAGCTAGACTTGATTATTAGCAAGCATACAACCTATTATAAATGAAAAGATTATCTAAAAAAGGAATAGCATGCAAATACAGAAACAGCTAATTTACCGTTGCTGGATATTATTTTCAATAGCCTTTCTCACTGCCTGTGGCTCTGGCAATAATTCATCCGATACTACGGCTCCAGTCATTACGCTTAATGGTCTTAACAATGTTCATATTATCCAAGGTGCTAACTACACAGAAGCAGGCGCAACCGCTGTTGATAATATTGATGGCAACTTGACAAACAATATTGTAATTTCAGGAGAGACAGTTGATACCAACACTGATATTGGAACAACCTTTACGATTACCTATAATGTTTTTGATGCAGCGGGAAATGGTGCTATAGAAGCTATTCGAACGGTCTCCATCATTCAGGTATCAAATACACAGCAGATCATTCCCACCCTTTCAGAAGCAGATAAAGCGAATTACCTTTTTCTTATCAATGAAGCAAGAGCCGAAGCAAGAGTCTGTGGTGATAGAGGAAATTTTCCTGCTGTAGCTGCTGTTACATGGAATGACAAACTCTATAAAACAGCTTATGAGCACAGCCAAGATTTGGCTAACAGTAATACTTTTTCTCATGATGGCTCAGGCACCACTACAGATTGGAGCGGCTACGCACTCAACAAAAAAAGTACAATGCGTGAGCGTGTTGCAACCTATGATTATCAATGGTCATGGATCTCAGAAAACATCTCCGTTGGTACAAGCAGAGACACCCCTGAAGAGGCGATGGATAGCTGGATAGAGAGCCCCGCCCATTGCCAAAACCTTATGGACCCCAACATGACTCAAGTCGGGATGGCGCTGGCTAAAAATAGCAGCTCAGAGTACATACATTATTGGACACAAAATTTTGGCAAGCCTCAATAATAGATTATTTTCGAGGGTACTATCAGCAACTTTATACAAGATAATGCTTCGAGACTATAAAGAAAGCCTTTCTACCACAAGGTCAGCATCCTTATCACCACGGCCTGATAAGTTGATAAGAATTGTTTTATCACTATCCATATCAGGCTCTATTTTCATGGCATAAGCAACGGCATGCGCGCTTTCTAAGGCAGGAATTATTCCTTCAATACGTGATAGATCCATAAAGGCCACGGCGATTTATACCTTGCTAATGCGGGCTATTTAGAACACAAATTATTAAATGCGGTTGCCGACAAGCCAAAACTAAACGTTTTAGTATTAGATATTGAAGCGGTAGAGCAGATTGATGTGACGGGTGAGGAAATGCTAGTCCATATGACCAGCCGTCTAAAAGAGGCAGGTATTGAGTTTTACATCACGCGCGCTAAGCACAAAGTCGAGGAGGTGTTAAAACGCTCAGGGCTTTATGAGAAAATTGGTGGCGATACGCATTTCTTTGGGCGACGTACTCATGCCGTTATGTACCAGCCGAAAGTTAAAAAGAACATGCCGAATACAAAAAAAGCAACATCTGGGCAGATTAACGCAAAGCTACCTGCATTAGCGTCATCACCCTGACTATGATCGCGGAAGTAACCCACAGCTTTCATCACCTTGTAACCAATCAAACCGATAAACATTTGCAGTGAAATAACCACTGATGTCATGATAAAGAAGGAAGGTTTCGATAACGTTGCTTCAAAGCCATGATGTAACCCCATTGATAAGCGAATAACCGTTATACCCATTAACGTTAAGATAGGTACCATCATCCAAAGACTCGCGCTGGTTGCTTTATCTACACCGTGCTCAAGGGTAGATTTGAAGGCAGTTGTCATTTTAATTACCATCAAAATGACTGCAATTGATAAGAAGAATATAGATGAAAACATGCCAATCGCATTGATTTCTTTATGATGACTCATCGCACCAGGAGCTGCTAGACCAACCGCAACCATGGTTAATGCAAAAATCGTAATCATCTGAGTGAAATTGTTTTTTTCACTAAGCTTGAAATCACCCTTAATAAAAATACGCGTAAAGTAATCACACAGTACTTTTAATGCATAAACACTAAGTATGAAGGACACGTTGACACTATTCCCTGATTAAACTGCACTAGACTGTATAATAGAAAAATACCATTTGAAAATTAGGTAGGAAAAATGACTATCATTAAACAAACTGATTTTATTGAAAGTATCGCAGATGCGTTACAGTTTATTTCTTACTATCACCCTGAAGACTTTATAAAAGCGATGCACGAGGCTTGGAAGCGTGAGAAAGCGCCTGCAGCCAAAGATGCGATGCTACAAATACTCGTCAACTCACGAATGTGTGCGGAAGGTAAACGACCTATCTGCCAAGATACAGGCATCGTCACCGTATTTTTAAAAATCGGCATGCAAGTAAGCTGGAATAGCGAGTTGAGTGTTGATGAGATGGTAAACGAAGGGGTCAGGCGTGCCTACCTTCACCCTGATAACGTACTGCGTGCCTCAATTCTTACTGAACCCGCCGGGGCACGAATCAATACTAAAGACAATACCCCAGCCGTTATTCATATGAGCGTTGTACCAGGAAACACGGTTGAGGTACAAATAGCCGCAAAGGGTGGCGGCTCTGAAAACAAAGCAAAACTGGTAATGCTAAACCCAAGCGATAGTATTGTTGACTGGGTTTTAAAAACCTTGCCTACGATGGGTGCGGGCTGGTGTCCGCCGGGAATGCTAGGTATTGGTATCGGCGGAACTGCTGAAAAAGCCGCATTACTGGCCAAAGAATCGTTAATGGAATCGATTGATATTCATGAGCTACGTGAGCGTGGTGCTAAAAACCGTATTGAAGAACTACGCCTAGAAATCATGGATAAAGTCAATCAACTTGGTATTGGCGCGCAAGGTTTAGGTGGCTTAACGACCGTGCTTGATATAAAAATAAAGGACTACCCAACGCATGCAGCCTCACTACCTGTTTGTATGATTCCTAACTGCGCGGCAACACGCCATACCCACTTTACACTTGATGGCACCGGACCCGCATTACAAACGGCGCCAGACTTATCCGCATGGCCTAACTTGGTTTATACCCCTGCTGATAATGCACAGCGCGTTAACTTAGATAACGTTACAAAGGACGATATTAAACGTTGGAAACCCGGAGAAATATTACTGCTTTCAGGAAAGATTCTTACAGGCCGAGATGCCGCACATAAACGCATTGTAGAAATTTTAGATAAAGGCGAACAGCTACCTGTAGATTTAAGAGGACGTTTTATTTATTACGTCGGCCCTGTTGACCCCGTAAGGGATGAAGTCATGGGACCCGCAGGCCCGACCACAGCAACACGTATGGATAAATTTACCGAGCAAATTTTATCGCAAACAGGCTTATTTGGAATGATAGGCAAGGCAGAGCGCGGTGATACAGCCATTGAAAGCATTAAAAAGCACCAGTCCGCGTATCTGGTGGCTGTTGGTGGGTCAGCTTACTTAGTCTCAAAAGCAATTATTGGTGCAAAAGTACTAGCATTTCCTGAGATGGGAATGGAAGCGATTTATGAATTTGAAGTAAAGGATATGCCAGTTACTGTTGCAGTGGATAGCAAGGGTGAGTCTGTACATAAGACTGGCCCTGGAGAGTGGCAGAGGATTGCTTTTTAAGCTCCACAAGAGCCAAAAAGTACATCGCTGCACACTTCCGCAAGGAAGTACCGATGTTCGTTGCAGCAACGTATTTACTAAAACCGTAGTACAAAACCAAGATTAATTGAGTTCACCACCTGCTATCGCAGATGGGAAGCTCACTAAACTAAATCAGGAAGTGTGTTTTTTCCCATGGAAGGCGCGCTCAGCGTACTCGTTTTTTCCTCCCCTTCTTCATTGAAGTTAAGCATCCATTCTAGGTTATTTTTAGAGGTGGCATTTTCCAACGCTTCATTGCGGGTAATTTTATTGTTTTTGTACAGTTCTGCCAAAGATTGGTCAAAGGTATGCATGCCATCCACAGCACCTTTTTCAATAATGTCTTTTAAACCTTGAAGGTTTCCTTTGCGAATAACTTCTGCTGTGAAAGGCGTATTAACAAGGACTTCTGTGGCTAAAACATAACGCCCATCAACACCAGGAATAAGACGCTGAGCTATAATAGCTCTAATATTCAGGGATAAATCCATGAGTACGCGCTCTTTTTGCTCAGAAGGTAATAAATACATTAAGCGTTCTAACGCTTGAATCGTACTCGTAGCATGCAAAGTACTCATGATTAGATGACCTGTATCCGCAAAGCCCATCGCTGCCTCTGCAGTTACCGAACTTCGAATCTCACCAACCATAATTACGTCTGGTGCTTCACGCATAGCTTCACGCATAGCATTTTCATAGGATAGGGTATCAAAACCAACTTCGCGTTGACCGATAATCGATTTATCATGGCGGTAGGTAAATTCTATCGGGTCTTCTATGGTAATGATATGCCCTGTTTTTCTTTCATTACGGTATTGAATCAATGATGCCATTGAAGTTGATTTACCCGCACCTGTAGAGCCTACAAATAAGAATAAACCTTCTTTTTTCATCACCAAGCTTTTTAAAATTTCGGGAAGACCCAGCTTTTCAGGGGGGAGAATATCTGAACGAACATAACGAATAACCATCGAGACTTCGCCACGTTGAAAATAGAAGTTAACTCGGTATCGACCTAGGTTTGAAACAGAAATACCTTTATTCATTTCTCTAGTTCGTTTAAAGACCTCCCATTCTTTATCAGACAATAAATCTTTTGTAAATGCTGCAATAATCCCTGGCATTAGCTTGTCTTTAGATATAGCTACAAACTCACCCATAATTTTGAGGTAAGCATGAGCGCCTGTAGTTAAATAAAGGTCAGAAGCATCTTTTTTGACCATAGCTTCAAGGTAAGGTGTAATTTTCATTTTTTATACTTCTTTTATTTTATTATTATGTGAGACCATTTATACGAATTGTTCGCTTATTTTTCGCCTTAATCTAATAATCCATGCAAAGGACTCAATGTGGTTATAGTTCTTCAATACTTTCTATCGAAAGAGTATCTGTTCCTTTAAAGAAATCACCTTTCTTTGAATGCCGACTATTCAGTTTTAACTGCAGACGCAAGTCATTGATAGAGTCAGCGTTACGCAAACCTTCTTGTACCGAAATCATTTTTGCGTCAATAAGGCGGAAAAGTGCCTGATCAAAAGTACACATACCGAGGTCATTTGACTTCGCTATAAGTTCTTTCATACCAGAGACATCACCTTTATGAATTAAGTCAGCCATCATCGGTGTATTTAGCATGATCTCTACTGCTGGCAAACGCCCTTCTTTTTTATCTCTTTTTACTAAGCGTTGTGAAACCACTGCTTTTAAGTTGAGCGATAAGTCCATCAACAATTGATCACGACGCTCTTCAGGGAAGAAGTTTATAATACGATCAATCGCTTGGTTGGTACTGTTTGCATGTAATGTAGTTAAGCATAGGTGACCTGTTTCAGCATAGTTAATCGCATACTCCATGGTCTCTCTATCACGTACCTCACCCAATAAAATCACATCAGGTGCTTGTCGCAAAGTGTTCTTCATGGCTATTTCGTAACCATTTGTATCGACACCAACTTCGCGTTGCGTAACTAAGCAGCCTTTGTGTTCATGAGTAAACTCAATAGGATCTTCAATAGTAACGATGTGACCTTCGGAGTTTTCATTACGGTAATCAATCATTGAAGCTAAGCTGGTTGATTTACCTGAGCCTGTCGCCCCAACCATAATAATAAGACCACGCTTGGTCATCGTAATATCTTTTAATACAGGTGGTAAAATGAGTTCTTTAAAGCTAGGGATATAGTCAGGTATATGACGAAGCACCATGCCAGAATTACCGCGCTGGGTAAAAGTATTAACACGAAAGCGCGCCTTCCCCGGTAAGCTAAGGGCAAAGTTAGTTTCCATATGCTCTTCAAATTCTTTTAATTGTTTGTCGTTCATGATCGATCGCACTAAAAAATTCGCTTGATCTGCATCCAGTTTTTTATCCGCCAAGGGTTTCATCAAGCCACTTATTTTAACGGAAGGTGCTGCCCCCATTGTGATAAAAAGGTCTGAAGCACCTTTATCTAGCACCGCGCCTAATAATTGATGAACATAGTTAATTGCACTGTCTTTATCCATTTTTATTCTTCTTTATTATTGATATTATTATTTTCGTAAAATTAGTTTTAAGCTTTTTGCATCAAGGCTGCAGGATTATCTGCTTTCTTCTTAGCAACCTCTGGTGTAATATGTCCTAAAGTCATTAATTTTTGCAGACCTTGATCAAGCGTTTGCATACCATCTGCTGCACCCGTTTGAAGTGCTGATTTCATTTGAGGTATTTTATTTTCACGAATCATTGATCGAACCGCACGTGTTCCCATTAATATCTCATGTGCTGCAACTCGCCCGCCGCCAGTACGTTTTAACAAGGTTTGAGAGATAACCGCTTCAAGTGACTCAGAAAGCATTGAGCGGACCATGTCTTTTTCTGCCGCAGGAAATACATCTACGATACGGTCAATCGTTTTAGGTGCGCTGGTTGTATGCAATGTACCAAATACTAAGTGACCTGTTTCAGCAGCACTTAATGCTAAGCGTATCGTTTCGAGATCACGCATCTCACCAACTAAAATAGTATCAGGATCTTCACGTAACGCTGAGCGTAAGGCATTATCAAAGCTTTGTGTATCACGATGTACTTCTCGTTGATTCACCAAACTTTTCTTTGAATGGTGAACAAATTCTATCGGATCTTCAATGGTTAAAATATGCCCATAGTCGGTATCATTTTTGTAATCCACCATGGCTGCCAGTGTGGTAGATTTACCTGAACCTGTTGGCCCGGTTACCAATACAAGCCCACGCGGTTTATCTGCAATTTTCTTAAAAATAGCCGGTGCATCTAGATCTTCTAAGGAAAGAATCTTACTCGGGATAGTACGAAATACAGCCGCTGATCCACGATTTTGGTTGAATGCGTTAACACGAAAACGGGCAACACCCGGTATTTCAAAAGAGAAATCAGCCTCCCAGTTTTCTTCATAGGTTTTACGCTGCTTGTCATTCATGATGTCATAAATCATGCTATGCACTTCTTTATGCTCCATAGAAGGCATGTTTACGCGGCGCATATCACCATCAACACGTATTAGAGGAGGCTCGCCCGCTGAAAGATGTAAATCAGAGGCGCCATTTTTTACTGAGAAAGCGAGTAATTGTGTAATATCCATTATGCGATTCTTCTTATTTTTATTATTATTGAATTATATTTGCATTAAATCGTTTTTAATTCGATTCATTCTTACAGGTAACTTTATCACAAATGAGCAACTTAGCAGATAACCTCCTGACAGTCGGTGCATCCATTACAAAATATGCCGAGCATTACCAAAGAAAAAGAAAAGAAATTCAGTTGCTTGCGGTAAGTAAACGGCATTCTATGCAGAAAATAGAAGAAGCTTTTAATTTAGGGCAAAAAAGCTTTGGTGAAAATTATGTACAGGAACTTTTAGAAAAAGCTCAACAATTAAGTCATTTGAACATTGAGTGGCATTTTATTGGGCCACTGCAATCAAATAAAACAAAGCCGATTGCAGAGACGGTAGACTGGGTTCACACGATTGACAGACTTAAAGTTGCTGAGCGCTTAAACCGGCAACGTCCAGCTGGACTACCTCCCATCAATGTATGTATACAAGTCAACATTAGTAATGAGGCCAGTAAGTCAGGAGTATTAGCCAATAATGTAGAGGCACTAGCGACTGAAATAATAAAACTACCACAACTTAAACTACGAGGTTTAATGGCGATTCCTGCGCCACAAGCTGACTTGAATAAACAGCGTGAGGCGTTTTCTAAGCTAACTTTACTTAAACACGACTTAAATAAAAAAGCTTTTCAGCTCGATACTTTATCCATGGGAATGAGTGCGGATAGTGAAGCAGCAATCGCAGAAGGTGCTACAATTATACGCATAGGAACGAGCATTTTTGGTACACGCAAATAACACGAGGTTAGTCATCATATGAGTAAAACGATTACATTTATTGGTGCCGGTAATATGACCCGCGCTTTAATTTCTGGTTTAGTGCAAGGTGAAAGTGCACTTACTATTAGAATTGCAGATCCTAATGAAGCACAACGAAATGCAATCACCAGCGCATGGCACCAAGTGACCGCTTTTAGTGATAATGCCAGCGCGATTGATGGCGCTGATATTGTGGTTTTCGCGACTAAACCACAAGTCTTACAAACGGTCTGTGAATCTTTCAAAGATAAGCTTACGACTCAAGGTATCGTGCAAAAAAAGCCGTTGCTCATATCCGTAGCAGCAGGGATTACCCTCGAAAGCATGCAGCAATGGCTTGGTTGTGACCTTGCTATTGTTCGTTGTATGCCGAATACACCTGCTTTAGTGCAATCAGGCATGACGGGGCTAGTCGCAAATCAAGTCACCAATGAAGAACAACGAAACTTAGCTGAAAGCATTCTTAGGTCGGTTGGCAATACGCTATGGTTTGGCGATGAAGATAAACTCAATGCTGTCACCGCAGTATCAGGCAGCGGCCCAGCCTATTTCTTTTTAGTGATGGAAGCCATGCAAGCATCTGCACAAAAACTAGGGCTAGATGAAAAAGATGCGCGTTTATTAGTCTTACAAACAGCCTTTGGTGCTGCCAAGCTAGCACTCGAAAGTGAAGATGATGCTGCAACCCTACGCCAACGAGTAACCTCAAAAGGTGGCACTACAGAAGCTGCTTTGAAAGTATTAATAGAAGGCGGATTACTAACGCTATTTGATGATGCGTTAAAAGCTGCTAATGATCGCTCTATCGAGTTAAGTCAGGGTTAAGTAAACGTTAAGTAAAATACTAAAAGGGCAGATTTGCCTAGATAAAAAAGGGGACAACAATGGGCTTAGCCGTAGATATTTCGGTTTTTTTAATTGATACAATTTTTACATTGTATATTGCAGCAGTCGTGATTCGCTTGATGCTCGGCTTTGTACGCGCAGATTTTAATAACCCTTTTTCACAGTTTTTAGTCAAAATAACCAGCCCAGTACTCGTGCCATTACGTCGTTTTGTACCTGCGATGGGGTCGATTGATAGCTCCGCTGTCGTATTGGCATTTCTGCTAACAGTCATTAAACTTGGCTTAACATTATTATTAAAAACAGGTAGTTTGCATTTTCCTGAATTATTAATTTATGCTGTGGGCGACCTTTTAAAATTAATCCTCTATATTTACCTGTTCTCTTTAATTATTCAAGCCATTACCAGCTGGATAGGTAACTCGCACGGTAACCCGATTTCGCCGTTATTAAATAGCTTAACCAACCCAGTTTTACGACCGATTAGAAAAGTTATGCCATTAATCGGTATGATGGATTTATCACCCTTGGTAGCGATCTTAGGAATTAATATTTTATTAATGGTTGTTACAAGGGTTTTTATTTAGATGTAAATTAATCAACTTATGACAAATACTAATAATAAAAACCAGGAAACAACCAGCCGACCTTTAAGGAGCAACACATATGCTCTTTAATAGCTTCGAATACATTTTCGCCTTCTTGCCGCTGGTTTTCTTTTTATATTTTGCGTTAACTAAAGTAAGAATCCACCTTGCACAAATTGTTTTAATTCTTGCTTCATTGTTTTTTTATGCATGGTGGAAGCTTGAATACTTACCTATTTTACTCGCCTCAATTGCCTTTAATTTTACTTTAGCAGATTTAATTAGAGAAGATAAGCTACAACGTTTTTTACCAAATAAAGCCGTTTTGATTTTTGGTATAGCCGCGAACGTAGCGTTATTGGGCTATTACAAATACGCTGATTTTTTTATCGAAAACGTTAATTCCACTCTAGCTACAGAATATGAATCACTCAATTTATTGTTGCCATTAGCGATCTCTTTTTTCACTTTCCAGCAAATCACTTACTTGGTGGATAGCTACCGCGGTGATATAAAAAAGCACAGCTTCCTAAGCTACACATTATTTGTGACATTTTTTCCACAACTAATTGCAGGGCCAATCGTTCATCATAGAGAGATGATCCCGCAATTTGAAACTAAGTTAAACTGGATTAAAGATTATAAAAATATCGTCATGGGCTTGTTTATTTTCTCGCTCGGCCTGTTTAAAAAAGTGATGATTGCCGATCAATTTGCAATTTGGGCAACGGCGGGTTTTGATGGCTCTCACCCGCTTAGCTTACTAGAGGCATGGGCAACGTCACTCTCCTACACTTTCCAACTGTATTTTGATTTTAGTGGTTATACTGACATGGCGATTGGTGCGGCTTTACTGTTTAACATTAAGTTGCCGATTAACTTTAACAGCCCTTATAAAGCCCTAAATATTCAAGATTTTTGGCGGCGGTGGCATATGACCTTAACGCGCTTTTTAACAGAGTATATTTATATTCCATTAGGCGGGAGCCGCAATGGCGAGCTCCGCACCTATATCAATATTATGATCGTTTTTCTTATTGGTGGGATGTGGCACGGCGCAGGCTGGACCTTTATTTTTTGGGGATTCTTACATGGGTTGGCTTTAGTGGTTCACCGTAGCTGGGGGAAATTATCCTTTCAAATGCCTCGATGGTTAGCGTGGTTTATTACCTTTAACTTTGTCAATATCGCATGGGTGTTCTTCCGCGCTAATACGTTTGACGACGCGCTAAAAGTCATCAAGGGGATGTTCTCTGGCAGCCTTGTTTTACCTGAATTTCTAGCCAGTAAATTAAGCTTCTTACAATCCTACGGCTTTGAGTTTGGGGCATTCAGCAGTGTTACACCCTTTAGCATTGCCTTTACCCTATTTGGTTTTGGGTTAGTGTTATTGCCTAAAAACACGATGCAATTAATGCAAGATCAAGTTGTTAGTACCCGCACCATGCTACTTTCAGCGTTACTTTTTACTATAAGCATTCTGTCCTTTTATAAGGTTTCAGAATTTATCTACTTTAACTTTTAAGACTTTTTAGGGGCAAGACTATGACAAATAAAAGTAAAGTTAAATTATGGATAAGCTTAGTTTTCACTGCCACTATTGCGGTTGTTTCTTTAAATTATGTTATTGATCCTTTGTGGGTTTTTTCTCACAGCAACTCACTCAACAATAAGCAGCCCGTATTTAATGAACGCCAACAAAAAACCAATAAGTTCTATTTTGGCTTAGCCAACAAGACAACCCAGCAATATGATGCGTTAATGATTGGTAGTAGCCGTGGCGCAATGTTTGACCAGAATGATTTTACCGACATGAAACTGTTTAATTATTCTGCTAATAATATGGCACCGTGGGAATATGCAGGCTGGATAGAGGTCGCCAAACAAATTAAAGGCAGTGACTTTAAAAATATTGTCATTGCCCTCGATTTTTTTAGCGCACAAGGTGGCCTCGATGAAAAAGCAATAGACCCTGAGAAGCAACCACAAAGCTACTTAATACGCGCGCAAAAATCACTTTATCCCTACCGTTCTTTACTTAGCTTAGACACAGCTAAGAATGCTTTCAACGGCCTGATGAAATCAATCCGCTCACCCGGTGTTGAATATTATGATAGGCAAAATGTGAAGTACGCCAGCCAAGTTCCAGCAGAGCAACGCGATGAATATATCCAATGGAATTTAGCAGACCACCAAAAAGATTTTGGAGAAAACTATCAATATAAAACTGATTGGCCTGATTTATTAGAAAACTTAAAAGCGCAAAATCCAACGTCTAACTTTATAATACTTACAACACCCGTTAGCAAAGTATGGTTTGATGAGTTTATAAACCCAACACATTTAAATGACTACAAGCGCTGGCTAAAAGACACCGTGCAGGTTTTTAAAAAAGTACATCATTTTATGGATGTGAATAGTGTTACCGAGAACCTAGATAATTTTTTTGATGCGCATCACGTTTATAAAAACATTACCCAAATCATGGCAAAAAAAGTGAGCGGGGATAATGGTGTTTCGAACAAAAGCCTACCCGATGATTTTGGTGTGATTCTAACACCTGAGAACATTGAGGCTTATCTGACGAGGTTTTAAAATTAATTCAATAAGTTAGTCTTCAATTATTCGCTTTATTATAAATATGCAGCGGGGTTTCAGCCATTTTTCACTCGCATCCGAGCCGTGAAAAAGTCTCAACTTATAGGGTTACCACTGAATTTCGACTTTACGACGACCCCATTTAAAAGCATTGCGTTTATTCATACCCATGTAAATATCAATCTTTTTGCGCCAGCGCTTATTCATTTTATCAAGCACCAAATACTCACCTTCAAGCCCCTTAATACGAACTTTTTGACGATGCTTTAAACCGTATACATTCAATAAATCACGCGATACCGCAATGACTTTCATACCCGGCGCTAAACGATCACCCCATGCCGCAATATTCGGTGTACTATCGGTTTGGCCAACGTGAGAGGTATAGGCTGTAGCAGTAACGCGAAGCGTATTAAAATACCTTTTAGAACTTCTTCTCATTGATGTTGGTGTGACTCGCCATTCTGAACCCCATGTGCGAACTCTGGTGAAGCCCTGGTTTTCTAATGTTTGGTAAATAGCCTCAACCTGATCTGAATGCGATGCATTTAACGTTGTCTTTATTGTATTTCGTCCTGGGCCTGCCATCGTGGTAGCAGAATAACCCGCAAGGGTGAGTAGTAATAAAAGTTTATGTACGTTAACTAGCATTCTATGTCGCTCGGTAATTGATAAATATCCTCCCCCAAGGACGGAGCGTATATTAGCAAACAATGATAAACTAATAAACCTTTTAGTTTTCGCCGTATAAAATACATTACATTCAGCTACTTATGGTAAATTTAATCCCTCTGCATAAAGGTGATATTCATAAAATTCCAGTTGAATGCCTCTATATTGGCCGACCTAGTATGCAAATTTATTGATTTTTCTATCTGGGAAATAGAGTTTTCTAGGTAATTGAGTTCATTCTTGGCTTATGAGAGAATTGAAGCTTAAATTAAAGGGGTATTTCATGTTTAAACGACTCACAATTTTGTCTATTGCACTTTTATTGGGCTTAAGCGCCTGCAGTAATGACGATGATGATAAAAAAGAAGCTTCAATAAAGGAAGAGTCAAAAATCATTTTATCTGCTAAGGGCATCGGCACACTTAACGCTGATAGTTCTTTTAATATGCATCAAGTGACTTTGGCATTTGGTAACTATAATGTTGTGGAAGAACTGAATTACCACACTGGCACGCCTTACCCTGTTATTCGAATCGCTGATGGTGTTAAAAACTTGATGACGATTATCCCCGATGCTTCACAGCAAAATATTTATTCGGTAATTGTAGAAGATAACCTCATTAGCAACAGTTTAGGTCATCATTTAGGCACGCCTTATAAAACTGTTTATGCTAAAAAAGTAGAACAATGTCAGGCAGGCTCGGAGGATATGCTGGGCAAAGCACTGTGCTACGCACCGAATACTCCTAATATTATTTATGTCTTTCACGGCAAGTCAGGTAGTTCTGTTGATGGCAAGCTACCATCAACAGAAGACTTACAAGAATGGAGTTTAGAATCCATAATTTGGCGCCCCAAGTCTAAATAGACTCATTTAAGAGGTTAGTTATGAGCATAGAAAAAAAACTCCAAGAACGTAGTGGTTCAAAATGTGAGCTTTGTGGTGCGACGGATAGTTTAAATGTCTACAACATTCCACCTAATAATGATGCTAGCGTTGATCAAAGTGTATTCGTTTGTAGCACCTGTAATGAACAGATTGAAAAAGCTGAAACAATGGATGTAAATCATTGGCGTTGCTTAAATGACAGCATGTGGACACCCGTACCTGCAGTACAAGTAATGGCGTGGCGAGTGCTAGATCGATTGAAAAATGAAAGCTGGGCACAAGATTTATTAGACACCTTGTACCTTGAAGATGATGTACAGCAATGGGCAGAATCAGCGGTAACGGAAAGTGAAGATGATGATCCAACTAAAGACAGCAATGGCACAACGCTTAATGCAGGCGATACCGTTACCTTAATTAAAGACTTGGTTGTTAAAGGCGCAAACTTCACCGCTAAGCGTGGCACCGTGGTAAAAAATATCTCATTAACCACCAACCCAGAGCATATCGAAGGTAAAGTTAATGGTACACGTATTGTATTAGTGAGTGCTTTTTTGAAAAAGCTTAATATGCGGATAAACCAAAGCTAGGAGGCTAGCATGTCTGATTGTTGTTCGACTAATAACACCCCTGACAACTCCACTGGACGTACAGCGCCCAACAAACACATTTGCCCTGTTAATGGCAAGCCTTATACCAAAATACCCCGCCATACGATTTTTCATCACCTAAAGCAGCCTTGGCTTTGGAGCCACGATGATAAAGAACATGAAGAGCAAAATTACTATTTTTGTGATGACCCTGACTGCGATGTGGTCTATTTTGCAGAAGATAATCGCGTCATTTATTCGTCACAACTGCGGACAAAGGTTGGTATTAAAGAGAGGGATAACAGCAATGAACTTGTCTGTTATTGTTTTGGTGTCACATTTTCAGACGCACAGTTAAGCGATGCTCCCAAAGCCTTTGTTATAGAAAAAACAAAACAAAAGATCTGTGCCTGTGAAACCCGGAACCCTTCAGGTCGTTGTTGCCTTAAAGACTTTCCAAAAAGATAAAAACTATTTCGGAATTTTCTTGTTTTAATGGGCGCGCTCTTAATTGACAAAAAACCCCCATAGTTCTTGACAAATAAATGTGAAAACGGTCTAATTGCGCCTCGCTTTTCGCGAAGTCTGCTTATCAAAGCATGGCCCGATAGCTCAGTCGGTAGAGCAGAGGATTGAAAATCCTCGTGTCGGTGGTTCGATTCCACCTCGGGCCACCATTTTGTGCTTTACAAACCCGCTCCTTCTCTCTCAGCTAAACACTATTCTATTCCTCTAATGATTTAGATCATTGATATAGTACCCGCTTGCTAGTACATTCATTTCCTCCATTGATCATAATTAGGATTTTCAATATGTCAGAATCATCATTAAATACCGTTGATATTGAAGCTGTTAAGAACTACCTACTTAATTTACAAGACTCCATTTGTGAGCGTTTAGCAAAAGAAGACGGTGGCGCAGACTTTGAAGATGATGTTTGGCAACGTGAGTTCGACCCCAAAAAGCCCGGCATGACAGGCGGTGGCCGCACGCGTTTGTTAGTGGATGGCAATGTCATTGAGCAGGGCGGGGTAAACTTTTCACATGTTTTTGGTGATAGAATGCCGGCATCCGCCACTGCCCAACGCCCTGAGTTAGCAGGTCGTTCATTTCAAGCAATGGGTGTATCTTTAGTGATTCACCCAAAAAATCCGCATGTACCTACCTCGCACGCTAACGTACGTTTTTTTATTGCTGAAAAGGAAGGTGAAGACCCCGTCTGGTGGTTTGGTGGTGGCTATGATTTGACCCCTTACTACGGCAATGAGGATGATTGTGTCACCTGGCACCAAACAGCCAAGGATGCCTGCTCACCTTTTGGTCATGATGTCTACCCACGATTTAAAAAATGGTGTGATGACTATTTTTACCTAAAACACCGTGATGAGCAGCGTGGTATTGGCGGCTTATTTTTTGATGATTTCAATGAGTGGGGTTTTGATAAATCGTTTCAATTTCTACAAAGTGTCGGCAATAGCTATGCTGATGCCTACCAACCCATTATGGCAAAGCGCAAGGAAGTGCCTTATACCGATTCGCAGCGTGATTTTCAGTTATACCGACGCGGACGCTACGTGGAGTATAACTTAGTATACGACCGTGGGACGTTATTTGGCCTTCAGTCAGGCGGCCGCACCGAATCTATACTAATGTCGATGCCACCGTTGGTTAAGTGGAAGTACAACTGGCAACCAGAGCCTGGCAGCGAAGAAGAAAAATTATATGACTATTATTTAAAGCCTAAAAACTGGTAAATAACGGGCTTAGTCTTTTTCATTCAATGGAACACGAGGTTGCTTTGATAACTTAGACATTTTCATAAAAAACCAGCCCAAAGCAACAATCATGAAAATAATGGTGAACGCGACCCAAAAGCCACTTTGACTAAAAAGTATGTCTTTCATTTTTACGACCTCTACTCTCTGTTTATTACTCTGTAAGAGTAAATGAGAGCAGAAATGAAAACCTTGTCATAGGTCAACAAATAAGAATCTAGTTATCCTTTTGGTGTAGATCCTTAAGTTTTCTCGTTAAAGTATTTCTTCCCCAACCCAATAGTTCTGCCGCATCTTTTTTACGTCCGCTGGTTTTTTGTAACGCCTCTTTAAGCGCGATACTTTCTACCAAGGGCATAATCTCATCAAGAATACGGCTATCACCCCGTTTTAAGCGCTGTGCAATATGTTGCCGCAACAATGTTTGCCAACTCTTATCATTATTCCCCGTCGTTTCTTTTAAGTCTTGCGGGAGGTCATCTAGCGTTATCTCATGACCTGTTGCCATTACGGTTAACCAACGGCTGGTATTTTCTAATTGGCGCACATTACCTGGCCACTTTAAGGTCAGTAGGTAGTTAATGACCTCAGGGCTTAAGGATTTTTGCTCAATCGTTAACTCATGCGAGGCTTGAATCAAAAAATGATTAAGCAATAAAATAATATCGTCATCGCGTTCTCGTAATGCAGGAATTTGAATACGGATAACATTTAAACGGTGAAATAAATCTTCACGAAAAGAGCGCTGCTTAACCTGTTCTTCTAAGTTTTGATGGGTGGCCGCAATAACCCGCACATCGACTCTTACAGGCTTTGTACCCCCGACGCGATAAAACTCCCCATCGGCAAGTACGCGTAATAAGCGTGTTTGTAACTCGGCTGGCATATCGCCTATCTCATCCAAAAAAAGCGTACCACCATTAGCCTGCTCAAAACGACCTTGGCGTTGAGCCTGTGCGCCAGTAAACGAACCTTTTTCATGACCAAACAATTCTGATTCTAATAAATCCTTAGGGATGGCAGCTGTGTTAATAGCAATAAATGGTTTATTCGCACGCGGGCTATGTAAATGTAATGCCTTGGCGACTAACTCTTTACCTGTTCCAGATTCGCCAGTAATTAACACAGAAATACTGGTTTTACTTAAACGACCTATCGTGCGGAACAGCTCTTGCATGGCAACGGACTTGCCTATAATTTCTTGTTGAGTAACCGGCAGCTCATCTTTAATCTTTTTGGCGGGAGTTTGATTGGATGCGCACGCACGACGGGCTAACTCCGTCGCCTCATTAATATCAAAAGGCTTTGGCAAATATTCAAAAGCACCGCTGTCATACGCCGACATTGCGCTATCCATATCAGAATGTGCCGTCATAATAATGACGGGTAAATCAGGGTATATTGTATGAATTTCTTTAATTAACTCAAATCCATCCATGCCAGGCATACGAATATCAGAGATAATGGCACCTGGCATATTGCTTTCATCTTCATCGCGTAATTGCCGCAATAAGTCTGAGCCACATTCAAACGCAGTGACATTCATTTTTGCATTTTCTAACGCCCGTTGTAGTACCCAACGAATTGACTGATCATCATCCACTATCCATAGTTTTTCAGGCATGAGTTTTTTCCTGTTTATTGTCATTATTGCTTAAAGTTGTAATCGGCAACAGCAAGGTAAAGCATGTTTTATTTGGCTTTGATTCAAATTCGATAATGCCATGATGCCGATTGGCTAAAGATTGAGCAATTGACAAACCCAATCCAGTACCTTTTGCCGAACCACTAATCATAGGAAAAAAAAGCTTATCGCGGATCTTGTCTGGCACGCCTTGACCATTATCAATAATATCTAAACGTAGCGCTAAACGATGCAGTTGATGATTAATGGTAAAGTTTCGCAGTACGCGTGTTTTGAATAAAATATTACCCGAGTCCCCAACGGCTTTTATGGCATTGCCCGCAATATTAAAAACCAGTTGTATTAGGCTATCTCTATCTGCATTTAAATCAGGAATGCTTGGGTCGTAATCAAAGCGTAATTCAACTCCTTTAGGCATATCGACAAGGATAAGTTTACGTACACGCTCTAAAACTTCATGGATATTTACTGCTTCATTTTTAACCGGCTGAGGTGACCCAAGCATACGATCAACCAGTTTTTTCAAACGATCAGCCTCTGAAATAATGATGTGCGTATAATCTTTTAAACCATTATTATTTGTTGCTTCTAGCTCGGTTTCTAACAACTGCGCTGCGCCACGAATCCCCCCTAAAGGGTTTTTAATTTCGTGTGCCATGCCGCGTACCAACATTTGAGTGGCTTCTTGCTGGTTTAATAATTGCTCTTCTCGTGATAAACGTAATTGGTGGTCTACACGGTGAAGCTCTAAAACAATGCCAATTAACTCCCCTATATTAAAAATAGGGTTGGCAATACAATCAACCAGAATATTTTCATAATGAGCGCCTTGTAAGTGACACTCCCGCAAAGTTTGTGGTTCTTTATGATTGATCACATGGTTTAAATGCTGCTTGATTGCTTTGTCTTTAAATAAAAATGAAAATGGCTTATCAACAGCACGGCTGCGACTTTGACCGAATAAGTTTTCTGCAGCCGCATTCATTTGAGTGATCATTAAGGATTGATCCAATGCGACCACAGCCGTACTCAAAGCGTCACTGAGCGCATGAGTGAAAACAGTTTTTTGGGAATTATCGAAATTCATAGTACACACAATGCAAATTTCATGCCTATTCTTCGGCATATATACTGTCAAACATCAGGGGAAACTCACTGCTACGCACTAATCTTAAGCTATTCGCACCGAAATAGTGCGGTTATTTGTCAATTGTTGTGACTATTCATGAGTAAAGAATAATTAAAAATCTAAAGTATCACCAGAGTTAACTTACCACTCCAAATAATATAAGAGACCTAAAATAACTAAAAATTGAACGGCTGCCAGGCCCTTCCAAAAAGCGAGTGGATTACGCTCTAACAACGGCTGTGATGTTGCTTTATCCAACAAGGATTGATTCGGCTTGCTAAAATCAGTTAAAAACTCAGACAACAAACTATAGCGTTTTTCAGGGGTAGGATTAACGGCTTTTTGCAAGCATCCATCCATCCAGTCCGTAACTTGTGGGTTGTACTGTCGCGCAGGAGTGTAGTGAAATTTCTTTTTTGCCGCACGCTCAGGGCTTACCTCACCATAAGGCAGCCTACCAGTAAGCATTTCGTAAGCGATCACTCCCAATGAAAAAACATCTGAGTTGTTACTTCCCGCTTCACCCTTAAAATACTCTGGCGCAGAATAATTAGCCGTACCAACGATTTGATTATGCTCAATGACCGACTTTATCTCTGCTAATCCTGCAATCTTAGTGGAACCAAAATCAATAATTTTTAAAGTATTGGACTCATCTAATAAAATATTATCAGGTTTTAAATCTTGATGAATCATTTCCATACGATGCATCGCCCGCAAGCCCCGCGCTATCTGATCTACCGTGCCTCGAACTTGGGTAATAGATGGGCTAGGGTTATCCGCCATCCATTGTTTTAAACTTTGTCCCTGCACGTATTCGACCACCGTATATAAAAAAGTCCGCTTACGATCGGTGCCGCATACTTTAATTAAGTGTGGCGATGAAAGACGTTTGGCCACCCACTCTTCATGTAAAAATAAATCAATATAAGAAGGGTCATCTTCAAAGTTGACTGAAGGCGTTTTAATCACCACTTTACGGTGCTTGTCTTTTATTTTTTCAGATAGCGTATCGACGGCTAAATAAACTTGTGAGCGTGAAGTAGCATTAAGCTCGCGTACAATTTTATAACCATCAAGCAGGTTTCCCGCGGTTAAATCAGGTGGGAAAGGTAGCTGAGTAAGTTGTTCGTAAAATTCAGTTTTATCAGGATCTGGAACATGTTCAATCAATACCGCCTGAGCGCTGATATTATCTTTACTCTCATTAGTAGAAGCAGCATTAATCAACTCATCGGTGATCGTATGCGGCGTTTTCCGGTGCGCTTCCAGCACTTTCTGGATTTCTTTATCACTCACGTAATCATGCACGCCGTCGGTGCTAAGCAGGTAAAGATCACCCTCTTGAATGGCTGTTGACCGGTAATCAATTTCTAAGTGCGTATCAATGCCGATTGCACGGCTTAAATAATCCCTATCATTACTAATCCAAACACGGTGATCACGCGTAAGCTGGACTAAATCAGAGCCCCTTAAACGGTAAATACGACTATCACCGACATGAAATAAATGTGCGGTTTGTGATTTTATAACAATCGCACTAAACGTCGTTACCATCCCTTTTGCCGAACCGTAGCGTTCCTGCCCTTGAGAATACAACCAAGTATTTAAAGCTGTTAATATTTTAGTTGCCGCCTGCTTAACCGTCCACGATTCGGGAGTGCCATAGTAGTCATCAATAAACTGCCCCACACACACTTGACTCGCTTCCTTACCGCCGTCGCTGCCACTCATACCATCGGCAATTGCAATCGTAATGCCTTTACTTTCGAGTTGCATAGCATCGTCGGATTTGCTGGAAGGTATATGAAAACCTACAAAGTCTTCGTTTTCAGGCTTAACGCCTGCCGTTGAAGTTTGGCCGATGGTAACTCTGAGGGATTTTGTCATGATTTAATGGTGACTACTGTGTGGTTAAGGAAAGACCGATCAAGTCCAATTATTTTATGCTGGCTAGAATCATCCTGATTTTCCACAAACTCCGCGACAATAGAGCGGCTACCCTCGTTTACTTTATGAAAAATAAGAACAATTATATTTCAGCCTAAAAGCAACTGGACTTAATGTGGCATAAGAAAAGTTTCAATACCTCCAAATATCGACATCGATACCCGTAGCTCGGATTTTATCCGCCCGTGCTGAGATATAACGCTGAAAATTTGGTTCTGTTTTATAAGATTCTGTGAGCACGTAATCAAAAACAGATTGGATATGAAAACTGCGCATTTGGACATCAATTCGCATCACTTCCTTACCCTTTTTATTGAAAAAAACTATTGCAGGCAAGTATGCGATATTGAGTGAGTCTGCCCAGTCTTTCACCGTTGTTTTAACCCCCTTCGGGGTAGTTAAAGGCGTGCTCGCATAACGAGACAACTGTACATTTTTAAACTGTTTAACCAACTGTCTCGTGGTCTTATCTTGAAATGTTTTGTTGTGAAGTAAATCACAGTTTTTACAGTTTTTTTCTTCAAAAAATACGGCGAGATATTGTTCAGATTGTTGAGTTAACGCATCAAGATTAAGCGCTTTTATAAAAAAGTCTTCTGTATGAAGTTTTGACTGCCCGTTACTTACATTTCCCTTACTTACAGTGATACCAAATGACTCTTCTTCCACGTTACTTGTATTTTTTCTAGTGGCTTTACGCGTTGAGGCATAGTGGCCAAAGCTACCTTTTTGCTCTTGCTTTTTAGCGACAAAATCGAGCGACAATTTAAATGTTTTTGGAGGCACATAACCATTCAAGCGGTGGATGACTTTTTTATTTTCATCAAAAAATAGCAAGGTCGGTGTATACTGGATATTGAGAGCTGCGGCAAAGGATTTTTCACTGTAATCTTTACCAGCCACACTAATCACATCGCGGTCACCCCACATATTGATTGCAATAATTTCAAAGTTTTTACGAAAGTAAGCTACTAGTCTTGGATCAGAAAAGTTCTCTTCCCAGAGCTGACTACAATAAGGGCAACCTGGTTGCCAAAAGTACAGCACTAAACGTTTATCAGCCTGCGTTGCGTCGTTGACATCTTCATCTAAATCAAGAAAACTTTCTTTAAACCAAGTGGGATGAGTCGCTGTTTTCCCGCCGCGGTATTCGCCTTCTTTGATTGTTTTTTCAGCATAAACAAACGAACTCATAAAAAACAGAGCCATAAAGCCTATAAAAATGTTTTTTAACACGACTTCCTCCGAAGAATGTAACAATAAGTTTTTGATATGTTTACAAGTAGTCTAGCACTTCTATTGCGTTAATTATCAAAATGAGTAAACTGTATCTTTTGGGCGTTTTCTAAAAAACAATTCTAAAATTCACTATGATTGAATTCAAATCAGTTACCAAGCAATATCCGACTGGGCAGTTGGCATTATATAATGTTAATTTAAAATTAGCACAGGGCGAGATGGCTTTTCTTACCGGTAATTCTGGCGCGGGTAAAAGTACCCTGCTAAAGCTTATCGCCATGCTTGACTTCCCTTCCGAGGGGGAGGTTATCATTGCTGGGCAGAACTCATCATCCCTTAAGAAAAATAAAATTCCTTCGTTTAGACGTAACATTGGCATGATCTTTCAGGATCATCACTTACTTTATGATCGTACCATTTTCGATAATGTCGCCCTACCTTTAAAATTTGAAGGCATGAGGCTCAATGATATTAAGCGTCGTGTGCGTGCAGCACTGGATAAGGTCAACCTGCTACAAAAAGAAAAAGAATACCCCGTGATGCTTTCTGCGGGCGAAAAGCAGCGGGTCGGTATTGCTAGAGCGGTAGTGAACAAACCGATGATTATTTTAGCGGATGAACCAACCGGTAATCTTGACCCCGATTTAGCCCATGACATTATGCAAACCTTTAAGCAATTTAATGACTTTGGCTCAACCGTGTTAATTGCCAGTCATGACCACTCCCTTATTCAAGATACGAAAAAGCGCACCATCGTATTACGCAAGGTAAAAACCTAATGGCCAAGAAACAAGCATCTACCGCTTCTGTTGGCGTATTAGGTCATCATAAAGAAGCCGTTTCTTTTAGTTTATCGCGTTTATGGCAGTCACCTTTATCCACATGGATTACCTTGGCCGCAATAGCAATTGCCTTATCATTACCTGCCAGTTTGCACCTATTGCTCAAAAACCTAAAATCATTAACCGATGATAAGCGCGAAGTACCGACTATTTCACTGTTTATCAAACAAGGAATTTCTGAACAGCAAGCGTATGACCGAGGGCAATTGCTAGAAGAGTTGACTGAAATAGATAAGGTCGTTTTAGTGCCGCGTGATGAAGCATTGGCGGACTTTAGAAAAATAACAGGTTTTGCTGAAACCCTAGAAACACTCGATGAAAACCCCCTGCCCCATGTATTAGTTGTCACACCCCATTTAAATATGATTGGCCAACCCGGTTTAGACCTTAAAAAATTATCAAAAAAACTAGAAAATTACCCTGAAATAGACTTGGTTCAAATGGACATTGAATGGGTGCAACGGCTTAGGGGAATTCTAAGAATAGCCGAGCGAGCGATATTGGTAGTCTCCATATTACTCGCACTGACAGTTTTGTTAGTCGTGGGCAATACCATCAAGTTAAATATAGAAAATCGCAAAGAAGAGATCGAAGTCTCTCAACTAATTGGTGCGACCTCGGTCTATATTCGACGGCCTTTTTTATACAGTGGGCTTTGGTATGGTTTGTTCGGTGGGGTGATGAGTTTAGTCTTCGTGCATTTTGCTCTATTGTTTTTAATCTCACCCGTGAACGAACTTGCCCAACTCTACGGCAGCACCTTTACCATTAGCGGTTTAGGCTTAAAAATCACCCTTTATATTTTACTTGCTAGCAGCTTATTAGGCCTAATTGGCGCATGGATAGCGGTAGGTCGTCATTTGAGAAAGAGCAATATTTACTAAAAATCATAGTTTGGTAACACGCTTTAGGCTTATGATAGTAGCTTCTTATTGCTAGGAACTTACGAAAAGTGTCATTCTCTGATCCCATTCTTTTTATTATTCTTTGCTTATCGGGCGCTGTCGCGGGATTTTTAAATGTACTTGCAGGTGGCGGCTCTGCCTTAACTATTCCTATTATGATTTTTCTTGGTTTTGATGCTACCGTTGCCAACGGTTCGAACCGAATCGCGATACAGGTTGAAGCGATCACGGCTGTAGCAGCGTTTAAAAAACAGCAGCATGCTGATTTCCCTTTAAGTTTAAAACTCTCATTAATGACCTTACCCGGAGGTATTTTAGGTGCCTTTTTTGCGGTTAAAATAGATGATGCTTTATTCACAAAGATACTAGGATTTGTGATGATTCTGATTGTTATTTCCTTGATAATTCCTAAAGCTGAATTAATAAAACATGCTAAGCAACACACATGGACAAACTGGCTAGCATGGCCAGTAATGTTTGCCGTAGGTTTTTATGGCGGATTCATTCAAGCGGGTGTTGGCTTCATTATTATGGCAGCCTTATTACATTTATACCGCATGGATTTGGTCAAAATTAATATGCACAAAGTGTTTATTGTGATGGTGTTTACCGTACCTGCTGTGATTGCTTTTATTATAACTGGAAATGTAAATTGGTTTGCGGCTCTCGCGTTGTCACTCGGAATGATTGCGGGTACATTGGTCGCAGTAAAACTGGCTATTACGAAAGGCGAAAAAATCGTGCGAATGGTCTTGGCTTTATCGCTATTGATTATTTCGGCGAAACTTTTTCTGCTTTAGAGGAGGCGCTGGTTTATTACGTTCGATCATATCAGCTCTAACGCCTAAAAAGGCTTTTACAGCTAGTCTGAGAGTTCTTGATTATTACCTTATCTGATTTATGATTGCTTAAATATAAAAATAAGCACGTCATGAACAAAACCGAAATAATAAAAATACTGCAACAAGCAAGACCTCAGCATGTCGATTGGGTTCGGCAGGGGCGTTATTTAGTTAAAGGTCTGCCGCAAGAGAAAATTAAAAAGCCTCAGAATTGTGATGCCTTAGTATTCGGCAAATGGTATACAGATGAAGGCTATAAACTGGTCAATATCCCTCAACTCGAAAATCTTTATAAACTACATCAAGATGCAAGCAAAGCTTATATGGCTTTATACTACATGACTTTTGATCGGCGCAAACAGGCACGTTCAACCTTGATTTTGGCTAATAATATAGAAGTGCCTGTAGAGGAAAGAAACTTTCGCCAGCAGAAGTTAAATATTCTTGAAGAACAGGTAAAGCTATTTCTTAAGGCTATTCCGCGTGTTGAACGTCAGGTTAATTCAACAGAAGAAGAAACCTTTGATAGCGTTTGGTTTGAGTAGAGATAAACCTCTTAAACACTTATAAATCATAGGGTCTAAAAGCTAAATCTACTTTAGATAAAATACCCCCCCGCCAAATGTTGTAACCCAAGGTTTACCTACGGGTGAATAAAATACCCGTAGTGGGTGACGGTAATTGAATGTCGTGACTCTTTCAAACAGTGGCTTGGGCGCATTTAAGTTAACCGTTTTCCATAAGCCATCACTTTGAGTCGTGACGTAGGCCTCATCCGTATTGTTTGGATTAATAGAAATACTATCGGCACGGTAAATTTCTTCGGGCGTGATTCTTTCAAATACTGCTCCATTATTTGAGTATCTGAATATGCCACCTCCCCCGTTTATAACTAGGTTTGATTTACTTGGTGTATTAAATTTATCATATTGGTTATAACTTGATGCAAACCAAACGCTATCATTCGTTGGGTGTTTCACTACATCGCGCGTCCATTTATCCATCGACTTAGGTTGCGTATAACTCAGCCACTTCTTTGTACTGTTGACCCACTTGAACACCCCTGAGCCCACAGCTTTACCTGTAACGTGGTCAAACTTAACAGACCAACTGGCTAATAAGTCACCATTATTAAGAGCAATAATATTGTTTGGATTACCTTTTGTAAGCGACGGCCCTTTACTTAATAAGGTAAATAAGGGTTTGGCTGCCGTCACATCTTCCGTCACATAGATACCACCATGCTTGCTATGAATAACACTAGCATAGAGTTTTTTAGGGTTTGTTTTATCGACCTCAACCCAAACAACGGGACATTGGAACTTTTGTAATATTTTCCAATCTGTAGCCTCAAAATCAGATTGACTGATCGCACCTCTAAAGCTCTCTTCTGCAACATTATTATCTGCAAGGCATGTACTAATATTTACTGTAGCGTCCTCTAAATCTCGCATTCTATAATGATCAAGGTAATAATCATTGGTTTTAGCTGTCGCAGCAAATAAGTTTTTACCATCAATACTTTTTGTTATCTTGTAGGTATTTTCGTTGGGCAAGGTGTTAGCCAAGCTGCGCCAAGAAATACCATCATCATTGCTTAACATGCCTTTCACATCTGTTTGAGCCGCAACCACGTCATTATTATTTAGCCACTCCATCCACCACGTTACTGTGGGTTCCATACCATTACTTTTGTAACGTTTGTTACTGTCATGCTGTGGAATTGCGCCAAAATCATTTTGGTTATCTTGTTTATTATAAATCTGAGTCCAGTCATCTCCTCCATTCTCACTTGAAAATAAGGCATTGGTTGATAATATAATTCGTGATGAATCATTAGGGTCTACAGCAAAGCCTTCTGCATCCGGTGACCAGCCCCATGTAATCTCATTGACGCCTTCACCAGTATTGTATAACCCATCCGTTGACCCCCAACCACTTCGTATATTTTTATTAGGCTCTGGTGGGCGCCAGCCTTTCGGGTCATTGTTTCCATCACAAGTATCATTGCCTTGACATGCATCGGTTAACAACACGCTTGTCCAAGAGAGCTTATCTCCTTTTGCCCCTTGAGTATTTTTAATCACCGCAGGTCTTAACCAAGGATTTCTATCAATACCCGCCAAGTAGACCGTTTTAATATCATTACGCGCAGTGCCCACCCAAAATGGTATAAAGTCAGACTTGGTGTAGTTGACAGTTTCCCATGTTGGTAACAATGGTGGTTTTTCCCAGTCCATACGATAGACGCTAATATCTTCAAAAGTGTATTTATCGGTGGGCTCATCGACGGGTTCTACAACGTAGGATGGATTTCTTGGGTAGTTTATAGACCAGCCAAGACTCGTTGGGTAAGTAACAGCAAAAAAGCTAATATTTCCTTGAGCATCTTTAGCGCTACTGAAAGTGGTCAAAGACTCTTTTGCTGGATTATTAAACTTTGCCGTTGTTACTTTTTTGAAAGCAACTTTATTATGGTCGCTACTATTTGAAACATACAACCCTCCATTAGTGGCAATAACAACTTCATCACCATTCCAGAAAGCTCCCATCACATGTAGTACAAGGTCAGGTGCATTTGGATCGTCTGTTGGAACAATGACTGGGGTTATAGCAGGAATTGAAACAAAAGAGTCACCACCATCATTGGAGTAAAGAACTTGCATTTCACCGTTAATTTCTGCCCTAAGAATAAGCCTCTTACTCGATGCAGGGTCAGCATAAACTTGCGAGCTATACTGTGTATTGGCAGCTTTTAGTCGGTTAAATGTTTTGCCAGCATCAGTACTTTTTACAACATAACGAATGTGCTCGGGTGAATTTATATCCTCTGTTATAAAGTCATCTTTGGGATAGGTGTCACGATGATTAGCATAAATCACATTGGAATCAGACGTAAACTGAATCGGCGAGCTTCCACCCCGATCTGTTATACCTTTTTGAGCCGCAGTTTTGAACGGTAATAACCCCCAGTCCTTACCAAAATTTTGCGTCTTATAAACCCCCGACATATCGGTTGTTATCATCACGGTATTTTTATCGTGAGGACTGATTGATGGTAGCTCTATACCGCCACCGCCACCCATTCCTGCAGGCAACCAAGCACCCTGTGGCTCAGGTAAATCTGTTACTGTTATGCTAATCGTACCCGTAGATTCAGCAATACCATCATTGACTGTAAAGGTGAAACTATCAGAACCCGCATAGTTAGGTACGGGCGAATAAGTAACATTTGGAAATGTACCAGAAACCGTACCATGGCTAGGCTGATTCACTATATACGTGAGTGTATCCCATTGGTTGGCATCGCTAGCAACTAACGTAATCGGGTTATTAACGGAGTCTTCATCAACGGTGATACTGGCTGAAACAGCAACCGGAGCATAGTTTTCTACAATAACCAATAATGTATTGCTTATTGTTCTGCCATAGGGGTCGGTATAAGAAAACTCTACGGGGTAAGTACCGGGTGTACTTAAGTCAACAACATTGGGGTCAAATGTAGGCTCAGTTGCAACAGGGTTTCCGCTCCCATCAATAACGGACGTGATTTTTTGTAGCGTTTGAGTGAAGAGGCTTGTTTGTATATTTCTAGCAACCTTTACTGGGTTTGTCCCAAAAATTATTTGGTAAGGTGCTGCCAATGTAACCGTTATATTTATATCATCAGTCGCTGTTGCACCGTCATTATCAGTAACTGTAAGCGTCAACGTATGGCTGCCCTGGGTGGTTGGTGTGTATTCAAAGCCTGCTGTTGTAGCGATTACTGCTCCATTCTCGCTCCAACTATGAGAGGCAATTGTACCGTCAGTATCTACGCCTGAACCGGTTAGGGTTACAGACTTTCCAAGCTGAACAGTGGTGTCTTTTCCTGCATTTGCAGTGGGTGCAAGGTTTGGTGTTGCCGTTGCGGTAACGATGACTTGATCAGTCGCTGTTGTGCCTTCGTTATCAGTGACTGTTAGGGTTAACGTATGCTCACCTTCGGTTTTGGGGGTGTAGTCAAATACTGCAGTTGTTGCCAGCGTGATATTGTCTTCTTTCCAAACATAGCGGGTAATCGTGCCATCAATATCTGTGGCTGTAGCCGTTAAAGCAACCGGAGTATTAACTTGCACGCTGGTATCTGCACCAGCATTAGCCGTAGGTGCTTTGTTGGTTGAGCTGATTATAAGTCTCACTGTTGCATTATTTGAATCGGTAATACCGTCATTGGCTTTATAGATAAAGCTGTCGAGGCCAAAGTAATCGGCCCTAGGTGTATAACTAGCTTTGTTACCACTAATGACTACGCTACCATGGGTTGGCTCGGTGATAAGACTATAGACGAGGTTATCGCCATCGACATCAGTACCTAACAGTATGATTTCATGTGTACTGACATTTTCCTTAAGCTTTTCTTGCAGGTCAATTACAACAGGTGCATGGTTTTGTGGTGTTTTGGCTATCACGGTGACTGTTCTTGTGGCAGTACTGCTATTGCCTGCAGCATCGGTTGCCGTATAGGTTATAGTGTATTTAGCAATAGTAGCGGTATCGACAGAGCCTGTTACTACAACTTCCAACTCGCCGTCGATATTGTCTACAGCGGTAGCGCCTGCATCAGTATAACTTGCGTCTTGTTCGATAGTGACATCACCACCGTTAACGGATATTACGGGTGCGGTTTTATCTTGATCGTCCCAGTTAGGCGGCGTATTCCCAACTCCGACTCCTTTCATAAAATATTGGCGAGAGTTAACTTTAGAGACATCCCACGCGCGAAGGTCTTGATCACTAAATGCCGAAGCTCCTGAAAACACACTGAACATACTGGTAACGTTTGATACATCCCAGTCGCTGACTGTTTGGTTGAATGCTAAGGCACCTGAAAACATACCAGAAATACTGGTAACGCTAGACATTTTCCAGCGACCTATCGGCTGATTAAAACGCTTTGCTGAATAAAACATGTAACCCATTTCTGTTACATTTGAAACATCCCAATTGCTAATATCTTGATTAAAACTGGTCGCAGCTTCAAACATATACCGCATGTCTTTAACTTTAGAAACATCCCAACCACCAATATCTTGATTAAAGTCTTTTGCTTTGTAGAACAAGGCGCTCATATCAGTAAGACAAGAGGTATTCACCTGAGTAACATCTTCATTATTCTTGATTTGGTTTTTTAAAGCATCGAGTGTGATACACGCTGGTTTATTAGGAGTCGGTATATTAACGACAGGTGCCTTGGCGGTGAAGTGTAAGGTATCCGTTCCAGTTGCATTATTATTATCAGTAACCGTTAGTGTTAATACGTGTTTACCCTCGATGGTAGCGGTATATGAAAGGGATGCACTTGTGCCAAGAACCTTGCCATCTTCAGACCATTGATAAGCAACAATTTCACCATCACTATCAGTCCCAGAACCTGTTATATGAACAGAGTTATTAACGGTTACGTTAACAACTGACCCCACGTTCGCGGTGGGTGAGGCATTAGTTGTTGCTGTACCGCCGTTACCTCCACCGTTATTAGTTGATTCAGCACTATTAGAATTTTTATCCCTCCCGCCACAGGCGGATAAAAATAAACCTGTAAAAAGCAAGCTTAAAGCAACTTTTGAAGTGCGTGAAAGTATGACTAATGGTCTTTTTTTCGTATACATCCTTTACATCCTTGTAAATTGGGGTACTTCTTTTGATTTTGATACTGTGGCAAAATTTCTATTCGGGAGGCTATAACAAATAGTAGATATTGGTACTCAACGGTGATGATCGGAGTTACTTTTAGGATAAAGTGAATTTATATCTAACGCAATAAAATAAACACTATTAATTACTACATGATTTCATCGTTTAGAAGCTTAGAAGCTCTTTCATGTTGCAACTTGTCAACGACCACCGGCTCAAGCCGGTGGCTTCGTATTTTCGGCTAAAGCCAAGTGATCGTCTATCCAGACGATTAAGTCACGTCAAAATTATCATCAGGCTCTGGTGGTGTCTGATTCTTTATA